>Ga0126369_10002356_pt1 | contig 13396 bp, 12 predicted proteins | sample PanSoiMetaPlot_1_FD_109646 | JGI IMG/M metagenome (GOLD analysis project Ga0126369, IMG submission 109646) | Tropical forest soil microbial communities from Panama - MetaG Plot_1 | ecosystem: Environmental > Terrestrial > Soil > Tropical forest > Bulk soil | place: Panama | collected 2016-02-17 | reverse complement strand
CCCACAGCTTGGCCTTGGCGCGCGCATAGAGTACGTCGAGGGTGAAGCGGCCGTAGCGCTTGAGCGCCGCGCGCGAGCGTAACTCGCTGATGATGGCGAGCGCCGGAATCTCCCACATGGTGGTGTGGGTCCAGGGCCCGTGGAAGTGCAGCACATATTGCCCGTCTTCACGGGCGAGCTCGTATTCGGGCAGCGCGAAATCCGCGAGCCAGGCGAGGAATTTGGCCTCGAAGATATGGGCGCGGCCGTAGAAGCTGTTGCCGGCGAGCCAGATCATCTCCTTCTTGGTGAAGCGCAAGGTGCGGGCATGATCGAGCTGGTCGCGCAACTGCCATTCGTCGATCTCCTCGGCGACGCGTACCCGCGTGGTGCGGTTGATGAGCGAGAACGTCACGTCGACGTCGCGATAGAGGCCCCAGATCATCTGGAGCATCATCAGCTTGTAGAAATCGGTGTCGAGCAGGCTGCGGACGATCGGATCGAGCTTGAAGGTGTGATCGTAGACCCGCTTGGCGATGTCGGTCGAGATGGTCACGGTGGCCGTTCTCCGCCGCTCGTGCGTAGGATGGGTTGAGCGAAGCGAAACCCATCAGCCGTGGAGCGAAACCCATCGGCAGCTCTTCCCTGCGGCACGGCTGCTGATGGGTTTCGCTCCGCTCAACCCATCCTACATGGCGTTCCTATCACAGCCCGAACACGTACAACACCGTGGCGTTGCGCTGCTCCTTGACCTCCGGCGAGTTGACCAGCGTGCGCCGGCCGGTGGCGTAGAGGCCGGACGCGATGGCGACGTATTGCTTCCCGTTGACCTCGAATGTCATCGGCGGGGCGTTGAAGCCGGAGCCGACGTTGAGCTTCCACAGTTCCTCAAGCGTGGTGTCGTCATACGCCGCGACGGTTCCGTCGGTCAAACCGACGAACACGAGGCCGCCGGCTGTCGCCAGCGTGCCGCTGACATTGGGATAACGCAGGTGAGCGTTTTTCTTGATCTCGCCCGTGATGGGGTCGACCGCGGTGAGATTGCTTTCGAGTCGATCGGCGGTCGAGCGCGTGCCGCCGTTCCATCCCCGTTCCTTGGAATGCATGGCGGTGTCGATCTTGACGTCGTCGCATCCGGTCAGGGCCGGGACATACAAAAGCTTCGTCCTCGGGCTGTAGCTGGACGGCCAATAGTTGTTGCCGCCCAGGATGGTGGGGCACACTTTCCTGACCGGATCGCTCGGCGTGTGGATCGCAATGCCGGAATAGGTCTGAATGTCCTTGGCCGGGTCATAGTCGAGCGGCTTGCCGGTCTTCTGGTCGATGCCCCTGGTCCAGTTTATGTTGTCCATGTAGGGCTTGGCGCCAAGAATCTGGCCGTTGTTGCGGTCCATCGTGTAGACGAAGCCGTTGCGGGCCGAATGGGTGATGAGCTTACGCGGTTGGCCCGCGACCTCGCTGTCGATCAGGATATGGGTGCCGGCCTCATCGAAATCCCACTGGTCGCCGGGCGTGTATTGGAAATACCAGTTCATCGCTCCCGTGTCGGGATCCCAGGAAATGACGCTGTTGGTATAGAGGTTGTCACCCGGCCGGTAGGTGGGATCGAACATCGGCACCGGGTTTCCGGTGCCCCAGAAGGTCTGGTTGGTGTTGACGTCGTAGGTGCCGGTGACCCAGATCGCCGCGCCGCCGGTCTGCCAAGCGTTGTTGACGCCCTTCCAGGTGTCGCCACCGGGTTCGCCCGGTCCCGGCACGGTGTATTTCAGCCACACGCGCTTGCCGGTAGCGGCGTCGAGCGCCGCGATCCAGTCGCGGATGCCGGCGCCGCTGTTCGCGGCGCCGACGATGATCTTGTCCTTGATGGCGAGCGGCGCCGTGGTGATGACCACGCTCGCGATATCCGGAAACGTGGTCTCCCACGCGACCTTGCCGGTCTCCTTGTCGGTGGCGATCACACGCCCCGGCGTATTGGCAGCCGTGATGACGAAATTGCCCCACAGAGCGGCGCCGCGGCTCTGGCGCTGCTGTTCCTGCTTCGGGTCCATGCGCCAGACGATGCGGCCGGCATCTCCCGAGGTGCCGTCGATCTTGTAGAGCACGCCCCAGGAATCTGTGATGTAGATGAAGCCGTCTTCCGCCAACGGCGTCGCCTCGTTGAACTCGTTACCGGCGCTGCCACCGAGCGGAACCGCGTAGGCGAGCCGAAGGTCCTTGACGTTGTCCCGGTTGATCCGGGCGAGCGGCGAAAACCGCTGGCCATCATAGCCGCGGTGGTTCATCAGCCAGTTCTGCGGTTCCGGATTGGCAAGCCGTTGCGGCGTGACTTCGGCCGCGACGGCGGGCGTAGCACTCAACGCGACGACGATCGCAAGTGACGGGCGGCGTAACGCCAGATGACGCAAATTCAGACGATGCAAGTACACGGGCGACCTCCCCTCGATGCTGTTTGCGCCATGCTACAATGCGAAACGTCGAAATTGAACGATTACGCGAGACGTGATTTCTCTGATCCATGCTCGCGCATCCTGCCGTCATGGGGAATTGGATTCGGCGGCATCTCTCTTCTCCTTCTCCCCGCTTGCGGGGAGAAGCTCGGGATGAGAGGCTCGCTCCGCAAGCTCAGACTCGCCGATAGCCCCCTCACCCGGAATGAACGCGAAGGGCGCTCATTCCGACCTGTCCCCCGCAAGCGGGGAGGTGAAGACTGGCGCCGTACTATTCCGGTACATCTGCCGCCGGGCCGGACCACACCTTCCAAACGCCACGACAAGCTGATAATCTGATTGTTGCGCTTTTTGCACCGCAATCCGGGCCAGACCGGACCAAGAAACACGTCAGGACCATAAAGGGGGAAACGATGAAAAAGTTGTTCTTAGCCGCAACTGCTTTGACATTCGGCAGCGTGGCGTGTGTTGCCACAGTGCAGGCCGCCGATGTCCCCATGCCATGGGCCTATGGATTTGCCGGGCCACCGCCAAACCCGATGCCCCCGCCCGCTCCTCCGGCGGCGCCGCCTCAGCTGGACAACACCGTGCAGCATACCTTGCCGGGATCCAAGGCGACGTTCACCCGCGCGCAGATCGCTAATCGATACGGCCCGGCTGACTGGTATCCTGAGGACCATCCGGCCATGCCCGACATTGTTGCGCATGGCCGCCAGTCCGCGGACCCGACCATCTTTGCGTGCGGCTTGTGCCACTATCCCAACGGCAAGGGGCGTCCGGAGAATGCCAACGTCACCGGCTTGACCTATGATTACATCGTGCAGCAGTTGACGGATTTCAAAAACGGCGCCCGCAAGACCTCGGATCCCCGAAAGGGCAACACCGGTTTGATGGCCGGGTTCGCCAGGGCGCTGACGGAGGATGAAATCAAAGCTGCTGCCAAGTACTTCTCGGCGATCCCGGCCACGCCCTGGATCAAAGTCGTGGAGAGCGAAACTGTGCCGAAGACCCGGCCGGCCGGCGGCATATTCCTCCCGGTCGAAGGCGCCGAAGCCGGCATGGAGCCGATTGGCGCGCGCATCATCGAGACTCCCGCCAATGTGGAGGACACAGAGCTTCGGCGCAACCCGCGCTCCGGCTTCATCGCCTATGTGCCGCCGGGCAGCGTCAAGAAGGGCGAGAAGCTGGTCACGACCGGCGACAGCAAGATCACAGCGTGCACCGCCTGCCACGGCGTCGACCTCAAGGGACTGGGCCCGGTGCCAACGATCGCCGGCCGTTCGCCGAGCTATATCGGGCGGCAGCTCTATGACATGCAGCACGGCAACCGGACCGGAACCTGGACACCGCTCATGGCCCCGGTGGTTAACAAACTCACTGAGGAGGATATGCTGAACGCTGCGGCCTATCTGGCCTCGTTGCAGCCATAAAGTCAGCGCGCGTCGAAAACCGGCGGCTGGATGGCGGAAAACCGCTGTCCAGCCGTTTTTGCGTTAGTTTCCGCTATGAGCATCAAAACGGTGGCGATCCTCGGCGCCGGGCACGGCGGCTGCGCCGCGGCCGCCGACCTCGGCAAACGCGGATACGACGTGCGCCTGCATGCGCGCAGTGCCGAGCGCCTCAAGCCGTTGCGCGAGCGCGGCGGCATTGAGGTGCGTGGCGTCCAGCATGGACTGGTGCAGGTCGACCTGATGACCACAGACCTCGGCGTGGCGGTGCGTGGCGCCGACCTCATCATGCTGGTGGTGCCGTCGATCGCCCATGGGCCTTATGCACGCGCTTTGGCTTTGCTGATCGCCGACGGCCAGACGATCTTCCTCAATCCTGGACATACCGGAGGAGGACTGCATTTTCGGCACGAGCTGCGCCGCGCCGGCTATCGCGGGCCGGTGACGATCTGTGAGACCGTGACGTTGACCTACATCACCCGCATGGAGGCGCCGGCGACTTTCAACATCTACAGCTATACGACTCGGCTACGCTTCGCCGCCTTGCCGGGCCGCCACACCGACACGATGTTTGGGCTCATCAAGCCCCTCTATCCCGAAATCGTTCCGGCGAGCAGTGTTCTGGAGACCGGGCTCGGCAATATCAATGCGCTCTTTCATCCTCCAGGGATGATCATGAATGCCGGCTGGATCGAACGGCGCCGCGGCGATTTCCTGTTCTACCGCGAAGGCATCACCGACGCGGTCGGCCGCGTCGTCGCAGCGGTCGATGACGAACGCCTCGCTGTCGCAAAAGCGCTCGGCGTCCCGGCCGCGCCATTCATCGACATGTTCCATCAAGCTGGCCTCACCACCGCGGCGGCACGCGACAGCCGCAACATCGCGCGCGCCTGCGAGGAGAGCGAGCCGAATCGCACCATCAAGGCGCCGGCGTCGCTCGATCACCGCTATCTCCAAGAGGATGTCGGCTATGGTCTGGTGCCGATGTCAGAGCTTGGGCGGCTTGCCGGCGTTGCCACGCCGACGATCGACGCGTTGATCAGGCTGGCGGAGCTCGCGCTCGGGATCGATTATCGGGCCGGCGGCCTGACGCTGGAACGGCTCGGATTGGCGGGCAAATCGCCCGCCGAACTGACGCGCTTCGTCGAGACCGGTTGAGGCGATGCGCTGGTCGGCAAGTCCGAACTTGTGAAAACCTCAAATTGCTTCGACAACGGTCGCGTCGCGTGCCGCAAGGGCCGTGACAAAGGCGCCGCGCAGGCGTGCAAGGTCAGGCTTGATGCCGGTAAACAGCCTGAACGCCTCGACCGCTTGATGAACGCACATCCCGCTGCCGTTGAGCACGCGGGCACCTTTTGCGGCTGCAGCTTTGATGAATTCGGTTTCAATCGGCGTATAGATGACGTCGGCCGCCCAGTGCGTGGCTCTCAACGCGGTCAAGGGGATCGGGTTGCCGGAGAAGCCGGCCATGCCCATCTGCGTGGCGTTGACGACTCCGTCCGCACCTGCGATGTCACGCGCGAGATTGTCAGTGATGCGGCAGCATGAAGCGCCGAAATGCATCGAAAGATCGGCTTCAAGTGCGTTCGCGCGCGCTGGATCGAGGTCGTGGATGACGAGGACGCCAATGCCGAGATCCATCAGGGCAAACGCAACAGCGCGCCCGGCACCGCCGGCGCCGACCTGGACGACAGTCGCCCCCTGCGCGCTGCCGCGCCCCAGGCTCTCCGCAAAGCTTTCGCGCCACCCGCGGCGGTCGGTATTATATCCGGTGGTGCGGCCGTCCGACGCAATCGTAACGGTGTTGACCGCGCCGACCTGCAGGGCTTCCGGATCTACGGCGTCGAGCAGCGCCAGAACGTCCTGCTTGAAGGGATATGTGATATTCGCACCGGCGAAACCTGCAGCCCTGATTGCCTCAAGGAGCTGGGACAGCCAACGGCCCGGCAAATGATTGATATCCATCAGATGATAGTAGCCATCGATCCCTGCGGCCGTGAAAGCGTCGGCGAAGAGCGCGGGCGCCAGCGATCGTGTGATGTTCGCACCGATCAGCCCGAGCAATATCCTGCGCTGCGTCATCAAACGTGCTCCGGCTGAGCGAGGCCGCCGCCGAGAAAGAGTTGCGCGATGCGCGGGTCGGCGACGATGTTTGATGCCGTGTCTTCGATGCGGGTCTGCCCCTGCTCCAGCACCAGTCCGTAATCGGAGATCTGCAGGGCCTGCCTAGCGTTTTGCTCGATCAGCAGGATGGTAACACCGCCGTCGCGCAAACTCTTCAGGATCGCGAATACCTCCTGCACCATCACTGGCGAGAGACCGATCGACGGCTCGTCGATCAGGAGGAGCTTGGGGTCGAGCAGAAGCCCGCGCGCGAGTTCGAGCATTTTTTGCTGACCGCCCGACAGCGTCGACGCCTGTGTATCGGCCTTTTCCTTCAGCATCGGGAACCGCTGCATGATTGCATCCACGCGGCCGGCAAGTCCGGCTTGATCGGACAAGGTGACGCCTCCAAGCTCGAGATTGTGACGTACGCTCAGTTCGGGAAAGATGTTTCGGCCTTGAGGGACGTAGACAATTCCCGCGTTGAGGAGGTGCCGTGGCGAGCAATTGGTGACGTCGCGACTATCGAAGGCAACTAGGCCCGAACGCACAGGCAGCAAGCCGAAGATCGTCTTGAACATCGTCGACTTGCCCGCGCCGTTCGGCCCGATCACCGTCGTGATGGCGCCGCGCCTCACTCGCGCAGTCGTGCCATTGAGAATGGTCATCTTGCCGTAGCCGGCGAAAACACGATCGAGGACGAGCAGCGGTTCGGACACCTTCATGCCATTTTCCTTCTCCTCCCCCGCTCGCGGGGAGGCCGGGAGGGGCCTTGGGCAACTCAGTGCCGTGGAATTAGCCCCCTCCCTACCCTCCCCCGCAAGCGGGGGAGGGTAAAATCAGTGCCCCACGGGGGAGGGTAAAATCAGTGCCCCACGGGGGAGGGTAAAATCAGTGCCCCAGATAGGCTTCGATCACGATCGGGTTACGACGAATGTCGTGCGGTGCACCTTCTGCGATGACGCATCCTTCCGCCAGCACCAGTACCCGCGTGCACAGCGCCATGACGAATTCCATCTGGTGCTCGATAACGACAAATGTCGCTTTACGCTCCGCATGATAGGCCTGAAGTCGTTCCCGCAGATGCGTGAGCATCGTCGGGTTAACGCCGCCGGCCGGTTCGTCGAGTAGAACGAGCAGCGGCCCCGCCATGAAAGCCATTGCGGCATCGAGCAGCTTTTGTTGTCCATAGCTCAGCGCGCCAGCCCGTTCATTGGTTAGATGCGAAAGCCGAAAAAATTCGATCATCCGGTCGGCTGCCCCGCCCAGCCCGGCATCGGCGCGACCGATCAGGCGTGAAAACATCGACCCCTGATGTTCCTGACCGGCAAGGATGAGGTTGTCGCGCACAGAGAGCTGCGGAAACACCTGCAGCAATTGAAAGGTTCGGCTCACACCGAGGCAGTTGAGGTCGCAAGGGCGCATTCCGGTGGTCCGCTTGCCGTCGATGCGGACCTCGCCAGCATTCGGCAGCAACTGGCCCAGCACGCAATTAAATAGCGTGGACTTGCCTGAACCATTCGGTCCGATGATCCCCAAAATCTCACCTTCACGCACGTGGAAGGACACACCGTTGACGGCCGCAACGCCGCCGAACGATTTGCGTAAATTCGAAACTTCGAGGACCGCGCTCATGGCACGATCTCTGGGCCGAGCCCTTCGGCGTGCAGGGCCGTCGCCGTCTTGCCGTTCCGGAAAGCCATCTTCAAGATCCGCTCGATCAATCCCAGGATGCCGGATGGGCAGAACACCATCATCACCATGACCAGCGCGGCATAGACGATAAGATAGTACCCCTGCGTGATGCGCATCCATTCCGGCAGGAGTACCGCGACAAGCGCGCCGACAAACGGACCGAAGAAATATCCGCTGCCTCCGACGATCACCATCAGCAGCAAATTGAATGACATTCCGAGCGCAAATGAGCCCGGGTCGATGAACTGGACCAGCGGCGCATAAAGCGCGCCGGACAGGCCGCCGAGACTTGAGCCGATCGCGAAGGCCATCAGGGTGTAGCGCCGCGTATCGAGGCCGAGGGACAGCGCGCGGATTGGATTTTCGCGCAGCGCGACGAACGCCCGGCCCCAGGGCGAGCGCAGCATCCACCAGGTCGCCGCCGATAGCACGGCGAGGGTAGCTAAGCTGAAAAAGTAGAAGTTCAGCGGGCGGCCGGTCGACCAGCCGAGAAACGCCGGACGCGCGATGCCGTTGATGCCGTAAATGCCGTTGGTCAGCCATTCTTCGTTGCGCAGCACGAGGAAGACCAAAGTCGTGAACGCCAGCGTAACGAAAGCTAGGTAATGGTGCTGAACGCGCAGCGCCGGATAGCCTAGAATCCAGCCGATGGCAAAACACAGGATGCCGGCTGCGATGAACGCCAAACCAAACGGATAGCCCGCCTGCATCAATAGCGCCATTGTATAGGCGCCGATGCCGACGAAGGCGCCTTGCGCGAGCGATACCTGGCCGGCATAGCCGAGCGTCAGATTGAGGCCGATCGCCGCGATGGTCAGCACCGCCCACATCGAGATCAGGAAGATGCCGAAGGGCTTGAGAAAGAACGGCGCGGCGACGGCGAAAATCGCAGCGGCCATAACGGCGGTGGCGCCGAGCCGGCTCACACCGTGCGCTCCTCGGGGCGCCCCAGCAAGCCGTGCGGTCGCAGCAGGATGATTGCGATGAGGATCAGCAAGGGAAACGCGCCCCGATACTGGGACGAAAGATAGGCCGCCGACAGATTATCGAGGATGCCGAGAATGATGCCGCCCACAATCGCGCCGCGCACCTGATTGAAGCCACCGATAATCGCGGCAGTGAAGGCCGCCATACCCAGCGTCTCGCCGTTGGTGAATTTCGCGAGATAAATCGGGCTGATCAGGATTGAGGCGATGGCGACGAGGACAGCGTTAATGAGAAATGTATAGAGCACCATCCTTCGCACCGGGACCCCAAGAATAAGCGCCAGCGTCGGGTTTTGCGCGGTCGCCTGCATTGCCCGACCGAGCCGGGTGTTGTGGAGCAACACATGCAACGCGACGACCGTGATGACGGCAACCGCCAGCACCGCCAGGCTTTGCGTCGAAATGACTGCGCCGAAGACATGAATATCGGTCGCCGGCACCAGAGCCGGGAATGGCTGTGCCTGCGAGCTGTAGAAATCCTTGGCGCTCTCCTTGAGGAATAGCGAGAGGGCGATCGTTGAAATGACGAGCGGCAACACGCCATATCGGAGCATCGGATCGACGATGACGATCTTGAACAGAAGCCCAAGAATAACAATCGCCAGCGCAACGCCGATCAACGCGGCAAGCCAGAACGGCGCGCCTGCATTCATGGCTGCCAATATGAAGAACGCAGGCAGCATGACAAATTCGCCCTGCGCGAAATTGATCGTCTGCGAGGTCTGCCACAACAACGTGAATCCGATGGCGATGAGGGCGTAAATCGCTCCCGTCGCAAGGCCGGAGGCGAAAAGCTGGATGAAGGAAGCCATGGAGGGCCGCTCTGTTCCCGCCCGAGGGGCCGGGCGAGAAACCTGCAAAGTGGTGTTGGCTATTTCCCCAGCTTGGGCAATATCTCGACGATCTTTTGACTACCGTTCACGACCTCGCCCAGGAAGCTTTCGCGGTCGATGTCGCCGTTCTTATCGAACGTCGTCTCCATCAGGACGCCCGGTTCGTCCTTCGGCGTAATCGTCATGCCGTGCAAGGTCTGCGCGAACAGCTTGCTGTCGAACTTGCCCATTTTCTCGGTGACATGCTTGATGAAGTAAACGGCGGTATAACCCTTGATGCCGTTGTGATCGCATACGTAGTTGAAGCGCTTCTTGAACCGTTCGGCGAACTCCTTCACCGCGGGGATGGGCGCATCGACCGTGAGGCCGACATGGCCGCGCACGCCGTCAGCTGCGCCCTGCGCCAGATCGATCACCTTTTGGCCGAGCAAGGTGGTCTCGCCGATAAGCGGGGCTTTGAGCCCTTGCTTCTTGGCCTCGCGAAGGAATCGGGCGCTCTCTTCTTCGTTGAGATAGACGAAGATCGCGTCGGCATTAGCGGCTTTGATCTTGACCACATCGGCTGAGAAATCGGCTTGGCCGGACTCTGTGGAAATATCGGCGGTGACCTTGATGTTGCGCGCCGCCATTTCCTTGATGAAGTTGTCGCGTCCTCCCTTGCCGAAATCGTTATTGACCCACAGCACGGCGACCGATTTCGCTTTGACGTTATCGCGAATGTAGTTGGCGATTTTCGGCATGCTGAATTGCTGGCCGAACGAGGTGCGGAAGACATAAGGGTCGCCCTTCTGGGTGACGGCCGCCGCCTCGCCGCCGACAATCTCCGGAATTTCGGCCTGCTGGGTCAGCGCCATGTCCACCAGCACCGAACCGGAGAACACGGGACCAAGAATGACGTACGGGTTGTTGTCGAGCACCTTTTGCATCTGGGCTCGCGAGATGCCTGCGTCGCTTTGCGTATCGAGGAGCGGCGTGTCGATCTTGCGACCGAGAATTCCGCCCTTGGCGTTGATCTCGTCAATCGCCAGCAGCATGCCGTCGCGGAAATTGGTGCCGGATACCGCGCCGGCGCCCGAGAGTTCGAGAATGGCCGGAATGTATACGGTCGATTGTGCGAGGACCGGGCTCGCCAAGCCGAGACCCGTCACAATCATCGACGCCAATAGCGCTGAGCGATACATGGGAAGCTCCCTCCTTGCGGCATGGCGGCGCGTGTTGGGCGTTTGTCCCCCGCCGCCAGCCTTGTGCGACCCTGCTAACTCGATCGCGCAAGGTCAATAACCAAACATGCCGGAAAACCTAACATGGCGTCATTTTTTTGCCACCGCGCCCCGGCGTGCCAGCCAATCGCAGCGTTGTCCCATTTTCGTTGTCGCGCGCCGATTTCGCTCCCCTGCTGCTACACGTGCGTCGTGATTTCGTGCTAAACGACCGCCCGGCCACGGCCGCATCGGCCGCTGGGCGGATCACCGGGAGAGACCTGAAAATGAAACAGACCGTACGTTCGACCATTCTGGTATCGGCCGCGCTCATGCTCTCCGGGTCGACGGGCGCGCAGGCCCAGCAGGCCAACATGAGCTTCTTCGTTACCAGCACCGGCTCCGGCAAGGGCGCGGACCTCGGCGGCCTTTCGGGCGCCGATGCTCGCTGCCAACAGCTCGCCCAGGCCGCCGGTGCCGGCGCCAAGACCTGGCATGCCTATCTCAGCACTCAGGCCGCCAACGGTCAGCCCGCCGTCAATGCGCGCGACCGCATCGGCAATGGCCCGTGGCAGAACGTCAAGGGCGTCGTCATTGCCAAGAACATCGACGAGTTGCACGGCCAGAACAACAATCTCACCAAGCAGACCGCGCTCACCGAAAAGGGCGAAGTGGTCAAGGGGCGCGGCGATACGCCCAATGAGCATGATGCCCTCACCGGCTCGACCATGGAGGGCCGCGCGTTCCCGCCCGGCGAAGACCGCACCTGCAAGAACTGGACGAGCAGCACCCAGGGCACTGCAATGCTCGGCCATATCGATCGGCAGGGCATCCAGGACACCGTCGAGGGCCGCTCGTGGAACGCCTCGCACCCGTCGCGCGGCTCCGAAGGCGGCTGCAGCCAGACGGACCTCAAGAGCACCGGCGGCGCCGGCCTGTTCTATTGCTTTGCGACTAACTGAGCGAACATGAAAGCCGCCGTTCTGGGCGCGGCCGGGGTCGAGATTCGCGATCTCGAAAAACCTGCGCCCAAACCCAACGAGGTCCTGATCCGCGTGCGCGCCTCCACGCTCAATCGCGCCGATCTCATTGTGGCATCGGGGCTTCGGCACGGTGCGGTCGGCGGTGTCGGCGCGAGGATCGGACTCGAATGTGCGGGCGAGGTCGAGGCGGTCGGCAGCGCGGTCACCGGCATTGCGCCCGGAGACCGCGTCATGGCGACGGCGCCGGGCGGCATTGCGGAATACGCCGTCACCGACTCTATGCGCGTTCATCGCATCCCCGCCAACAACATGACCTATGAGCAGGCAGCCTGCTTGCCGGTCGCGCTCGGCACCATGCACAATGCCATTGTCACCGCCGGCCGCCTCAGGCGCGGCGAAACCTTGCTGATGCAGGGCGCCAGCGCCGGCGTTGGCCTGATGGGCATGCAGATCGCAAAGCTCATGGGCGCATCGCTGGTGATGGGCACCTCGACCAATTCGGAGCGCCGCGCGCGGCTCAAGGAATTCGGCTGCGACCTCGCAATCGATTCCACGCAGCCCGGATGGCCGGACGAGGTGAAGAAAGCGACCGGCCGCAAGGGCGTGAACATTATCATCGATCTGGTGTCGGCCTCGGTGGCAAACCAGAACCTCGCCGCCGCGGCCGTCCTCGGCCGTATCGTCAATGTCGGCCGGCTCGGCGGCATGAAGGGCGAATTCGACTTCGATCAGCACGCCGCGAAACGGATCGACTACATCGGTGTGACCTTCCGCACGCGTACGCTCGAGGAGGTTCGCGAGGTCAACCGGTTGATGCGCGCCGACCTATGGCCGGCTGTCGAGGCTGGCATGCTGCGCTTACCTATCCATAAGATCTTCCCGCTCACGAAGGTTACGGAGGCACTGGACATGATGAAAGCCAATCGGCATTTCGGCAAGATCGCCATCGCGATGAAGCCCGGATGAGGCGATGTGGCGGTGCGACCGCGCCTTCACCGCTCTCCCCGCTTGCGGACCGCAAGCGGGGAGAGGGAAGTACAACTGCATGTGTGGCGATTGCGCGCGTGTTCGAAGGCCAGCCCTGCTCGAAACCGCAACCCCTTCTCCCCCGTCACCAAGTGGTGTATTTTGCCACTCAGCTGTCGCGTTGGAAGTGCTGACGTTTCCGATGTCAGTGCTGTGTCGAACGGAGGAAATGCATGAGGACCTTTCTAGCCACCATGTTCGCAGGAATCGCTTTCGTAGCCTTCACGGGCGTGGCCGTTGCCCACCATTCGTTCGCAATGTTCGACCAGGAACACCCGCAGGAAGTGACCGGCGTCGTCAAGGAGTACAAATACACCAGTCCGCACTCCTTCATCGTTCTCGATATCAAGGACAAGGACGGAAACACCGACGCGTGGAACCTGGAAGGCGGCAGTCCGAGCGCACTCGCTCGCGACGGCTGGAACAGCAAATCGCTCAAGCCCGGCGACGAGCTACGCCTGACCATCGAGCCGCTGCGCAGCGGCGCGCCCGGCGGCGCCTGGAACGTCAACAAGATCAAGTTCATCGACGGCAGGCCGATCGTCGAAAAGACGCAGTGAGGCGCCGCATACGTGTAGCGTAGGATGGGTTGAGCAGAGCGAAACCCATCGGGACTCGGTTGTGAAGATCGGCCGCTGAGGGGTTTCGCTGAGCTCAGCCCATCCTTCACGCTCTCATGCGCTGCGCCCGCTTTTGG
>Ga0126369_10002355_pt1 | contig 13399 bp, 11 predicted proteins | sample PanSoiMetaPlot_1_FD_109646 | JGI IMG/M metagenome (GOLD analysis project Ga0126369, IMG submission 109646) | Tropical forest soil microbial communities from Panama - MetaG Plot_1 | ecosystem: Environmental > Terrestrial > Soil > Tropical forest > Bulk soil | place: Panama | collected 2016-02-17 | reverse complement strand
TATGTGCTTGGCGACGACTCCAATCGTCCGGTCACGTTCATGTTTAACGGCGGCCCCGGCGCCGCGTCTGCCTACCTCGACATCGGCGCGACCGGTCCTTGGCGGCTACCGATCGACAATATTTCGGCGTCGGCGACGTCAGCGCTGGTTCCCAACGCGGAGACTTGGCTCGACTTTACCGATCTCGTGTTCATCGATCCGGTATCGACCGGATATAGCCACATCGTGGCGAATAACGACAACTTGCGCCGTCAGTTTTTCTCGGTCGACGGTGATGCCGACGCGCTCGCGGTCGTGATTCGCAAATGGATCGAGAAGAACGGCCGACAGAACTCAATGAAGTTCCTGGTCGGCGAAAGCTATGGCGGGTTCCGGGTTCCCAAGGTGGCGCATGCTCTCTCCCGCAACCAAGGTGTCGGCGTGCGCGGGCTGATCATGATATCGCCGGTGCTCGATTTCGCCAATTTCGGCTTGCGCCGTCACAATCCGCTGGCGTGGGTGACGCGCCTGCCATCGATGGCGGCGACCGTGTTCGAGGCCAAGGGGCCGTTCGATCGCAATGCGTTGCGCGAAGTCGAAACCTATGCGACCGGTGATTATCTGCGTGATCTCATGCGCGGCGAGCGCGACGCCGAGGCGATCGAGCGCATGACGCCGCGCGTCGCCGGCTATACCGGCATTGATCCGGCGGAAGTGAAGAAGCTCGGTGCCCGCGTCGATACCAGTACGTTCCAACGCGAGTTGAACCGCGGACGCGGCAGGGTGGCGAGCGCCTATGATCCCACCATCACAGCCTACGACCCCTCTCCTAATGCGGCGTCAGGTCGATTTGCCGACGCGATGCTTGATGCCATCGGGCCGCCGCTCACCAGTGCCATGACGGCGCTCTATCAGGGCCCGCTGAAGTGGCGGGTTGAGCAACCCTATCGTTTGCTCAATAGCGAGGTGAACGGCCAATGGAATTGGGGCCGCGGCCGCGCCGGTCCGGAAGTGGTTGATGATCTGCGCAACGCACTTGCCGCCGACCGCGACCTCCAGGTGCTGGTGGCACATGGGGCAAGCGATCTTGTCACGCCCTATTTCGGCAGCCAGCTCATCCTCGATCAGCTTCCGGTGTACGGCTCCGCCGACCGCCTCAAGCTAACAGTCTACGGCGGCGGCCACATGTTCTACTCCCGCGGCGCCTCGCGTCGCGCCTTCCGCGAAGATGCGCAGGGGCTCTATCGAGCCGCGCAGCAGAAGGAGTGACAGGAAACGTAGGTCGAACATCCCTGACCGCTTGGGGGCGCAAGCTGCACGTCCCTTCATACGACACCCACGCGGCTCGCATCTGTCCAAACAGCGTGGGCAAGACCGTCAATGGCACTTGAGCTGTCTTTGCCGTCATAACGGGCGATTTTGCCCACCCCACGACAACGCTCCGTGCGGCGCGAAATCGCGGTCAGTTGCCGCCGTGCAAATGGAGATCGGCATTGCGATTGAGATCGAACCGCACATTCACATCCGGATCGGCGCCAATTGTCCGTTCGCCCGGCATTTCGACTGTAGGGGACGCGGCATAAGCCGTCCGAGCAGGCGCTGTCCGACCAGCTGCACCGTAAGTATTTTGAGCTTGCAATCCGGAGGGCACAGCCGAACACCCGCAAATGGCGCCCGCGGCCAGAGCCACTGCAGCAACTGTTGCCACCATTTTAACCGTCATGAGCCACCTTCCTATCTTTCGTCTGGATTAAATCATATTTAAGTCACGCAAATCACATCACACGTGATCTCACATAGGCATGCCATGGGGTGAGCCAGCGAACAACGGCAAATTTTTGGCTGCAATAATTTACTGGAAGGGTGTGATAAAACCGCCACACTTTCTGATGACAGATGCAATCCTTGAACGAGTTCAGCTTATTAACGGTTAATATTTTATAATTATGGAAGTCGGTGATTCACTGTGTGGCGCGAATCAGACTCAAATATGTTCTCCAAAACAGGGGCTGGTCCGCCGGTCTGAATGTGCCCATCGGGCAGCAGTGGTGATGCACTATGGCGCGAATCAGACTCAAATATGGTTTCCGACACAGTGGACCTGCCCTCTGGAGCCGGCCACGCGCCGTCAGGCAGCAAATTGAAGTGTTGCGATTGGCGACCTGCTGGCAGCTCTTCGCCGCCAATGAGCGTGCAGCGGGCAATTTCGCGTCCACCTATATTCGCATCTACCTACAACAACCCGAGACTGCGCAGTTCGCGCCGCAGATCTTCCGGCATGTCACGAGCGCCCGGTGCGGCGCGGTCGAGGTCGCGCGGGGCGTCGCCGGGGGCGAGATAGCGCCATCCCTGGAACGCCCGGTAGGGCCGCGGCTCGACCAGCACGGGCTTGCAATCGAGTACGATATGGCAGCGGCCAATGCCCACCTTGTCGACAAACGGGCGGATGTCGAGAATGCGCTCGCGACACATGATCTGACCGCGGATCACCCAGTAGAGCGAACCCCCGTCGATGATTTCGGCCGCGCGCTTCGGTACCATGCGGGTGGTATGATTGCGCTCGCGCCTGCGTGCGCCGGCCTTGCCGGCGCCATTGCGACGCGTCTTGAGCTTCTCCTTGATCCAGTCCTCAAGATCGCGGACAGAGTCGCAGCCGACGCACAGCTTGATGAGATGCAGCACTTCGCAGCTTCCGCCGGTTAAATCATCATGAGATCGCGGCCGACCACGATCTCGCCAAAGAAATTCTTTCGCACCCCTTCGCTCCACATGGCATCCGTGATGGAGGGATCATCGCCTGGCACGAAATGACTCAATACCAGCGTCCGCACGCCGGCCTCCGCAGCCACCCTTCCCAATTGCTCGGTGGTGGTATGGCTCTCGATGAGATGCTTGCGCAAGGATGGCGCATTGGGGACGCGGGACAGCAGGCGATCGAGCCCTTCAAGATGCATCACCTCGTGCACCAGCACGTCCGCGCCCCTGGCAAGCGCGATCAACTCCGGTGAATAGGTGGTATCTCCCGACAGCACGATCGAGCGGCCCGGGGTATCGAACCGATAGGCATAGGCGTGTGAAAGGGGTGGATGACGCACCTTGGTGGCGCTGACCTTGAGGCTATCGCGCTCGAACACGATGACGGACCCGTCGCCCGGCACCTCGAATTCGTGCACCTGCGCCAACTTGCGCAGGTCGGGCCGGCCTTCGTCCTCGATGCGAATGTCGATGTCGTAAGCCATGGAATCAAGAAAGCTTGCAACGATCCTTTTGATCGGCGGGGGGCCCCATATGTCGACCGGCTCACGCAAACCGCCGGCCCAGGCTGTGTAGACCAGCGGGCCCAGTTCCAGCACGTGATCGGAGTGATTGTGGGTGATGAGGATGCTGCGCACTTCATGCGCTTCAACGCCAGCCTCGATGAGTTGCCGGGTGACCCCGTAGCCGCAATCCACCACACAGGAGCGGTTCGCGGCGACGACCAGATTGGATGGATTTGCACGGCCTTTGTTAACGCGCGGACCGCCCTTGGTGCCGAGCAGCAGCACCTTGGCGTCGCCCTGCGCTGCGACGGCGCGCGGCCCTGCAAGACTGGCCGTTGCCCAGGCACCAGCGGCGGTCAGAAAGCCACGACGGGTGGCGGCGATGGTCATATTAGCTCCTCATGAATACTTGCTGCAGATCAGGCCTTTATCCCATCTGCCCGGATGCGGGCCAGAGCCGCGCCTTCCACCGCCTGGGTGCCCGCGACGGCGGCCACTTCAGTGACGATGCCGTCCATCGGGGCGGTCAGGCTGTGCTCCATCTTCATGGCTTCCATGAGAGCGACACGCGCACCCTTTTTCACCGGCTGGCCGGAGGCAACAAACACGGCGACGACCTTGCCGTTCATCGGCGCCCGCACGACCCCGTCATCGCCAAGATGGCGCACATCCAGCGTATCGTAGCCCATCAACGTGACGTGGTGCTGGCGGCCGCCGGCGACGACGACCGCTCCATCCGCAGCCTCGATCACCCGGCTCGACGCCGCTGTCGCGATGCAGCCCGTTACGCCATCGATCGTGACTTCGGCGCCGCCCGGACCCCAGGCGATGCTCGCCTGCCGCGCCACGCCGTCAACCAGAATGTCGATCGGGATCGTGCGCGCAGGGCCGAGCGCAAAGCCGTCATTTGCCGACCAAGGGTCGCGCCAAACGCCAGCCGACGACAATTTGTGCTCCGATATGGCGGCGGCGATGCGCCTGCGTTCGCGATCGAGCAGGACCGCAACGGTGTGGGCGAGCGCCTGCGCTTCGGCTCTCGGATCGGCGTGCAGGAGCGCGGCAAGATGGCGGTCGATGAAGCCAGTGTCGAAGCGGCCGGCGCAGAACTCCGGGTGCTCGGCCAGCGCTTTGAGAAACGGCGCATTAACTCGTGGGCCGGCGACGACGACATCGCTCAGCGCCGCCGCAAGACGAGCGAGCGCTTCACCGCGCGTCGGTGCTTGCGCGATGATTTTTGCAATCATCGGATCATAATCGGGCGGCACCGTATCGCCCGGCTCGACCCCGGTATCGACCCTGATCCCGTCGGCGGCCGGCAACTCGAGCACCGCGATGCGGCCCGGCGACGGCAAGAAGTCGCGATCCGGATCTTCCGCATAGAGACGAGCCTCGACGGCGTGGCCCAGAAGCGGAACGTCGGCCTGCTGGATCGGCAGCACATCGCCGGCCGCGATGCGGAACTGCCATTCGACGAGATCGAGCCCGGTGATTGCCTCAGTGACAGCATGCTCGACCTGCAGGCGCGTGTTCATTTCCATGAACCAGAAGCCGCCCGACCGCAGTCCGGCAGAGCCGTCGGCGATGAACTCGACGGTGCCGGCTCCCACAAAGCCGACGGCACGCGCGGCCGCGACCGCGGTAACCCCAATTTCAGCCCGCAAGGCCGCCGTTACGCCGGGCGCCGGCGCTTCCTCGATCACCTTTTGGTGGCGGCGTTGCAGCGAGCAGTCGCGCTCGTGCAGATGGATGGTGTTGCCCTTTTGGTCCGCGAACACCTGGACCTCGATGTGGCGCGGCGCCTCGATGCATTTCTCGATCAGCACGCGCGCATCGCCGAACGCCGCCGTCGCCTCTCGCTGGGCAGCAGCGAGCCCCTCCTCGAATTCCGCATGCTTGTCGATCCGGCGCATGCCGCGACCGCCGCCTCCCGCCACCGCCTTGATAAGGACCGGATAGCCGATTTCATAGGCTTTGCGCCTGAGGAACGCCGCTGTCTGCTGGCCACCGTGATAGCCCGGTACCACCGGCACGCCGGCCCGTTCCATCAGCGCCTTGGCGCGGTCCTTGAGGCCCATGGCGCGGATGGCCGCCGCTGGCGGTCCGACAAACGCCACGCCAGCCCTGGCGCAGGCCTCGGCGAACTCAGCATGCTCTGAAAGAAAACCGTAGCCCGGATGCACGCATTGCGCCCCTGCGCGGCGCGCGGCCTCAATCAGCTTGTCGATCGCCAAATAGCTTTCCCGCGGTGGCGCCGGGCCGATCAGGACGGCCTCGTCGCAGACACGGGTATGGAGCGCGCCGGCGTCCGCCTCGGAATAGACTGCAATCGTGCGCAACCCGAGCCGCGTCGCCGTACGCGCAATACGAACCGCGACCTCGCCGCGGTTGGCAATCAGGACAGAGGAGAACATGGGCATGCGATATCACCCGGCTGACGAAGAATATACGTCACCGGACGTTTTCCACCGCCGCTTTAGCGCCTACGACGCCATCGCCTGGGCCGACCCCTATTGCGGCTGTATCGTGGCGGATGGACGCTGGACCGCACCATCGGTCGGCGCCTCGCCAACGGCGACTGGCGCTGCCGGTGGCGGGCTGGACGGGCGCGATCCTGCCGCTGTCGAAGGAGCGCGTACTTGCGGCGGACGGCGCGGCGGCACGGGAGTGGAGCGGATACTGGTTTCCCCAGGCGCCGCCGTCGGTTGCACGCCGGATGCGGAACCGGCCCGCGGAGCAGACGGTTCGGGCACCATGATGTTGATCGCCGGAATCGACTGGGAGTTCGGAAAATTATAACGCGGCGAGACCATCACCGGCGCCGGAGCCGCAGCACCGTCCGGCGCTGCCCGGGGCGGGCTGTTCCAGTTCGCGGCAAATTTTGTTACTTGCTCGTCAAAGGTGTGATCGCGCAAATTGCCGACCACATGGCTGTTCTCACTGAACTGTGCCAGAAGCTCGCATTTATCCACTGTACAGCCGTGATGGGTGGCGAGCACGTGAGCGACGATGCCGAACCGATCAAGTTCGAGCGCGGTGCGCAGCTGCTCCACCTCGGCCGTAAACGCTCCATCGGTGCGCCGCGCAAGGTCGCTGCCATCGGCAAGCAGGGCCAGTTTGGCGGTGACATAAGTAACGGCCGCAGCGACGGCCTCCGGACTGCCAAACACCGCTTTTTCGCACGCGATCTCGACAGTCTCTCCGGCGATTTCATCGAGGCAGGAGAGCGCTGATCCAGGTGCAATCGCGCGCGCCATCAACGCTGTCGCACGCGCCATCAGCGCTGTCGCACGTTCATCCAGTAATCGGTGCTCGGCGATATGTGCCTGCTGCTCAATCCGTTGCGTATAGAACCAGCCGGCAAAGACCGCGATTGCCACAATCCCGACGCGAGACAGCGCGTTTATCACCGTGACGGCGCCCGCGCGGCCGATCGCTATCACAATGGCCCCTACGAAGACGGCGGACGCCGCTCCAAGTCCCCAGATCGGGACCGTCAGTGTCCCCGTCGCCGCATCAATTGCCAGCATCTTTCGGCCTCTCATGCGTGCTTACCCACAGCTCGGAACGAGCCTGCACGCAATGGCGGTTGATCTTATGGCGCAGCAGCAAAACGATCGCTATCGACAATCCCCGGATTTGCTGTTTTGTGCGGGGCAGCCTTTCGGGTTTGCCTCAGCTCCGGTGCCGCAGGAATCCCGATTTGGCGGCTGCGTGCGAACTCGCTAGTTTAGCGTCCCTTCACCTCCAGCATTAGTTAGAGCGCATATGAACAATCCCACTTTCGGCGCGGCCCCACGGTCCGGTGGTCCGCCCGATCCCGCCGCAATCGACGATCTTGTCGCCGCCAACCGCATTCTCGCCGACCAGGGCGTTCTCGATGGCTACGGCCATGTGAGCATGCGCCACAGCGGCGCTGCGGACCGCTATTTTCTGTCGCGCTCCAAAGCCCCGGCGATCATCGCCGCCGAGGACATCATGGAATACGACCTCGATTCCAACCCGGTCGATCAGCAAGGCCGACTCATGTACATTGAGCGGTACATTCATGGCGAAATTTACAAGGCACGCCCCGATGTCAATGCCGTTGTCCACAGCCATTCGCCGACCGTTATTCCGTTCAGCGTCACGACCGTCAAGCTGCGGCCGATCTGCCACATGTCGGCATTTCTCATGCACGACGTTCCGAACTTCGAGATTCGCGACTGCGATGGCATGACAGATCTGCTGATCCGCAACGCCAAGCATGGCGCGGGACTAGCTCAGAGCTTGGATTCCGGCAACGTGGCACTCATGCGGGGACACGGCAATGTTTGCGTCGGCCCCAATATCATGACAGCGGTCTACCGCGCGGTATATACCGAGGTCAATGCCAGGTTGCAGGCTCAGGCGATTGCTCTCGGCGGACCTATCAGATTTTTGGAACCGGAGGAATGCGAGTTGATTACTGGTCGCCGCGACATCAATTTCCAGCGGCCCTGGGCCATGTGGAAAAGCCGTATAAGCACCTAATGAGCGACCGGCAACGCAGCGCTTGTTTCGCGTTATTCCGTTTTCGCATTATTCTATCGTTGCTGTAAAACCGCTTTAGGAATCTCCCGGAGGTGGATTGGAATGACAGTCAAATTGACGGGCATGACGGTCAAATTAAGGAGTGCGCTTTGCGCCGCAATTGGTTTGGCCGCGCTCACTATGGCGGGCACGCCCTCCGCCGGCACTGCGGAGCCGCTGATCAGCCAGGGCATCGGAGCCTCGAGTTGCGAGCAGCTCGCCGACGACATCAATCTGTCCGAGGGACTGAGCAATCCGATCAACCTGCTGCTGGTGGCATGGGTGCAAGGTTATGTCAGCGCCGCGAACATCGCCTTGCTGGAAGACGATGGCCGGCATGTCGACATGAACGCACTTGACGATACCAAGGTGCTGACCTTGGTGCAGGATTTTTGCAGGGCCAATCCGGACAAAAAACCCGCTGCCGCCATCGACGACTTCATTCGCAAATCGGCGAAGGTCAAGACCACGTGGGAACCCGGTACCATCGAGTGGGACGAATGAATGCAGCGATACAGCAGCCGGTCGCGCTTATCCCTCCCCGCAACGGGTCAGTTCGCCGGCGCGGCGCGCAATCCTTCGAGAAGTCTTCAGGAGCGCGCCTTTGTCCCACAGCCAGCGCAATATGATTCGAACTTCGAAATCGCTCTACTGAATGTCCAACGCCTTCGACTTCACGAGCCATCCCGCCGCCAAGCCGCCAAGGGTAGGAAAGATAAGGAACAGCCACACCTGAGCGAGGGCAGTGCCGCCGACAAACACTGCGGGTCCGAGGCTGCGCGCCGGGTTGACCGACAGCCCCGTCACGTTGATGAAGGGGAAGTGCAACACCACAAGTGTGAGCCCGATGACAAGTCCCGCCACCGGGGTAGCGCCTTTTTGGCTGGTCGCGCCAAGAATCACGAGGGTGAACAAGCACGTTGCGATGAATTCCGTCAGCACGGCGGACGTCAGGCCAAATCCTCCGAGATAGCCGGCGCCCCATCCGTTCTGGCCGAGACCGGCGCTCGCCACGTCATAGCCGGCGATCTTGCCCTTCAGGATCACCACCAGAATCGCAGCTCCCACAATGCCACCAATCAACTGCGCCACCGCATAGGCAACGGCATCTTCGTTCTTGATTCGACCTGCGGCCCACATCGCCGCTGTCACGGCCGGATTGATGTGACAACCCGAGACCGGCCCGATCGCATAGGCCATTGCCATCACCGTAAGACCGAACGCCAGTGCGACCGGCAGAATTCCAACCGGAAACGCGGGGCCGAATCCACCGACCGTAACCGCACCGCAACCGACCAGAATCAAGGTCGCGGTGCCGGCAAATTCGCACAGCAGCCTCTTATCGGTCAGGTAATTCATCTCATCCTCCCCTGATGATTCGCCCCTTGGACCACATGTGCAACATATCACAACCAAGCGTGTCGTGTGATTTCGTTCCGCGGTTAAAAAAAATGGTGCCGTGATCTAGATCAAAGCGTAGCGCCACGAAAGCTGTTTTGATGCATCGACTGCTGAGAAACAGCAGCGCTATGTTGGTGTGGCGAGTGATGCCATTCCACGGGGGTGTGTGGCGTTACTCATGCCTCGACGGGCGGTTCGTCAAAGGGCCGCCCGTTTTTTTACCTTTCCCGCGGTTCGGGCCGTTCACGGGTCGCCTCACCCGGCGCGTCGCGCCATCCTCCCGAAGGCGGGGGATAAAACTGTCATACCAATGCGATGACCCTGGCGAGGCCGCCGGTCGAATCCTTTACTTTGGAGGCGCCGACGACCAGGGTCGCGCCCGCCTCCGGCACTTTGTCAAGATTGGCAACGTTTTCGAGCCCCCAGCGGCCCGACGGCAGCCACGCCTGATGAGTCCTGAAATCCCGCGACGGGCCGTGGTCGAGCGACATGGTATCGACGGCAATGCCTGCGATCTGGCGCTCGTTCATCAGCCATCTGGCGGCTTCCGGGGCAAAGCCCGGGAAGTGCAAGGTGCCGTTGACGTCGCGCCCGACGAAGCGCGCCGGATCAGCGGTTGCAAGCTCGCCCCAGCCGGAATGCAGCGCCACGCAGCAGCCCGCCGGCAGCCGCCCGTACCTGGCTTCCCATTTGGCCAGGTCCTCGCGAGACAACTGATAGTCGGCATCCTGCTCAGCCTGGTAGACGACGTTGACGATTGCAAGCGGAACGACAAGCTGCTCGACCGGCAGCTGGTCGGCAGAAAGACCCGCCTCGGAGAAATGGATGGGGGCATCGAGATGGGTGCCGGCATGCTCGATGATGTGCCACCAGAACAAGTTGAACCGGTCCTTCTTGAAATCAAACTCGCGCTGCATTTCGATGCCGGCCTTGCCCATGAAAGTCGGAAATTCGGCCGACATGGTGTGGGTAAGGTCGACGACCTTGGTGAAGCTTCTCGTTTCGGCGACGCTTGCGGGAACTGCCGTCGCTGCAAACCCGGCCGCGGCCACGCCCTTGAAGAAGCCACGTCGGCTGAGGGCTGCCCGAACCTTCATTTCACACCCGGCGACGCACATGTTTTCTCCCGTTGCTTCGGCATCTTTGATGTTGGCAATTTTGGTTGCCAAACTTGGCGCTGGCAACAGGCCTGCTGACGCAGAAGGTCCTGCGCGTCGACTCGAGCGTGTAGCGTGTAGCCCGGATTGAGTGAAGCGAAATCCGGGAATAGGTCCCAGATGCCGCTCCTGCATTTCGCTTCGCTCAATGCGGGCTACAGACTACTATGGACTACAGACGGCGCAGGCCTGCGGCCCAGTGGTGCTCCGGTGGTGGGTTGCGCAAGCCCCCACGATGCGGTCAAACAACGTCATGCTGGTGATCGACGATGTTTCGCTGCGCGTGGCCGGCCGGCTCCTGATCGAGCGGGCGATGGTGCAGATTCCCAACGGCGCCCGGGTCGGGCTCGTCGGGCGCAACGGCACTGGAAAATCCAGCTTGTTTCGCGCTATCGCGGGCGACATCGTTGTTGAGCATGGCAGCTTCGCCCGTCCGGCCCGCGCCACTATCGGCCGGCTCCCACAGGAGGCGCCCGACGGACCGGAGCGCCTGATCGACCTCGTGCTGGCCGGTGATCGCGAGCGCGCCTGCCTGCTTCAAGAAGCCGAGACCGCGACCGATCCGCATCGTATCGCTGAGATTCAGTCGCGCCTTGCCGACCTCGGCGCCCATGCGGCGCCCGCGCGGGCTGCCGGCATTCTCGCGGCCCTCGGTTTTTCGCATGCGGACCAGCAGCGTCCGTGCGCGGAATTCTCAGGAGGATGGCGCATGCGCGTAGCGCTTGCGGCGGTGCTGTTTGCTGAGCCGGATTTATTGCTGCTCGACGAGCCCACCAATTATCTCGACCTCGAAGGCACCTTGTGGCTCGAGGACCACATCGCACGCTATCCGCGCACCGTCATCATTATCAGCCATGACCGCGATCTGCTTGACAGTGCTGTCGATTCGATCCTGCATCTCGAACGCGCCAGACTCACTTTCTACCGCGGCAACTACACATCCTTCGAGCGCCAGCGCAATGAGCGCCTTGCCCTCGACCAGAGCCTTGCCCGCAAACAGGAGGCGCAGCGCAAACATCTCAATGCCTTCGTGGAGCGGTTTCGCGCCAAGGCCACCAAGGCGCGCCAGGCCCAATCGCGCCTCAAGCTGCTGGCAAAAATGCAGCCGATCGACGTGCGCATCGAGGACGAGGCGCGGGCAATCGCAATCCCGTCCCCCGACAAGCCGCTGTCGCCGCCGATCATTGCGCTCGACGACATGGCGGTTGGCTATGAATCGGACCGCCCGGTGCTCCAGCGGCTCACGCTGCGGATCGACGCCGACGACCGCATCGCGCTGCTTGGCGCCAACGGCAACGGGAAGTCGACTCTGACCAAGCTTTTGACCGGACGCCTCGCAGCGTTCTCGGGCAGGATGACGCGCGCCGACAAGCTCAAGGTCGCATATTTTGCCCAACATCAGCTCGACGAACTCAATCCGCAGGCGAGCCCCTATGATCACGTGCGCCGGCTGATTCCGGACGCCCCCGAGGCCAGGGTGCGGGCGCGCGCCGGCGCGATGGGGTTTTCGGCCGCCATGGCGGACACCAAGGTGGCGAACCTCTCAGGCGGCGAAAAGGCGCGTCTGCTCCTCGGCCTTGCGACTTTCGAGGGACCGCATCTTGTGGTGCTGGATGAACCTACCAATCATCTCGATATCGACAGCCGCGCCGCGCTGATCGAGGCCATCAACGACTATTCCGGCGCCGTAATCCTGGTGTCCCACGACCGCTTCCTCCTGGAGGCGTGCGTCGATCGGCTATGGCTTGTCGCCAACGGCGAGGTCAACCCGTTCGACGGCGATCTCGACGACTACCGCCGCCTTGTCCTCGGCCGCAGCGCGGAAACAGCCCCGCAGCGCAACGGCGCCGAAGCGCGTGCCTCCCGCACGGATCTGCGTCGTGCGGCGGCCGAAAAGCGCAGCGAGCTTGCGCCTCTCAAGCGGCGCATCGATGAATTCGACAGAACGATCGCTGCGCTGAGCAAAAAAATCGCTGCGATCGACGCCACGCTGGCCGACTCCAGACTCTACGACCGCGATCCGGCGCGGGTTGCGACCCTCGGCAAGGAGCGCGCGGCGGCGGCCAGCGCGCTCGCCGCCGCCGAGGATCAGTGGCTCGCGCTGAGCAGCGACTATGAGAGCGCGATGGCAGCTTCGTAGCGGCGCGGGGCTCTCCTGAAACGCGGTTGGATCGCGTGGCGTGCTGGCCATAGGCACCCTACCGGTTTCATGGATCAAGGTGCGCGCAGCCCTGGAAACTCATTCCGAATGAGACAGATCGAGCCGTCGAGCCGTGGGTTCGAGAATGCGGTAGCGGCGGCCGCCGGCCGGCGCGGTGCGTTACAAAAAAAAATGCGCGCGTGTGAGCTGCCTCACAGTTTTTTCGCCCCGACAGGTCGAAGATATAATTGAGGGTAATGGTGTCTTGTGCTGCGTCGCCCCTCCCTGAGATCAACCATCAGTGTGGAGACCGACATGAACCAGCAATTTTCCACCGCCGTCTTCGGAGCCGCCATCATCGTTGTTTTGACGATTGTGATCGCGACCATGTGCTTGATACCCGGCAAATTGGGAAACTCTGACACGGTCGCGATTACAAGCGCTCGCGGCGAAGCCGGGACGGTCATTCTAGCCCAGTATAATCCCTGCCCGGGTGGCAGGTGCCGATAACGTTATTCGCAAACGCTTCTTGTCTGTGGGAGGGACGGTCATGGCAGCCCCCGATCTACCACTCGATGTGACGAATCCAACGACCGTTGTTTATCTGGTTTTGGGAACCGTCGCCATCGCCTTTTATTCATGGGAAAAATTTAGCGAATCCACCATCAAAGCGGAGCAGGACGATTTCGTATCACAATTGCTGCCGAGGTATCTCGCGACCCATGAGGAATATTCTCGCGCGCTGTTCTGGTACATGGCCTCGATGATCGGTCTTTTCTTCATTTTGTCCGCCATCGGACCTCGCCTGCTTCCGGATCTTTCGAAGGATCTTTCGAAGGATCTTTCGAATGATGCGGCCAACGCGCCCTTACTGGTCGCGTTGCTTATGGTCGGTGTCCTGCCTAATGTTCCGT
>Ga0126369_10002354_pt1 | contig 13406 bp, 11 predicted proteins | sample PanSoiMetaPlot_1_FD_109646 | JGI IMG/M metagenome (GOLD analysis project Ga0126369, IMG submission 109646) | Tropical forest soil microbial communities from Panama - MetaG Plot_1 | ecosystem: Environmental > Terrestrial > Soil > Tropical forest > Bulk soil | place: Panama | collected 2016-02-17 | reverse complement strand
CGCATCTTCATCGGCGGATAGACGCAGCTCGATTTTTACGTCACTCCCGGCGGGAATCGTCAGCGGATAGTAAACGGCCGCCTTGGTCCCTTTCCTTTTTGGATTGACTGCCTCGGCGCTTCCGCGAACGACATACTCGTGAAAGGCGTCTTTGACGAATTCACCCGAGTTCTCGGCATCGTAGAAGCGCCGGACGTTGGTGTCGTTCTCCGTGAACAGGACGTCGGGGTCGCCGTCGCAATACAGGCGATAGGGCCGCCCCACCTCGCTGTGCTCGACCAGAACGCACGCCTTGCCTCCCGCTGGATCGAGCCTGAGCCGGGGGCGGTCCGCCTGCGAGTCCCAGGACCAGGTGTTGCGAAACCAGAGCGTGGGCAAGACATGCAGGGGCGCTGTGTCCGGTCCGCGGTTGGTGACCGTGATGCGGATCAGCAGCTCGTCCGGCGTCGCCTTTGCATATTCCGCGACGACATCGAAGTACCGGTCGTCATCGAAGATTCCCGTGTCGACGAGCTCGAACTCGGGGTCGCGACGGCCGCGTCGCCGATTCTCCTCGACGAGCCGCCCGTAAGGAAACTCGCGCTGGGGATACTTGTACAGAGCCTTCATGTAGGAGTGGGTCGGCGTGGAGTCGAGGTAGAAGTAGTAGTCCTTGACGTCCTCGCCGTGGTTCCCCTCCGAGCCGGTGAGACCGAAGATTCGTTCCTTCAGAATCGGATCCTGTTCGTTCCAGAGCGCGAGCGCAAAGCATACCCGCTGATGGTTGTCGGAGATTCCGAGGAGGCCGTCTTCGCCCCAGCGATAGGCGCGTGACCGCGCATGATCGTGGGGGAAGTAGTCCCAGGCCGTCCCGTGCGGCGAGTAGTCCTCGCGGACGGTCCCCCACTGGCGCTCCGACAGGTAAGGTCCCCACCGCCGCCAGTGGGCGATGCGGGCGTGTGCCTCTCTGAGACGTCGCTCTTCCGCTGTCATGGCCTGGTCCTCCGTCTCTCGCCCTACGCGAAATCGGCGACCTCGCAGAACACCTTGATAGCCCGCTTCGCCGTGGTGAGCTGGTCGAAGAGCTCGCGGAAGTTCTCCAATCCCTTGACCCGATGGGTGAGGAGTCGACTGAGCCAGCCCTCGTACTCCGCTTCGGCTTGCGCCATGTCTCGGACGCCCAGCTCGAAGTACTCGCGGTTCGCGTTCACGGTGCCGACCATGACCTTGTTCCCGAGCACGAATTCCAGGTTGATCCTGTCGGCCGGCACTTCCACCTTCCGGTCACCACCAGTCACGCTGGACAGAACGAGGACGCCGTTCTTGGCGAGGCCTTGCATGCTGTCGAAGACGATCGGCGAGTAGCCCGTCGCCTCGAAGATCAGGTCGAATGGCCCGTACCTTCGCGCCGCATCGAGGATCGGAACGTCGGCTGTCGACTCGTAGCGTGCGCCGATGGCCTCGACCAGGTTCGAGTTGAGGTAGGGCTTTCGGCTCAGGCCGAACGTGGTCACCTGCAGACCTCGCAGCCTCAGAATCAGCGTCGCCAGGAGACCGATCGTCCCAGCACCCATGACGGCGGCGCGCCTGGGCCGCCAGACCCGAAGCCTCCGCTGGATCTCGTAGGCCTGTGCGATTCCCTTCTCCACGACGGTCATGGGCTCGAGCAGGACGCCGACCTCTCGGAGTCCTCCGGAGACCTTCACGATGAATTCGGCGTCGTCGACGTAGTACTCGGTCAGAAACCCGTGGCGCAGGTTGATACCACGCTCGAAATACGTGTCATCCGTCGTCATGTCGTTCGTCCCGATCACGTCGTAGATACTCTCGCCCGGGCGACGAACGGTGGCGACGACATAGTCCCCTGGCCGCACCTCCGTCACGTTCGGTCCGACGGCCTCGACTCGGCCAAAGCCTTCGTGTCCGATGACCAGAAAGTCGAATCCATTGGGTGCCGCGCCGTATTCGGCCGCGTTGATTTCCTTGTCGGTCCCGTCAACACCCACGCGGAGCACCTTGACCAGGACGCCGCGACCGCCCGGGATCTCGTCCACGGAGGGCTTCGGCAGGTCCGCGAGATGGACGCTCTGAGGTTTACCGGGAACGACGGCGACGGCTTTCATGAATGGCGTCCTCCAGTGTCTGAGTTGCTACCAGGTTCGGACGACAGTCCCGATGTACCCAGGAATTCGCTGAGACGTTGCCTGACTTCCGGAGGCATCTCGACCCGGTTGACCTTGGCGGCAAGCTCCGCTGCACGCTGATAGGTCGCCAGGTACGCGCGACACGGTGCGCACACCCGCAAATGCGCCTCGAGCTGCGCGAGCGCCTCCGGCGTCAGGGCCGCGTCGAGGTAGTCGGCCAGAACATCGATGGCCTCGCGGCAATTCATCACGCGATGGCCGGCCGCCAGCCCAGTCGCGCTTGGGCCTCACGGACGCGCAGCGGGTCTCCGAGATCCGTCCAGCTGACCCCTGTCACCGGCAGGACGGCGAGGCTCTCGGCACATGCCTGGAAGACATGTCGGGACAGGTCAGTCGACGGCAAGCGTCCGTAGACGGCGCCAGCCGTGTCTTCCTCCCACGGAGTCCCGAGCTGTGCTCGGAGGGGTGCGAAGGCTCCGTAGAGTTCCGGCGCCGCGCGGCGGATGAGCTCCACGAGCGTTGAGGGCCTCGCGACAGCGACGAAGCAGTTCCACAGGCAGCCCGCCGCTTCGAGGCGCTCGGCGATCGGCTTCGATGGCTTCTCCCAGAAGCGGCGCACGCGATAGATCGGCCACGGCCACCGACCAAGGATCAGGTCCGCGGGCTCGATCCAGCCGTACTCCACCTCTGGACGGTCAGGCGCGATTCCGAGCAGGACGACGATTTCTGGCCTGACTTCGACTGCATCCAGTGCCGCTTCGACGCGGCCCATGAATGCGGCGTCGTCGGACACATGGTGATCGCTGGGGAGCATCACCACCGGATCGGCCGGCGCGATCATAGCCAGTCGCGACAAGGCGTACGACACCGCCGGCGCCGTGCCGCGATTCTCTGGCTGCACGACGATCGAGCGCGGTGGCGCGTCGGCGAGGGCGGGCCGGTAGAAACGCTCGTGGTAGCGAGTGACGACGGTGAGAAGACGCTCGGGGCCGATCAGCATTCGCGCGCGTCGGCGCGTCTGCTCCAGCAGGGTGTCGTCGCCGATCAGTCGGCAAAATTGCTTGGGCCGCCCGTCACCCGTGAGCTGGCGTGTCAGGGAGGCGAGACGAGTTCCGTCGCCGCCGGCCAAGATGATCCCGGAGTATTCACTCATCTCGCGTCCTCGGTCGCCAGCATCATCGTGAGGTCAAAGGCAGGCACGCCGATAGGACACGCCGGCACGCCGAGTGGATTCGCCATGGAACCGCCCGCGCGAGCTAGACCTGACATGCCAGCAGCTCGATCCAACGCTCAGCCGGAATCTTGAGCGCGACGTCCACGACTCGGGGGTCGAACTGCTTACCGGCGTCGTCCCGCAGCGTGCGCAAGGCTTCGGAAAGCGGGCGCGCCCGTCGATACGGCCGGTCGTGTGTCATCGCGTTCACAAAGTCCACGACCGCGAAAATTCGCGCCGTCAGTGGTATGTCCTCCGCTGAGAGACCGTGTGGGTAGCCGGACCCGTCGTATCGCTCGTGATGGGCACCGACCACGTCCAGCGCAGGCGTCAGCAGCGACACCGTCTCGAGAAGCTCGATGCCCCACTCCGGATGACGTCGGACGATCTCTCGTTCCTCGGGCGAAAGAGAATCAGGCTTTTGAAGGACGGTCTCGGGGACTCTGATTTCTCCGATATCGTGCAGAAGCGCTCCGAGCTCTAACGCCTCCCGCTGCGCCGGGGATAGTTCCAGGTGCTCGGCGAGGGCCACCGAAGCGTCCGCCAGGCGACGGAGTGATCCGGGGGACTCGCCGCGAGCTTCCAGAGCGCGGACCAGAACCTCCGTCATGCTCCGATTGGACACGTTGAGCCTCTCCGCCATCAGATGGAGCACACCGCCCAAGATGCCGACTTCGTCGCGCGCGGCGACGTGCACCTTGGTCGCGAAGTGCCCCTCGACGATGCCGCGGGCCAGGCTCGAGAGCTGAACGACGGGCCTCGTGATCTGGCGCGCCAGCAGAACCCCAGCGACCAGCGCGAGCACCGCGCCGGCCAGCGAATGCAGGTAGAGCCGTCTGCGGACGGCGGCGAGCTCTCCGAGGTAAACGTCGGCGCGGAAGTCAACATCGAGCGCGGCGACAGTCTGCCCGGCCGAGTTCTTGACCGGGGCGAACGCGGTGATCCATGTGCCGGACGAGCTCTGATAGATGCCCGTGTAGGCCGGGATGCCATCCGCTAACACTCGGCGCAGAAGCGGCTGGATTTCCGGCGCCAGCTGGTACTCGAGGCCTACCGGAGCCAGGCCGTTGCTGATGACCGCGAATCGGGCCGTTGCGCCCTGGATATCGGTCAGCGTATACACGGCGTCGGCCAGCTGATTCGTCTCCTGGATACGGAGGAGCTCGCGACGGAGCCTGGCGTATTCAGGTATGTCGCTTCGCGCCGCGGCGACGACCGCCTGGTGCAGATCACCGTCCACGAGGAGCGCGCCCGTACGAGCGATGTTGAGCAGAAGCGACCCGAGCGACTGGCGGAGCCACTGTTCCTGCGCTCGATACTGCAGAAATCCGCTGAGCAGGACCGCGATCGACGTCAGGAGCAGGAAGCTCGCGCCGAGCCGCCACGCGAGCCGGCGCCAGATCGGAAGATTCATCATGGACAACCTCGTGTCAGGCGGCGCGTTCGCCGTCGACCGTCAGCTCGGAGACGTCCCGCTCGAAGAACAGCTCGACGGTCCAGTCGAGCGTCACCCGGAAGCGAGAGGCGAGCGTCGGCAGCTTCAGCATGTAGACGATCTTCCACAAGAACCACGCGGGAAAGCCGGTGAGCTTGAGCCCGCGGAGATCGGCGACGGCGCTGTGGCGGCTCAGCGGCACCATCTCGCCGAGCAGTCGGAAGTCGAAGGGCCGGCGTGCACGCCCGGTGAGCTCCGACACGAGCTGCTCGGCGAGCGCGCGTCCCTGGCGAAGCGCCACCTGTGCCGTCGCCGGATAAAGCTCGTTCGAGTGCGGATCACGCTGGGCGGCGTTGTCCCCCAAGGCGTACACACCGGGCGCTTTCTCGACCTCGAAGAACTCGTTGACGGTCAGTCGGCCGTCGCGCGCCTTGGTGACGGCAAGATCGCCGACAACCTCATTGACTCGATTGCCGGCCGTCCAGATCACGCAGTGGCTCGGGATGAGGCGACCGCCTGCAACCGTGAGACCCTCGGGTGAGACTTTCTCGGCCCGAGAAGTCTCGATCTCGATCCCACGCCGTACCAGCTGCTCCTTCGTGTAGGCCGCCAGATTCGTGGCCGTCTGGGGAAGGATCGCGCTTCCCACCAGCACGAGGCGAATCATGTCCCGGGCAAGCGAGGGGTAGTGGCGGATCATGATGCCGCGCGTCAGCTCTTCGAGCGCCGCCATCAATTCGGTGCCCGCGTGTCCGGCACCGACCACGACGAAGGTGAGCAGCTTTCGGCGGGTCCACGGGTCGTCGGTCAGCGCGGCAGCTTCGAACAGATCGATGACGTGGTTCCTGATCCGAACCGCGTCGCCGGCGGCCTTGAACGTGAGCGCGTGCTCCGCGACTCCCGGCGCTATGGCCACATTGGGGCGCGCGCCCAACGCCAGAATCAAGCGATCGTATTGAACCTCCTGCCGCAGCGCGGAGCGGCTGTGGTGCGCGATCAGCCTGCGACGCTCGAGATCGATGGCCTCGACTGACATCTCGCCGAACTCGATACCCCAGGCGCCGCAGAGTGGGCGGATCGGGTAGACGACGTGCCGCGCCTCGACGGCGCCGGTAGCCGCCTCGGCGAGCATCGGCGTGAACAGGAAGAAGTTCCGGTCACTGATGAGGGTGATGTGGACCGGGAGAGTACCGGCGCAGCGCTTCGCCAGCTCGACGGCAGTGGTGACGCCGGCAAACCCGCCACCCACGATGAGGACCCGTGGCGCCAGCGAGGTCGAGCGCCGGGCCAGGACACGGCCGATCGGACGATGTTCCATCATGGTTCTTTGAGACACGCGTATTCGTGATCGGGTTCGCGGAACGCTGCCGGACCGGCGATTCCTCGGAGCAGGAGATCAGGCAAGGGTCCGCGCGAGCTGCTCGCGCAGGACCATACGGGCGCGGTGCAACCGCGACTTCACCGACGAGACGGGCACTTCGAGGATGGTGGCAACCTCTTCGTTCGAGAGGTCCTCGACGTCCCGCAAGACGAGCACCACGCGGTAGTGCTCCGGAAGGTCGTCGATCGCCCGCTCCAGCACACGCCGCCGCTCGCCCGTCAGCAGCTCTTCCTCGGGGTTCTGTGACCAGTCGGCGAGGAGGTACGTCCGATCGCCCGCTCGATGGCCATCGGCCTCGAATGTCGGCAAGCAGTCCTCGAGAGGCGTCTCGAGCTCCCGCCGCTTGCCCCGGCGCTTGTTCAGCGCGGTGTTGGTGGCGATCCGGTAAATCCAGCTGCCGAGCGCTGATCGCCCTTCGAACGCTGCGCTTCTGCGCGACAAAGTGAGAAGGACGTCCTGCAGGATCTCTTCGGCGTCGCTCTGATTGCGCGTGATGCCGAACGCCAGTCGGTAGATCATCGGACCGTGACGCTCCGCCAGTATCTTGAGGGCCCCCGGCTCGCCGCTGCGCAACGACGCCAGGAGCTCGAGGTCGGGTGCAGCCGAGTCGAGCGCCTGGCTCATCCTTGCCCCTTGAGCTGCTCGGCGACAAACGGTGAGCAATTGACGAGCGCCACATCCCGCGCGCGCAGCCGCTTCAAGAATTGGACGCCGTCCCGGTCGACGAACGAGACCTGACCGAGATCGACGCTCAATGTGCCCCCGACGGCCAGGACGCGCTCGCACGACCGACTCAGCTCGTCCACCCATGGCCCGACGATCCGGCCGGCGAGCCCGAGCGTCGTAGTGCCGTTCTTCTGGTCGAGGAGCTCGATCCTGAGCACGCCGCCATCACAAGCAAAGAGCGTGCTAGGCCCTTCAGCCCGGCGCGGCCCGGTCGAAGTCAGCGAGATTTCGCAGTGTTCGGCGACGTGACCGGATCGGCACGACGACCGCGCCACGAGAATCCGTGGGCAGACCACGAAGCAGTGAGGGCGTTGCTACGAAGCTCGGTGGTCAGAGCGCCTGATTCCGAGCTTCTCCATCCGGCTTCGCAGGGTGTTGGGATGTATCTCGAGGATCTTTGCCGCGCCCCGGGGCCCCTCGATGATGCCTTCGGCTCTCTCGAGAGCGGCGACGATGTGAGTCCGCTCGGTCTCCTCCAGAGCAGCGGCGAGCCCCGACGGAGCGGACTTGTCCGGGGATCGAGCCAGCTCACCTTGGCCCCCTGCACCCGGCCCATGCTGCCTGCTTGGCGCCGGAAGCAGATCCTGGTCGAGCTCCAGCGCTCGGCCACGCGACAGGACGACCGCCCGCTCGACGACGTTCTGGAGCTCCCGGATGTTGCCGGGCCACGGGTAGCTCATGAGCCGGTCCATTGTTTCCGCGGAAATCGTTTCCACCTGTCGGCCGAATCGCCTCGCGAAGCGCGACAGAAAGAACATCGCTAGCTGCGGAATGTCGGACGCCCGTTCACGCAGCGGCGGAACGCGGAGCGGAAACACGTTGAGGCGGTAGAAGAGATCCGCACGGAACCGCCCGGCGCGCACAGCCTCCTCGAGATCACGATTGGTTGCCGCGATCACCCTCACGTCTACACGGACCGTCTCGTTGCTGCCCACCGGCTCGAACTCCTGCTCCTGGAGTACGCGCAGTAGCTTGACCTGCGTCTCGGGCGGTAGCTCGCCGACTTCGTCGAGGAAGATCGTGCCGTGGTCGGCGAGGGCGAAGCGACCGATCCGCTTGTCGATCGCCCCAGTGAACGCGCCCTTCACGTGCCCGAAGAGCTCGCTCTCCACCAGACCGGCCGAGATGGCGCTGGAGTTCACCTTCACGAGCGGCCGCTGGCGGCGCGGGCTTCGATCGTGGATCGCCCGGGCAATCAGTTCCTTCCCGGTGCCGGTCTCGCCGAACACCAGTACCGTCGAGTCCGTGGAAGCCACCTGCTCCGTCTTTCGAAGCACTTCCAGAAGCGCCGGGCTCGAGCCGACGATCTCGGTAAAGTTGTGCTCGTGCTGGATCTCATCTTGCAGATAGGTGTTCTCGGCCTGAAGCTGGTTTCTGAGCCGCTCGACCTCGGCGAGCGCGGCCCGGAGCCGCTCGTCGGCTCGCAGCCTGGACAGTTCAGCGCCAGCCCTGGCCGCGAACACTCGCATGATCGTAAGCGCTCGGGAATGATCGACCATCGGCTGGTCGTCCAGGATCACCAGGTGCCCGACCAGCGGTCCCGACGGGTCCAGGACGGGAACGCCCAGGTAACTCTCCGCGCCGAGGACGACCAGGTCCTGGTCGTCCGGGAAGAGCCGTTGCACGTCCTTGCTGTAGTGAGCGATCTTGCCCTCGAGAACTCGCATGCACGGCGTACCGGCGACGTCGTACTCGAAATTCTCGCCGAAGCCGTCGCCCTTCCAGAACGCGCGCGTGCGGACGCGATCACCCCGCCCTTGCAGACACTCGGCAACGAACGCGTATCGCACATGCAGCGCCGCGGCAAGATGTTGTACCACTGAGTAGAAGAAGTCGCTGCCGGTCATCGCGGCAGTCCCCTCGACGACCGCGCGGAGGGTCTCTTCGATCTCGCGACGGTGAGTCGCTTCCGCATGAACTTCACGGTGCAATGTGCTGATGGCCTCGTACGCTTTCATGTTCTCGACCGCCAGGCCGATCTGGTTTGCCGCCTCCTGGAGCAGAACCGCGTCGGAGTCGGAATACTGTCCAGGAGTTGTGCTGGCAACAGCCAGGACTCCGACGCTTCGCCCCTTCACGATGAGCGGGACGATTACGTAGGAGCGGACGCCGTCCCGGAACGCGCGGTCTTCCATCGGATATCGTCGCTCGGCGCCGAGATCGCGGCTCACCCGGTAACGCTGCTCCCGGAACACCAGGCCGACGTGGCTCTCTTCCTCCGGCATCTCCATACCGACCGTGAAGTACGACGTCGGCAGCGATGACTCGAGGATGAAGAGACGGAGCACCTCCTTGGTGGCGTCGTGGAGGAAGATCGCCGTGCGATCGAACGGCATGATCCGGCGCAAGGCATCGGCGATCGCGCGAAACAGAGCTTCCTGGGTCAGGCTCGAGATCACAGCATTGTTGATCTCGAGAAGTGTGCGCAAGAACTGGGCATCAGCGTTCTTGGCAGATGACTGAAGCTTGTCCATGGCGGCCGGCTAGCTCCCGGCCACCCATTCTACGACGGTCCTTCCGCTTCGTCCGGCTCGAGCCCGGGATACGGCGAAACGTTCATCCCGCAGCGAGCTCCTGCCACGCGCGCAGCGTCTCGGCTACGGACCACGCCTGCGCAATGCATCCGCGAGGCTCAAAGGGTGCATCGCCATCGAAGACCTCGGCAATCGACCCGAGCCCGTATTCGCCGAGATGATGCGCCAGTGGTGCAAGGAATGAGCGAGCGGTCTCGGCATCCCCGTAAACCTTGAAGTGAGCGAGCGCGAACGGACCGAGGAGGAAGGGCCACACCGTGCCTTGATGGTATGCGCTGTCACGATGCCATTGATCGCCGCCGTAGTGGCCACGGTACTCCGGATGACCGGGGGCCAGGGTCCTCAGCCCATGGGAGGTCGAGAGATGACGAGCGCAGGCGTCGATGGCCCGGCGCTGGTGCTCGGGCGACAACGGACTCTCCGGCAGCGATACCGCGAAGATCTGGTTCGGCCTGAGCACGTCGTCGACTCCTTCGGGCGTGTCGATGACGTCGTAACAATATCCAGCGCGCTCATTCCAGAACCGAGCGAATCCCGCCCTGGTGCGAGCGGCGAGCTCGTTCCACGGCACGGCAGGCTTGCCCAGGCGCTCGGCAAAGGTCGCCATCGAGCGCAGTGCGTTGTACCAGAGCGCATTGATCTCGACTGCCTTGCCCGTGCGCGGCGTGACAACCCAGTCGCCGAGCCTCACGTCCATCCACGTCAGCTGGACACCAGGCTCTCCCGACCTGAGCAGGCCGTCGCCGGAATCCTCCTTGATTCCGTAACGCGTGCCTTCACGATGGAAGCGCACGATCTCCTCGAGCACCGGGAACAGCTCCTTGAGAAGCCCGTCGTCCGCCGTGGTCGCGTGATACGCACGGATCGCCTCGAAGTACCAGAGCGTCGCGTCCACCGTGTTGTACTCGGGCGCCTCGCCTGCGTCGGGAAACCGGTTCGGCAGCATACCGCGATCGACGAACCGGGCGAACGTCGTGAGAATGCGGCGCGCGATCTGCGCGCGTCCGGTCGCCAGGGTCAGTCCGGGCAGTGAGAGCATCGTGTCGCGGCCCCAGTCGCCAAACCAGTGGTACCCGGCAATGATGGTCATGCCGTCGGGGTCCGTGGAGGTCGGGCGCCGTGCGACGAACTGGTCGCTGGCCAGCACGAGATGCTCGATCCACTCGGGGGCGTTCCGGGCCGCCGGCTGCATTCTCTTCCAGCCAGTAATCAACCGCGCTTCATGCTGCGCTCGCCGATCCCAGGCCAATTCCCCATCGAGTGCAGGCGACGGCTCGGTCGACAGCACAAGGGTCAGCATCTCTCCGTGCCCGATTGAGGCGGAGAACGTTCCGGCATGGAGATGATCCTCGATCGCAGCGAGCCCACGCTCGCGCTCGCCGGTCAGGTCGAAATCCCGATACCAGGTATGCGAGACCTCGGCCTTTGCGCCATCGGCCAGTAATAGCAACGGCCGGGCGCCCTCGAACGCGGCGACCCTCAGCCCGTGCTCAACTGGCGCCACGTCCATCCGCCAGCCCTCGCCACGGGTGGTCCCGTGATAGTCGCGATGGTTCACCAATACTTTCAGCGTGACCGTGAGGGGGCCGCGCGTTCGCAGCACGCGATAGCGGACATACGTCGTGTTGGCGCCGTGCTCCATCCAGACACGCTTCTCGACGAGCGCGTCGGCGACAGCGTAAGTCCACACCGGCGTCGTGCCCTCGAGCGTGAAGCGCTCGATCGTGCGGTACCCATGGGGGTCGATCGTATTTCCCGCCCAGCGGTTGGCAAAGAGCGGGAGCACGAGCCCCTGGTACTGGACGGTTTCATCGACCTTGGAGCACACGAGCATGCGGCCGAGAGGCGGCGTCAGCGCGGCGACGAGAAGCCCGTGGTACCGCCGCGTCAGGGTGCCCGCCACTGTCCCTGAAGCGAACCCTCCGATGCCGTTGGTGCAGAGCCACTCCCGGTGCTCGGCCGACGCGAGATCGCCGCAGATCTCTCGCCCCCAGTCGACGATCATGTGAGTCGCTCCCCCTTGCGAGCCGTCCGGCAACTGACGATGTAGACGCCCTCACCGCGTTTCCGTCTCACACGCCGTTTGACACCCCGGCACGGTGCGTGGATTCGTATGCGGGCGATTGGGCGAATCCATGTAGCCTCGAGTCGTTTCCAACTGCGTGATGACCTCTCACTGGGCGCGCCGAGCGGTGGCCGTCTTCTTCTTCGTCAATGGCGCCGCGCTGGCCAGCTGGGTCCCGCACATCCCCGCGATCAAGAGCCGTCACCTGATGACCGACGGAACGCTCGGTCTCGTCCTCCTTTCCATGGCGGTCGGCTCGGTGCTCGCGCTCCCGGTAGCGGGCTGGCTCGTCGGGCGGCTTGGAAGCCGCGTGACGACGGCCGCCGCCGGCGTTGCGCTCTGCCTCGCGCTTCCCCTGCCCATCGCGAGTCCCAGCGTCTTCGCCCTGTCGCTTTCCCTGGGCCTGCTGGGTGCCTGCAACGGTCTGCTCGACGTCTCGATGAACGCCCAGGCCGCGGAGATCCAGCGGCGCGTCGGCCGCCCGATCATGTCGTCGTTCCACGCGCTGTTCAGCCTGGGCGGCGTCGTCGGCGCACTGCTGGCGAGCGGCGCGATGGCTCTCGGCGTCAGCGACATGGGCCACGTTGGTGTGTCCGCCGCTATCGCGCTGTCCGCCGTGGTGCTGGCACTCCGGGGACTGGTACCCCCCGCACGGGAGGGCGACCACGCTGGCCCGGGAGTGGTACGCCCGTCCGGGGCACTCGTGACGCTTGGGATCCTCGCGTTGCTCGGGCTCCTGGCAGAAGGCGCGGTGGCGGACTGGAGCGCGGTGTACCTGCACGACACGCTCGGGTCCAGCCCGTCGGCGGCCGCCGCCGGATTCGCCGCGTTCTCGCTGACGATGACGGCCGGACGCTTCACTGGCGACGCCCTGGTGAGTCGGCTGGGCTCCCGCCGGGTCCTGCGTGGCTCGAGCGCAGTGGCGGCGCTCGGGCTCGCTGCCGCATTGCTCGTGGGTCATCCCGAGATCGGCGTGGTCGGTTTCGCCCTCGTGGGGCTCGGCATCGCCAATATCATCCCGGTGCTCTTCAGTGCCGCGGCGCAAGTGCCAGATGTGCCGCCGGGCCGGGCGCTCGCGGCGGTGGCGACAACCGGCTATCTGGGATTCCTGGCCGGGCCGCCGCTCATCGGCGCCGTGGCCCAGGCGGCGGGCCTCGCGGCGGGGCTCGGCCTGGTCAGCGGCGCGTGCGCGTTCGTCGCACTCAGGGCGGGCGCCCTTCCGGCTGCTCTCGGCGCCGAAGACTCAACGACGAAGGCGCGACTGGTGTCTCCCCGCACGCAACGCGGTGGAGAGAAAGGCGTAGCCGGCGCGTATCGTGCCGAGTAGCGTGCCCGAGACCTTGGAGCGACCGGCGAGCCGAGGCGCGTGAGACACCGGCACTTCAAGGATGCGGGCGCCGAGCGCCGCGGCTTTGACCACCATCTCCACCGGCCAGCCGAACGCACGGTCCTGCATGTCGATGCGCCGCAGCAAATCCACCCGGATGGCGCGTAGCGGGCCGAAGTCCGTGATGGGGGCGCGCCATCGCCAGGCCACGAGCCGCGCGACCAGCCGTGTGCCTGCCGCCGCGTGTGCCGGATGACGCCCGGCGAGCTGGCGCGCGCCCAGCACCAGGTCCGCGCGACCGGTGACCACGGGATCCAGAACCAGCGGAATCTCTTCCGGGCGCTGACTGCCGTCCGCGTCGAGGAACACCGCGACGTCGGCGTCCGGCGGAAGTGCCGTGACGCCGGCGAAGCAGGCGGCTCCATACCCGCGCTTCGGCTCGCGCACCACCCAGGCTCCCGCATCACGCGCCGCCGTGGCCGTCGCGTCGGTGGAGCCGTTGTCCACGACGATCACGTCGGTGATCACGTCGCGCGGCGCTCGGCGAACGAGATCGCCGACAACGGCGGCTTCGTTCAGAGCGGGCATGATCAGGATCGCTT
>Ga0126369_10002353_pt1 | contig 13412 bp, 13 predicted proteins | sample PanSoiMetaPlot_1_FD_109646 | JGI IMG/M metagenome (GOLD analysis project Ga0126369, IMG submission 109646) | Tropical forest soil microbial communities from Panama - MetaG Plot_1 | ecosystem: Environmental > Terrestrial > Soil > Tropical forest > Bulk soil | place: Panama | collected 2016-02-17 | reverse complement strand
ATCCGTTCGCGACCGACGCGGTGGTTCGCCACGCCTTCGGCGACCTGCACATGCTGTCGCACCGGGTCGGCGCGGCCAACCGGGCGGACCTGCAGAAGCTGCACTGGCTGGAGCACGAGAAGGCCGCGCTGGAAGACAAGCTCGCACGGCAGCAGGCGCGCCTGCGCGAGGCGATCGTGTCGCGCGACGCCAGGGTCGCCGATCTCAGCGCCGCGCTTGGCGCCCGCGTCGATCGCGATCGCGCCGAACCGACCGGCGGCGGTCGCAACGCCACTGAAGTCGCTGCGCTCGAGAGCGTTGTCGCCAACTTGCGGAAACTACTCGATCTCGAGATGCGTCGACGCGAGCGGGCCGAGAAGCGGGTGCAGGAGCTCAGCGCGCGTCGTGCGGCGGAGCTCGAGACGCGCGCAAGCATCGAACGGGAGCTCGCTTTATTGCGCGATGAGGCCGCGTCGGCCGAGCGCGCATTCGGCACGCTTGCCGAGGAGGAGCGGAGCGAGGCGGCCGGAGACTGGAGCCTCGGCGGCCTGAGCATCCTCTACGTTGGTGGCCGGCCGCATCAGGTTGCGCGGCTGCGGACGGTGATCGAAAGGGCCGGCGGACGCTTCGCGCACCACGACGGCGGGATCGAGCACGCGGACGATTTGCTGCCGGGGCTCGTCAGCCGCGCCGACGTCGCCGTTTTTCCGGTCGACTGCGTCAGCCACAGCGCCGCGCGGTCGGTAAAGCGCATGTGCCGGCAAGCGGGGAAGCGCTTCGTGCCCCTGCGAAGCGCCGGGATCGCGCCGCTGCTCCACGCGGTCCGGGCGGTTCGAGCTATGCCGCTTCCGGCCCCGGATGGCGATCAGTGAGCGCGCGCGAACTGCCTACGCGAGCGCTCGCCTGCGGCGGTAGAAGGAGAGGGCGAGGAGCCCGGTCGCAAGCATCGTCGTGGTTACCGGTTCCGGGATCGCGGCGACCTGTAGCGAGGAGATGTTCGACACGAACCGACCGCCGCGGAGGTCGCCCGGGGTGCCCCCGATCACGGTCCGAGCAAAGCCGGTGCTGCCGAGCGGCGCACCGTTGGCGTCGTAGGCGACCAGCGTAAGCCGACCTCCCAGGCCCGGATCCAACTCGCCGAGCGAGAACAGCACCTGGTACCCGTCGCTGCCCATTGCGACCAAGTAGCTCCTCAGGACTTCGGAATCCGCGGTACCCGCGAGGGACAGCAGCGTCCAGAGTTCGACTCCGACGACGTTCGTGAGCGTGGTGGTGCCGCCGCCCGCCATGAACGTCACGCTCGGAATCGTCGTCGCGGGCAACGCGACCAGAGCAGCTCGGTCGTAGGTCGCAGGATTGTCGACGCCCGTCAGGCTGAATTGCGTCGTGACCCCGCCCGGCCCTCCGGCCGCAGGAACGAACCCGACCGAGATGCCGGCCAAGCCGACGACGCTGCGCATGCCGGTCGGGTCCTGCGGAACGATGAGCGTCGGCGCCCCGAGCAGCGCGCCGTTCCGTTGATATGCGATGAGATACGATTGGCCCGTGCCACCGAAGTTGGGGTCGATCTCGCCGATCGATACGAGCGACGTACCCTCGCCAGCGCCGGTGGCGACGAGGTAGTTCCTGAGAAACTGGTTGGGATTGGTGTTACAGGTCGGGCAGGAAGGGTGCTGGAGGTTGGGCTCGCCGCCGAGAAATGTCCAGAGCGAGGCGCCAACGTAAGTGACGCCGCCGACGGTCTCGGTGACCGGCGCGAAATTGTTCTGCAGGTCGGAAATGGAATAGGTGCCGGCGCCGCTGTTGATCGACCCGCTCAGAACCAGCGCGTAACTGCCGCTGGTCGCGCCAAGCAGCAGCGCAAACGCGGTGCTCAGGATAGTGCGATGCGACCGAGCCTTCGTTTCCCGCCCCTGCGCGTTCATCATGTCGTCCCCTCGGCGACGTGCCGTGCGTTATATCTATCGGACTATAACGAAGGCCGTGGCTTTCCGGCAACCGTGCTTCGATGTATCGCGACGGACACATGGGCCTCTACCAGGTCCGGAGGGCCGGTTTGACCTCGCTCTCTGCCACCGGTAGAATCTTGAGCGTTTTGATCAAGTATTCGAGAGCGACCACATGAACATCCAGGACACGATTCGGGACCAGGTCACCAATCACCCGGTAACCCTGTACATGAAGGGCACGCCGCAGTTCCCGCAGTGCGGGTTCTCGGCCATGGTGGTGCAGATCCTCCAGGCCTGTGGCATGAGGGACTTCTTCAGCGTCAACGTCCTCGAGGAGCCGGAAATCCGCCAGGGCATCAAGGAGTACGCGAACTGGCCGACGATTCCCCAGCTTTACGTGAACGGCGAGTTCGTCGGCGGCTGCGACATCCTGCGGGAGATGTACCAGTCAGGCGAGCTGCAGAAGCTGCTCGCGCCGCAAACCGCGTAACGGACCCTTCTTAGAGAGGTTTCGCGCCGCGCTCGGCTGGTCCCCCACGGCCGGCCGTGGAGCCGCTCGCGAAGTTCTGCACGCGGCCGACTCCTGACCCATCGCGCGCCGAGGCACGTCGATTGCTGGCGCTTGTCCTCATCCGACCGGCGCCGTGCCGCACGGCGCACAAAGTTACAAGGAGAGTCGCGATGGGCCTGCTCGTAACGCTGCGAGGAACCGCAGGCAACTACAGGGTCAAGGCCGCGATCTGGGAATTGGGTGGTTTCTGCTATCGCGCCTACGTCTACCTCGCCCCGGCGGGAATGCCTCGTGATCTCGCCCGCCGCTCGTTCGTCTCGGTCGGTGGCGCGACCTTGCAAGAAGTGCTCGGTGCGACCGAGGCGCGAGTAAGGGCTGCCGCCGGGAGACCGATGCGAAACCTCGAAGTCCGAGCTGCGCTGCGCAATCGCGAGCTAGAGGCGCTGGCGCGCGACGTGATGATCGCTCCGGCCAGCGATCGTCCGAACCCGCGCCGGAAACGCGATGCCGGAACTACGCCTCGCCCGTCTGCCGTCCCGAGAGCGGATGAAGCAGTCGCTGAACCGGCGCTCTAGGGCGACGAACCGCCGGACCATCCGAGGCGAGCCGGTCACAGCTGAAAGATCAGGCATGTCTCCGTGCCGTGCGCGTAGAGCTTGCCGTCGGCGCCGAACAGCCGGCCCTCTGAGGTCGCGATGGTCCGGCCCGCATTGACGAGCTTGCCCTCGGCCCGCAACGGGCCGGTGGCGGCGAGGATCGGCCGCACGAGATTCAGCTTGAACTCCACCGTCGTATAGCCCTGGCCCGCCAGCAGCGTGGTGTGCACGGCGCACGCCATGCAGGAGTCGAGCAGAGTCGCGGGCCAACCTCCATGGATCGAGCCGAGCGGGTTGTAGAGCTCGGGCTTCGGCATGCCCTGAAATACGGCACGACCGTGCTCGACCTCGAGCAGCTGGAAATTCAACGTATCGCAGATCGGCGCCCGCGGAAGCCGGCCGTCCACGATCCGCTGCAAGAAGTCGAGCCCAGCGAGCGCCTTCAGCGTCTCCATCGAGCTCACGCCCGGTCCGGTGAAGCGCTTGAGCGGCTCCGCCATCTCCGCTTGCCAGTCGCTAGCTGCCATCCTCTCCTCACAACGCGTCGTCGCGGGAGCGAACAATGCCAGAAAAGTGCGCTCAGCTCGTGGCGCGGACGAGTTGCTGCATCATCTGCTCGGCCTGGCTCCGGTAGCTCTCGCCGAACAGATTCAGGTGGTTCAGCACGTGGTAGAGGTTGTAGAGGACACGCCGCAGCTTGTAGCCCCCGGCGACCGGATGCACCTCTCGATAGCCCTCGTAGAAGCTCTCCGGGAACCCGCCGAAGAGCTCGGTCATGGCGAGATCGGCCTCCGGGTCGCCGTAGTACACCGCAGGGTCGAACACGACCGGCGCGCCGCTCTCGAGGACAGCCACGTTCCCGCGCCACAGGTCGCCGTGCAGTAGCGCCGGCACGGCCTCGTGCCCCGCCAGCAGCCACGGCACGGCCTCGATGACCTGCTCGCCGAGCCACTGCACGCGCCCGCGATGCCCGTTCTGTGCCGCGAGCGTGAGTTGCGGCGCGAGCCGCTGATGCCGCCAGAACTCGGCCCACGAGGGCCCCATCGCGTTCGACTGCGGGGTCGAGCCGATGAAGTTGCCGCCCTCCCAGCCGAATTGCTTGCCGTGATAGTCGTGGAGGCGGGCGAGCGCACGCCCGAGCTCGCGAAAGCCCGCATCGGCGGCGGGTCCGATGGCGAGGAACTCGAGCAGGAGAAACGCGTGGTCCGCCGCCGTGCCGTGCGCGAGCGCCCGCGGCGCGCGCATGCCCGCCTCGCGGAGCGCCGCGAGGCCGTCGGCCTCCGCCGCGAAGCTCGCGGCGAAGCGCGCGTCGTTCAGCTTCGCAAAGTACCGGACCTCGCCCGCCGTGAGCACCCAGCTCGAATGAATGCAGCCGCCGGCGGCCGGCGTCGCCTGCCGGATCACGAAGCGCTCGCCGGTGGCGCCGGCGATCGCTTCCTGGAGGGCGTCGGCGAGAGCGTCGGAGAGCATCGGCCGCTCGCGAGCGGCGCTGCGCTAGACCGCAGTGAGCCGGTTGTTCGCGAGCGTGAGCCGCTCTACGAGGATCGACATGAAGGCGCGGTCGAACCGGTGGCGGCACGCGTCGGACGCGTGCGCGAGGTCGTCGACGCGGATGGTGATGACGCGCGACGGCGAGAGCGTGACGACGTCGGCGCTGCGCTCGTTCGTCTGCCGCGAGAGGTAGGCCATCTCGCCGAAGCACTCGCCCGCGTTGAGGATGTTGAGCAGCTTTTGCCGCTTGGTGACCTTCACCTGGCCGGAGGCGAGGATGCAGAAGAAGTCGCCCGCGTCGCCCGCGCGGATCACCGTCGTCCCCGACGCGGCATCCTGCCAGGCGCTGATGCGCACCACCTCCCACAGTTCGGCGTCGCTGAACTCCGCGAAGAACTCCATCGCGCGCAGGGTGTTGAACTTCTCGCTGTCGGCGACCTCGTCCGAGCGGCGGCGGATTTCCTGGGAGCGGAACACCTCGGCGAGGTCGAACGAGAGCTCGTCCCAGCTCTGGTACCGGTGCTCGAGGTCCTTCGCCATCGCCTTTTTCACGATCGCGTCGAGCTCGGCCGGGATCTCCTTGCGGTGCGCGGACGGCGGGGGCGGCTCCACGGTCGTGATCTGATACATCATGCTGAAGTTGTTCCGGGCGTTGAATGGCAGGACGCCGGTCAGGAGCTGGTACATCACGACCCCGAGCGAGTAGATGTCGGTGCGGTGGTCGAGCGCGAGCTCCTTGATCTGCTGCGGGGACATGTACGCCGGCGAGCCGACGCCGGTGACCTGGGTCGTGTCGCCCGAGTTCATGATCGCCGATCCGAAGTCGGTGATCTTGATGTCGGTGCCGCCGACGATCAGGATGTTCGCCGGCTTGATGTCGCGGTGCGTAACGCCGAGCTTGTGCGCGAAGTCGAGGGCGCGCGTGCACTTGAAGACGATCTCGACGATCTTGTCGAGCGGCAGGAGGTTCTCGGGCTGGCACGCGGCCTCGAGCGTGCCCCCGGGCACGTACTCCATGACGATGTACGACATCTGGTCGCCTACGACCGCGTCGTAGATCTGGGCGATGTGCGGGTGCGCGAGCTTGCCGGCGAGCGACGCTTCGGTGACGAAGATTTTCCGGAAGACCTTGCCGCCCTGCGGGTCGTTGAGGCGCTCCTGGTACACGATCTTCACCGCGACGTCGCGGCCAGCGAACTCGTCGTGGCAGAGGTAGACCTCGCTTGTGGCCCCGTCGCCGAGCTTGCGGAGGATCTGGTACTTGCCGATCCGGTCCATCGGCGCGGCGACCTGCGGGGGTGCGGGCGCAGCGCCGGCACGCATCAGAGCTTCCATCGAGTTGGTTCCTCGGCCTCGGGGGACGCGGCCCCCTTCGAACTCCTCTAGATACCTCTCCCGTGCGGGGGCTTCAAGACGGCGCCGACCCCTTACCGTGAAAGTTCCGCACGAGCGCGCTCGACGGCGGCGCGGACCTGCTCAGGGGCGGTCCCGCCGGCGTGACTTCGTGCCGCAAGCGACCCTTCCAGCGCGAGCACGGCGTGCACGTCCTCAGCGATGAGCGGCGCGAACCGCCGCAGGACCGGCACCGGCAGGTCGGCGAGGTCGCAGCCCGACCGCTCCGCCTCGCGCACCGCGCGCGCGACCGCCTCGTGCGCATCGCGGAACGGCATGCCCTTCTTCACGAGGTAGTCCGCGAGATCGGTCGCGGTCGCGAAGCCCTCGCGCGCGGCCGCGCGCATCGCCTCGGCGTTCACCTCGATCCCGGGCACCAGCTCGGCGAAGATCGCGATCGTGTCGCGCAGCGTGTCGACCGAGTCGAACAGCGGCTCCTTGTCCTCCTGGTTGTCCTTGTTGTACGCGAGCGGCTGGGCCTTCATGAGCACGAGGAGCGCCATGAGATGCCCGACGACGCGTCCGGTCTTGCCGCGCGCGAGCTCGGGCACGTCGGGGTTCTTCTTCTGCGGCATGATCGACGAGCCGGTGCAGAAGCGGTCGGGGAGGCGCACGAAGCCAAACCGGGGATTCATCCAGAGGATGACCTCCTCGCAGAACCGCGACACGTGGACCATCACGAGCGCGGCGCAAGCGGCGAACTCGATCGCGAAGTCTCGGTCGGCGACGGCGTCGATCGAGTTCACGCACAGCCCGTCGAACCCGAGCTCGCGCGCGACCCGCTCCGGGTCGACCGGGTAGGAGCTCCCGGCGAGCGCCGCGGCGCCGAGCGGCAGGCGGTTGACCCGCTTGCGGCAATCGGCGAACCGCTCGCGGTCGCGCTTCAGCATCTCGTAGTACGCCATGAGGTGATGGCCGAACGTGACCGGCTGCGCGACCTGGAGATGCGTGTAGCCGGGCATCACCGTGGCCGCGTGCCGGTCGGCGAGCTCGACGAGCGCCCGGCTCAGCTCCTCGAGACCCGCGACGATGTCGTCGATCGCCGCGCGCAGGTACAGCCGCAGGTCGGTCGCGACCTGGTCATTGCGCGAGCGCGCCGTGTGCAGGCGCTTGCCCGCCTCGCCCACGAGCGCGGTCAGCCGGCGCTCGATGTTCAGGTGCACGTCCTCGGCCTCGAGCGACCACGCGAAGCTGCCGGAGCGGATCTCGTCGCGGACTTGGCCGAGGCCCCGCTCGATGTCGGCGAGGTCCTGCGCGGCGAGGAGGCCGCACGCAGCGAGCATGCGCGCGTGGGCGAGCGAGCCCTGGATGTCGAATTCCGCGAGGCGCTTGTCGAAGGACACCGAGGCGGTGTAGCGCTGGACGCGAGCGTCCACCGGCTCAGCGAACCTGCCGGACCAGGCGGTGTGACCCTTTTCCTCGGAGGGCGGCATAGCGGCTTGTCAAGGTCGCGGTAAGTCCCGAGAATTTCCCGCGAGACAATGGTTTACCCGCCTATTCGGGCGGGAAATTCCGATGCCGATTCTAAGCCAAACGAGCGTCCCCGACGCGCTTCCCGACTTCCGCAACCTCGGCGTCGTCGCGCGGATTCTCGTCATCGTGAACCTGACGGCGCTGCTCGCCGCGGCGATCCGGGCGCCGACGCTCGGCCTCCTCGGCGACGCGTTCGTCGAGATCGCATTCGTCGTCGGGCCGGTGCTGCTCGCGAGCCTGTGCGTCCTGTGGGCGGCTGGCCCGTGGCTCACGAAGCTCCCGTACTGGATTGCCCTCGCGGCGGTCGCGGTTGGCGTCATGTGGCTGACCGCTGGCGCGCAATGGGTGCGAGCGAGCGTCGTGACCGAGCCGCTCGGCATCCTCCGCGGCGCGAGCTTCGCGCTGCTCCTCACCGCGTTCCTCGCCGGCTACTTCCACCTGCGCAACCGCGCCTTCTCGCCCGCGCTCGCCGAGGCGCGGCTGCAGGCGCTGCAGGCGCGCATCCGTCCGCACTTCCTCTTCAACACGCTGAATGCCGTGCTGTCGCTGATCCGCAAGGACCCGCGGCGCGCCGAGTACGCGCTCGAGGACCTCGCCGACCTGTACCGCATGGTGATGGCGGACGCGAAGAACCTGACCACGCTCGCGCAGGAGATCGATCTCGCGCGCCAGTATCTCAACCTGGAGCAGCTGCGCCTCGGCGACCGGCTCGCGATCGAGTGGCGGATCGAGGAGGCGCCGCGCGACGCGCTCGTCCCGCCGCTCTTCCTGCAGCCGCTCGTCGAGAACGCCGTGTATCACGGGATCGAGCCGGGCACCGGGCGGGGCACGATCGAGATCGCGATCCGGCGCGAGAAGGATCGGGTGCACGTGAAGCTCACGAACCCGTACCAGCCCGAGTACCAGCACCGGCAGGGGAATCGCATCGCACTCGCCAACATCCGCGAGCGGCTCCAGCTCCACTTCGACGTGGAAGCCGAGCTCGCGACCGGCCAGAGCGGCGCGAACTACGAGATCCGGATGGTCCTGCCCTACCGCAAGGCGCCGCCGCAGTCGGTGCCCGGCGAGCGGGCCGCAGCCTAGGAGACGAACGATGAGCGCCGCGGCACCGCTTCGAGTCTTCCTCGTCGACGACGAGCAGCCCGCGCGCGAGCGCATGAAGGAGGTGCTCGGCGACCTCGCGACGGAGCTACCCAACGTGGTCGTCGGGGAGGCCGCAAACGGGCAAGAGGGCCTCGTGCGCCTCCCGGACGGGACGGTCGACGTCGCGCTGGTCGACATCCACATGCCGCAGATGGACGGGATCGAGTTCGCGCGGCACCTCGCGACGCTCGAGCACCCGCCCGCGGTGGTCTTCGTCACCGCGCACGATCAGCACGCGATCGAAGCCTTCGAGGTCAACGCGATCGACTATCTGCTCAAGCCGGTCCGCGCGCAGCGACTTGGCGCCGCTCTCGCGAAGGCGCGCTCGAGCGGCGCAATCCGCCGCGAGACGCTCGACCGCGCCGCCGCCGCCGCCGGGCAAGGGCCGCGGCGGTTCCTCTCGGTGAGCGAGCGCGGGCGCATCCACCTCGTTCCGGTCGGGGAGATCGTCTACCTGAAGGCGGAGCTGAAGTACGTGACGATCCGCACCCCGCAACGGGAGTATCTGCTCGAGGAGTCGCTCGCGAGCCTCGAGCAGGAGTTCGGCGCGCTCTTCGTGCGGGTGCACCGCTCGTGCCTCGTCGCGCGGCGCCGCGTCCGCGGCTTCGAGCGCGGCGTCGAGGAGGACGGCGGCGAGGGCGCGGGCTGGGCGGTGGTGCTCGACGGCGTCGCCGAGAAGCTTACGGTGAGCCGCCGGCAGTGGCCGGTCGTGAAGGCGCTCGCCGGGGCGTTGACCGAACGGGGCTAGAATCCCGCGGGCGGCCGAACGCGGCCGGCCTCGAGGCCCGTCTCCTCCCTTGCCGCTCTCAAAGCGCCTCGTCATCGCCTCGCGCCAATCGCTGCTCGCGATGTGGCAGGCGGAGCATGTTCGCGACCGGCTCGGCGAGGCTTATCCGGATCTCGAGGTCGAGATCCTCGGCCTCACGACGCGCGGCGACCAGATCCTCGATACCTCGCTCGCGAAGATCGGCGGCAAGGGGTTGTTCGTCAAGGAGCTCGAGGTCGCGCTCGAGGCCGGGCGCGCCGATCTCGCCGTGCACTCGGCGAAGGACGTGCCGATGGCGCTCCCGGACGGCTTCGTGCTCGCCGCGATCCTCCCGCGCGAGGATCCGCACGATGCGTTCGTGTCGAACGCCTATGCCGAGCTCGAGGCGCTGCCGGCGGGCGCGATCGTGGGCACGTCGAGCCTGCGGCGCGAAGCACAGCTGCGCAGTCGCTTTCCGGGTCTTGAATTCCGCCCGCTGCGAGGCAACGTCGAGACGCGGCTCGCGAAGCTCGACCGCGGCGAGTACGCCGCGATCGTGCTTGCGGTCGCCGGGCTGAAGCGGCTAGGCCTGGGCGATCGCATCCGCGCGGCCATCGACCCGGACGTGAGCCTTCCGGCACCCGGGCAGGGCGCCCTCGCAATCGAGTGCCTCGCCGCGCAGACGGAGCTCGTCGAGCTCCTGGCGCGGCTCAACGATGCGACGACCGCGGCGTGCGTTCGCGCTGAGCGCGCGGTGAGCCGTGCGCTCGGCGGGAGCTGCCAGCTGCCGCTCGGCGCCTACGCCGAGCTCGCGGGCGGCGTGCTTCGCCTGCGCGGGCTCATCGCGAGCCCGGATGGAGCGCAGATCGTGCGCGCCGAAGTGCAAGGCAAGCCGGAGGCGCCCGAGGCGATCGGCGAGGCGCTCGCGCGGCGGCTCCGGGCAGCGGGCGCAGACGCGATCCTCGCCGCGCTGCCATGAGCGGCGCCGCGCTCCGCGGACGGCGCATCGTCGTCACGCGCCCGGCGGGGCAGAACGAGGCGCTTACCGAGCTCATCCGCGCGGCGGGCGGGGAGCCGATCGTGTTTCCCACCCTGGAGATCCGCGAGCCCGAGGATCTGCGGCCGCTCGCCGTAGCCGCGGACCGGCTCGAGCGCTACGACATTGCAGTGTTCATCAGTCCGAATGCGGTCGAGAAGGCGATGGCGGCAATCCGGAGCCGCCGCGCGTGGCCGGCGGGCGTTCAGGCCGCGACGGTCGGCTCCGGAAGCGAGCAGGCGCTCCGGCGCCACGGCGTCGAGCGCGTCATCACGCCGACGGAGCGGTTCGACAGCGAGGCGCTGCTCGAGCGCCCTGAACTCGCGAACGTCGGCGGAAAGCGCATCGTGATCTTCCGCGGCGAGGGCGGGCGCGAATTGCTCGGCGAGGCCTTGCGCGATCGCGGTGCAACGGTCGACTACGTCGAGTGCTACCGCCGCGTCCGTCCCGACGCGGACGCTCGCCAGCTGCTCCGGGCATGGGAGAGCGGCGAGATCGACGCTGTGACGGTCACATCGAGCGAAGGCCTCCGGAACTTGTTCGACATGCTCGGGGAGCCCGGAAGGACACCTCTTCGGCGAACGCCGCTCTTCGCGCCGCACCAGCGGATCGCGCAGAGCGCCCGCGCCCTCGGTTGCGAGTGCGTGGTCGAGACGGCGCCGGGCGACGCAGGGATCGCCGCGGCGCTCGCCGCGTTTTGGGCGAAGGCGTAGCGGTCGATCGGGACGCCGCCGATGCCGGGCGGCCATCCGGCGCGACGAGCATGTGGCGCGCGTTTTGCGCGAGAATGTAGCGGCCGTATGGATCCCTCCGAAACGCCCGTTTTCCTCGGCGCGCGAACGCGCGTCGACCGCTGGCTGCGGGCCGCGGTGGCTGCCCTCGGGATCGCCGTGGTGCTGCTCGCCATCGCGTGGTGGACCGCGCGCGCGGAGCTCGCGGAGCTGCGCGAGGGCGTCGCGAAGCAGCTGCGGGAGGCGGGTGCCGAGGCGCATGACGGTCGGACGATCGCCAAGGAAGCGCTGGAGGCGGTGCGCGACGCCCAAGCGCGCACCGGCGCGCTCGAGGCGAAGGTCCTCGAGTCGCAGAGCCAGCAGCTCGCGCTCGAATCGCTGTACCAGGAGCTCGCACGCTCGCGCGACGACTGGGTGATCGCCGAGGTCGAGCAGACGCTCGCGGTCGCGGCCCAGCAGCTCCAGCTCGCGGGCAACGTCCGCGGCGCGCTCGTCGCCTTGCAGAACGCCGACGCGCGGCTCGCGCGCTCCGACCGTCCGCAGTTCCTGACGCTGCGCCGGGTGCTCGCCCGCGACATCGAACGGCTGAAGAACGCGCCGAGCGTCGATGTCGCCGGCATGACCGTCCGCATCGATCAGCTGATCGGCGCGGTCGACCAGCTGCAGCTCCTCGTCGACGGCCGCGCGAAGGCGGCGGAGCCCGCGCCGGCCGAACCGATGGAGGGCGGCTGGGGCCGCGCGTGGCGCGCGGTCTGGGAGGAGGTGAGGGGTCTAGTGCGGGTGCAACGGCTCGACGCTTCCGACCCGGCGCTGATCGCACCGGAAGGCCGCGTCTTCCTGCGCGAGAATCTGAAGCTGCGGCTCCTGCACGCCCGGCTCGCGCTGCTCCAGCGCGACGAGACGGCGTTCCGGGGCGACCTCCGCGCGGTGCAGGGCTCGCTCGAGCGGTGGTTCGACACGAAGCAGAAACCGGTCGCATCCGCGCTGGAGACGCTCGCACAGCTGAACGCCGCGGTGGTCAACGTGGAGCTCCCGACGATCAACGACAGCCTCGAAGCGGCCCGGAGCGTCAAGGTGCCGCGGGAAAGGGCGGTCAGATGAACCGCGGCAGCCGATGCGCTGGCTGATCACGCTGCTCGTCGTCTTCTCGGCCGCGGTCGCGTTATCGCTCGCGGCTCGCTACAGCGAGGGCTACGCGCTCATCGTCTTCCCGCCCTATCGGATCGAGATCTCGCTCGTGCTCGCGCTGCTCGCGCTCGTCGCCCTGTAGGTCCTGCTGCACGGGCTGCTACGGCTTGCCGCCCACACGGTGCGGCTGCCCGCCGAAGTGGCGGCGTACCGCGAGCGCCGCCGCATCGCCCGCGCCCAGGAGGCGCTGCGGGACGCCTGGCAGGCGTTCCTCGAGGGGCGCTTCGGGCGCTCGGAGAAGTCCGCAGCGAAGGCGTACGAGCTCGACGAGTCGCCCGGCCTCGCGGCGCTGCTCGCGGCGCGCTCGGCGCACCAGATGCGCGATCCGGAGCGGCGCGAGCGGTGGCTCGCGCGGGCGGCGGACGCGCGCGGAGCGAGCCGCCACGCGCGGCTCGCGACCGAGGCCGAGCTCGCGATCGACGAGCGCCGCTTCGAGGAGGCGCGCGGGATCCTGCGCGAGCTGCTCGCGGGCGGCCCGCGACACGTCGCGACGCTGCGCCTGCTGCTCCGCGCGGAGCAGGGACTGCAGAACTGGGACGAGGTGTTGCGCCTCCTGCGGCTCCTCGAGAACCGCGGCGCGATCGCGAAGGAATCGGCCGCGCAGCTCCGGATCACCGCCACGGTCGAGAACCTGAGGCGCAAGGCGCTCGACGCCGAGAGCCTCGCCGCGTTCTGGGACAAGGTCCCGTCGGCCGACCGGCTCGAGCCGCGCATCGCGCGGGCCGCGGCGCAGCTCTTCATCGATCTCGGCGGGTTCCGCGAGGCGCATCGCCTGCTCCGCGAGGCGCTCTCGGCGCGATGGTCGTCGGAGCTCGTCGCCCTGTACGGCGAGTGCCGCGACGATGCCGACGCGCTCGAGCGCATCGAGCAGTGCGAGCGCTGGCTGGAGGATCACGCGCGGGATCCCGCGCTGCTGCTGACGCTCGGTCGGCTCTGCGCGGCGCGCGCCCTCTGGGGGAAGGCGACGAGCTACCTCGACGCGAGCCTGTCGATCGAGCCGAGCCGCGCCGCGCACGTCGCGCTCGCCCGGCTCTACGAGCGCATCGGGCGCGGCGACGAAGCGAACCGCCATTACCGCGCGGCGGCGGATCCGGCGCTCGCCGCGTGACCCGGCGGAAGCGGCTGGCGGTCGCGGTCGCGATCATCGCGCTGCTCGTCGGCGGTGCGATCGTCACCCT
>Ga0126369_10002352_pt1 | contig 13413 bp, 17 predicted proteins | sample PanSoiMetaPlot_1_FD_109646 | JGI IMG/M metagenome (GOLD analysis project Ga0126369, IMG submission 109646) | Tropical forest soil microbial communities from Panama - MetaG Plot_1 | ecosystem: Environmental > Terrestrial > Soil > Tropical forest > Bulk soil | place: Panama | collected 2016-02-17 | reverse complement strand
CGAAGATGGTGTCGCGGCCGTTCTCCAAAACCTCGCCGCATCCGGCGAGGGCGCCGGGAGCGTTGCGAGCCGGTCGATCCGCGTGAGCTCGACCAGCTCATGACCATGGTTTCCGAGCTCGTTCTCACGCGCAATCAGCTACTCGAAGTCCTCCGCCGGCACGATGATTCCGAATTCAAGGCGCTTGTCGAGCGTCACGACCCAAGTCCAGCAAGAGGTGATGAAAACGCGCATGCAGCCGATCGGGAATGCGTGGCAAAAACTGCCGCGCATCGTGCGCGACCTCTCGACTGATCTATCGAATTGGAGATGGACGGAGCCGACACCGAACTGGATCGGCAGGTCCTGGATTTGGTCAAAGATCCGCTCACCCATCTGGTGCGCAATTGTGCCGACCACGGCATCGATAACCCGCAAGAGCGAAGCGCCGCGGGCAAACCGCGTCGTGGCATCATTCGGCTGACCGCTTCTCGCCAGTAGGGCGGCCATGTCGTGATCGAGATCGCAGACGATGGGCGCGGCCTCGACGCTGCGCGCATCAAGGCCAAGGCGCTTGAGGCGGGCCTGGTCAGCGAATCCGATATGGCGGCAAAATCTCAGGCCGAGATCAACGATCTTATTTTTGCTCCGGGCTTTTCGACTGCGTTGGCAGTCACCAGCATTTCCGGCCGTGGCGTCGGGATGGATATCGTGCGCAGCAATATCGAGCAGATTGGCGGTACCGTCGATGTGAAGTCGTCTCCTGGCGGCGGAACGAGCTTCGTTATCAAAATTCCGCTGACACTTGCCATTGTCGCCGCCCTGATCGCCGAAATAGCCGGTGAACGTTTCGCATTTCCACAGCCCTCGGTCCTCGAACTTGTTCGCCTGGGCGGCGAGCATCGGATGGAGCGGATCAAGTCCGCCCCGGTGCTGCGCCTTCGTCATAAGCTATTGCCGCTTATTGACGCCAAAAATGTGCTTGGTTTGGGCGCCGGCGGTGACGCGAACGGATTTGTCATCGTCGCTCAAGCGGGCAGTCAGACCTTCGGTGTCGTCGTCGATAATGTCTTTCACACCGAAGAGATCGTGATCAAGCCGATGTCGTCGAAGCTGCAGCACATCGCGATGTTTTCCGGCATGACCATTCTCGGCGACGGTTCCGTCATTATGGTCATCGACCCAAATGTTCTTGCGCAATCGCTCGGGCGCGCCACGCCGTCGCGAAGCGAAGCCTCGACCGATAGCGCCGAGCGCCGCGCGAGGCCGCGAGAGGACGCCGTCTCGCTTTTGATTTTTCGGGCGGCGTCGGATCGGCCAAAAGCAGTGCCCCTATCGCTGGTGAGTCGGATCGAAGAGATCGATTGCCGCAACATCGATATCGCCGATGGGCGATACATTATGAAATACCGTGACGAGCTGATGCCGCTCCTTGGCTTCGACCTAAAGGCGCAAGTCAAAGAGCAAGGCGCGCAGCCCGTTCTTGTATTTTCGCAGGCGGACCGCTCGGTTGGACTTTTCATCGACGAGATCGTCGACATCGCTGAAGAAAAACTCGAGCTAAAAATAGCGGGCGATCGACCAGGCATACTCGGCTATGCGCTCATTAAAGGCGTCATCGCCGAAATCGTCGACGTCGGGTTCTTTCAAAAGGCCGGCGGCTCTCTCGGCCGCGCGGCATGAATCGCGGGTGAACACGACATATGACCGATTATGTAACGTTTACCGCCGCGGGCCAGTTGTTTGGGCTGCCGATCGAGCAGGTTCAGGACGTTTTCACGCCGACAAACTTAACGCGGGTGCCGCTGGCTGGCCGTGAAATCGCGGGCGTGCTCAATCTGCGCGGACGCATCGTCACGATGATTGATCTGGCAAGTTGGCTCGAACTCGACATATCGGGGGAGGCCGACGCGAAGATGGCAATCGGCATTGAGCGGGGCTCTGAATCGTTTGGCATTTTGGTGGATCATGTCGGCGAAGTGCTCAGCCTGTCCGACGGCGATCGCGAGCCAGCGCCGGTCAATCTCGACCGCAGCTTGGACGCCATAGCCAGCGGGGTATTTCGCCTCGACGAGAATATCCTTGTCGCGCTTGACGCCGATCGCACGCTGGATTTGCCCAAAAAACCCGCGGCGAAACATGCCGGCGCGCTGACAAAGTGAGGACTGTATGAAGACGTGTCTGATCGTCGACGACTCCTGCATTATCCGCAAAGTGGCGCGACGAATCCTGGAAAGCCTCGGTTTTCAGATTCTCGAAGCGGAGAACGGCGAGCAAGCATTCGCGGCCTGTCAGCGCGAATTGCCCGATGCGATCTTGCTCGATTGGAACATGCCGAAAATGGACGGCTATGACTTTTTGCGCATGTTGCGGACTCTTCCCGGTGGTGGGCAGCCCAAAGTTGTTTTTTGCACGACTGAGAACGATGTCGCCCATATTGCTCGGGCTCTGCAGGCCGGGCGAACGAATACATCATGAAGTCGTTCGACAAAGATATCGTCGAAGAAAAATTCCAAGTGATGACGCGCTCAGTCAAAGCCGTAACCACACGAGCCTGTGGCCATGACGCCGCTTGACTACGATTTTCTTCGGCAAGCGCTAAAACAACGTCTCCGGCCTCGCCTTGGGCGCCGACAAGCACTATTTCCTCGAAAGCCGTCTGCTTCCGCTTGCCCGACAAGCGGGGCTCGGCGGCGTCGGTGAGCTGGTGCTGGCGCTCAAGGCGCGCCGCGACGATACGCTCATGACGGCGGTGGTCGAGGCGATGACCACCAACGAGTCGTTCTTCTTTCGCGACAAGACGCCATTTGATCATTTCCGTCGCCTCATCATGCCGGCATTGTTGGCCGCTCGGCGGCAATCGCGGACGATCCGTATCTGTTGCGCGGCCGCGGCAAACGGTCAAGAGCCCTATTCAATCGCCATATGTCTTAGGGAAATGGCGCACCTCATCGCCGATTGGCAGATCGATATAGTCGCGACCGATCTCTCCGGCGCTGTGCTGGATCGGGCGCGGCAGGGCCTGTATAGCCAATTCGAAGTACAACGCGGGCTGCCGATTAAGCTGCTCGTCAAATATTTCACGCAAGTCGGCCAGCACTGGCAGATCGCCCCGGCAATCCGCTCAATGGTCAAATTTCGCCGCTTCAATCTCCTTGCCGATTTTACGTCGCTTGCAAACTTCGACGTGATCTTGTGCCGGAACGTTCTGATCTATTTCGAGGACACGAAGACCGACGTGCTTCGCCGTCTGGCGGAGGTCATGGCGAGCGACGGCTACCTCCTGCTCGGCGGGGCGGAAACGGCGATAGGCTTGTCCGATCGATTCAAAATGCTGAGCGACAAGCCGGGCCTTTACACGGTCAACGCGATCCGCCCGTGCCTTCTGGCGCAGCAAAGCACGACCTATACGCGGCCGCGCCTGGTAGCGATCAACGGCGGCCGCTAGAGCGGATCTCGACAAGCAAAAACCCCGGCCAAGGGCCGGGGTTTTGAAAAACAGCAAGCAAGAAATTCAGGCCGGGATTTTTGCCTCTTCTTCCGAGGGCTCCCGCAGCACATAGCCGCGGCCCCAAACCGTTTCGATGTAATTCTTGCCGCTGGAAGCGTTGGCGAGCTTCTTGCGTAGCTTGCAGATGAAGACGTCGATGATCTTCAATTCCGGCTCGTCCATGCCGCCGTAGAGGTGATTGAGGAACATTTCCTTCGTCAGGGTCGTGCCCTTGCGCAGGCTGAGCAGCTCCAGCATCTGATACTCTTTGCCCGTGAGATGCACCCGCGCTCCGTTGACCTCGACCGTCTTGGTGTCGAGGTTGACCACGAGGTCGCCGGTCTGGATGACTGATTGGGCGTGACCCTTCGAGCGACGCACGATCGCGTGTATCCGCGCCACCAGTTCGTCCTTGTGGAACGGCTTGGTCATGTAATCGTCGGCGCCGAAGCCAAGCCCCCTGACCTTGTCTTCGATCCCGGCGAGGCCGGAGAGGATCAGGATCGGGGTCTTGACCTTCGATACGCGCAGGCTGCGAAGCACCTCAAAGCCGGACATGTCCGGCAGGTTCAGGTCCAGAAGGATGATGTCGTAATCGTAGATTTTCCCGAGATCGATGCCTTCTTCTCCGAGATCCGTCGTGTAAACGTTGAAGCTCTCGGATTTGAGCATCAGTTCGATCGATTGCGCGGTGGCGCTATCGTCTTCGATCAGCAGAACGCGCATGCCAGTCCCCTTCTTCGCCGCACGGGCTCAGGCTCGGCGCGCCGCGGCGGCGGCCCCTGGAAAAAACCAAAGACAAACTGATTCGGGACACTAACGAACGTATGGTTAACAAAACCTGATTCTGTCGCGCAAGGGTCCTGTAGACGTACCCGCCCGACATGTCTCAAACTCTTGTTACCTGATGGTTTTTTCGCCACGCTGACATTCATGTGCTGGATTAAGTCTCGGCACTAACCGATTCGTCCGACTCGCCGTCCACCTGCAGAGCGAGCGGGCCCGGTCATGGGGACGATGAGGGCAATGATTAACGGTGCGGGTAAACAAGCCATTAAGAATGGGGTGGCCGCGGTAACCAATTCTTTTAGCGATCGGCCTCCAGGTCCGCTGCGACTCGCTCGGATCGCGTAATTTGCGGTCCGGACCCACTAAAAAATGGCGTTTAGGGGCTCCAGACTGAAAAATGAATGATTAACGGCAAGAGCCCTCTGACGGAAACCGATCGCTAACGTTATCGCGCCACAATCCGATCTATTGCGAGCGCCGTCCCTTTCGTTTCTCGCCGTTGCGGGAGCGAGGCCGGGGGCGCCAGAATCCGTGGCTTCGGGGGAGTGGTAGTGAATGAAGTCCCGTGAGACGCTAGTTCGGCTCAAGAAGTTTCAGGTCGACGAGAAGCGGCGCAAGGTCGCGCAAATCGAAACAATGATCTCCGAATTCGATCGTATGGCCGGCGAGCTTGAGCGCGAAATTCGGATCGAACAGGATCGCGCCGGGATACACGATCCGGCGCATTTCGCCTATCCGACCTATGCCAAGGCGGCGATCGGACGCAGGGAAAATCTCAAGCGGTCGATCGACGAGCTGCGGATCCAGCTTGAGGACGCAAAATCGGCGCTTGGCGAGGCGTTTGACGAGCTGAAGAAGGTCGAATTGCTCGATGTGCGCGATCAAATGCGGGAGCGGGAAACCGACACCGCGGCCGAACCGAGTGACTTGCACGAGGCCGGTCTCCTTCGCGCCCGGATGTAGCTGCGGCGGTTTGAGCTTCCTCGACCCTTGCGCAAGGCGCAGTGCTCGCATAAGCGGCAAAGCACGGCGAGGCGTGCACCCTTAAGGGTTCAACTCGGCGATCTTCGCCCGGCCATAGCGACGTCTGACTAGGCGAAAACAGCTCCTTTCGCTCTCGACGAACCCCCCTTTTCACGGCGATAATATTCGATAAAGGGCGCGGCGGCCGCCTTGCCGCACTCGGGCGGGCGCACTGTCTGACGGGCCGGTTTCCCGCCGGCCCCGCCTGATCGGTGGGGAGATTAGGGCCCGTCTGCCGGGTCTGGGACTATCATGTTGATGCAGACCGAGCTTGTTTGGCTGCTGGGCGCGGTCGCCAGGGGCGACGAGGCTGCATTTGAACGCCTTTATGACGCGACCCGGTCAAAGCTCTACGGGGTATTGCTTCGCATATTGGGAAAGGCCGCATTGGCCGAAGAGGTCATGGCGGAGACCTACCTCAAAGTGTGGAAAATGGCAGATCAGTTCGATCCGGCAACGGCAAGTCCAATCACCTGGATGGTCGCGATGGCGCGCAATCGCGCCATCGACATCGCGCGCAAGCGGCGAGACGTTTCGATCGATGAAGAGCCCGAGGCGGCCCAACCCGCCGCCGAGACGCCGGCGCCCTTGGCGCGACGCGAGATGACGGTCGAACTCAAGCGGCTGCTCTCCTGTCTCGGCCGGCTCGACCCGGAAAAGCAGCGCATCGTGCTGCTTGCTTATTACAGCGGTTGGAGCCGCGATCAGTTGGCAACCAAGCTCGATATTCCGGTGAACACGATCAAGACGTGGCTTCGCCGTAGTCTGCTCGAAATTCGCGAGTGTATGGGGGCATGAACCGACGGATTGCGCGTGTGACATGTCCTCTGGACAAAAGCCGATCGAGGCACCGATGTACGATGAAGACCGCGATGCACTTGCCGCCGAATACGTTCTAGGCACGCTATCGGCAGAGGAGCGCGACCAGGCGGAGGCGTTGCTGGCGCAGGACGCCGGTTTCGCCGAGACCGTCCGGCTGTGGGAGCACCGGCTTGGCGAGCTCAATGTGATGGTCGAGGCCGTCGAGCCGGCGCCCGACCTGTGGGAGCGGATCAAAACCGGAATCGATAGGGCCGAACGGCGGAGCCAAGCCGCCGCAGAGACGCTCGCGCTCAATGGCGTGCCCGCCGAGCCGGCTGATGCGGCCGCCGCCTCGGTCACGCCGTCATTGGACGCGAGCGCCGAGCCAAGCTTCCAGGCCGTACCGGATTTGCTCTCCGAGGGGCTGCAAAGTTCCGATACCTCGAAGACTACCGACCTTGCATCGACACTGTTGCCTTTGGACTCACCGGGTAAATCCGACGACCAGCTAGCGAAAATACCCGCTCCCCAAACCGCAACTGGGGCGGAAGCCGCGGCCGCAGATCGCAATTCCGGACGGTGGCGGGGCCTTGCCATCGGCGCCAGCGCAGTCGCGGTCCTGCTGGCAGCCTATATTGCCGTGGCGCAACTCGCACCCGGGCTTAGTGGTCGACAGGCGCCGATCGCGGGGAGCGCGCCGAAGTCAGCGGCCGTTCCTCAACTCGTCGCGGTGTTGCAGCAGGAGCCGACATCGCCGGCTTTTCTGGTCACGCTGGATCCGCAACAGCGGTCGATCACCATCCGCAGGTTGACGGCGGCGGCGGACAGCGGGCGCAGCTACGAATTGTGGCTCAGTTCGAACAAATTGCCGAAACCGGCCTCTCTCGGGCCGGTTGGCAACACCGAGGTTACGACCCGTCCCATCCCTCAGAACATCGATATCGAGACAATGCGAGGCGCTACCTATTCGGTCTCGCTTGAGCCGGCCAGCGGATCGGCGACTGGCACGCCAACGGGCCCGACGCTGTTTAGAGGGCGAATGATCGATGCATCACCCGGATCATCCGGGTGAGCCGCCTTCGGTCTCGCGATTGCGCATTATCGGATGGCAGGGATGTTACCGCTCAAGCTGGTCGGCCGACCGGCTTTGACCAAGGCTGCCGTTCCGAGGTCGACAGTGCTGCTGACATGGGCAAAAATGCCGATCGCAGCGACCACCAGCGCGCAAATGAGGCCGATCACCACGATTTTTAGGTGTGTGGTGCGATCAGCGCCGTACATCGAATGATTCATGCCACCCTTCCTTGCCACCACCACGGCAGGCGGATTGACCTCGGTTGGCCAACATAATCACCCAATCCCCGTGACCAAATGCGTATTCACCGGGGCTTGAAGTCCCGTGATAACGATTGATCGGGGAGGCTGTTCCCTCGTTAAACTGATGGCCGGGCTAACGGCAATGACCCGAAATCGCAGTGCAATAGGCTCTCAAGCCGCATGGTGGCTCGTAATCGCCTGCGCTTTGAGCGGTTCGGCTGTACTGGCGGATGGGATCGAGCCGGGACTATGGCTGGTGACCAGCAGGACCCAAACAGGCGGCGTGATCGGGCCTCCGCACGAGTCTTCGAAATGCCTCACGTCCCAGGACGTCGCGGATCTCGCGACCACCTTTTCGCCGATCTCCCGCACCGTCAATTCGACATGCGCGCCGATCGAGCGCAGCTTGAGCGGTTCGCACCTGACATGGCGACTAACCTGCAAAGGTCAGCTGGATATGGAGCTGATCGGTGAGTTCAACTTCGATAGCGCGCGGCACTACACCGCGACGGTACAGAGCAAGGCGGCCATGGCCGGTATGCCGATGGTCGACTCGCAAGAAAATATCGAAGCGCGCTGGCTGTCCGCCTGTCCGCAGTAGCCGGCCGCGGTCTCACCACTTACCAAGGTTGAGCGCGGCGGCCTTGGCGGCAATGCGCAGCTCGTCAGCCAACTTGCGGTCATCGATCGAGCCCGACAGAACCATGCCGCCTACGCAAAGCGCGGCAATGGCCAGTGCATTCGCGCGCCGCGTCTCGGCAGTGCCGCCCCCGGCTTGCTCGAACAACTGAATCATCAATTTGAGGGCGGATTCGAATGCCTGTCTGACCGCGCGGTCGGTGCGCGAAACATCATTGGGCAGGCCGATCATCGGAAAGATGTCAGCGGTCAAGTTCTGATCCGCGTCGGTCAGGTAGTCGTGCACGATCTTATCGGCGCGCGCTCGTTCGGAGCCGCTGACTTTCGGAGTATCGTATAGGTCGCTCTTCGACGAGAAATAACAATAAAAGCTTCCGCGAGTCAGTCCCGCCTCGCCATCACATCGTCAATCGACACGGCATTGAAGCCGTGGCGGTTGAACAGCCGGCCGGCGCTCAGAAGGACTAAATCGCGAATTCTGTTGTGATGCTTACGCGAAGGCGGCATTGACGGTTTTGGACGTGTCAGGCCTGCGGCGGTCCACTGCATTTGGGCGGTCCTTGCGTAATGGTCGCTTGAACACCCAGCAATTGTCCTTATTCCCAGCAGGTACTCTACTCTCCCAGAAACTTGCTGATTGTCTTTTAGAAAGACTTGATGATCAACAACACGGTGCTTGTTGTGCAATGAAGACAAATCACCCTCATTGATCAAAAATCGCTTCTGCGCGTTTTTGACATGCGCTGCTTGCAAACGAAGAACGCATCAAGTTGAGTTACGAAGCATGCTGGATGAATTTGACTCATTCTAATCTGCTGATCGAGGAACGATGCCAAAACTCTCGCAGGTGATCACTCTGTTGTTCGCACTGGCCGCGATTGCCGTGCAGGCGGACGCGTCGCAACACAGGGCGATGCTCATCGATGCTGGGAGCGTTGTCCCAGGATTGCTTACCGATATTCGCTATGCGGGTTTTCACAACTTTGTCGGTCGGCCGATCGACGGTTACCGCGCGCCACGTTGTTTGCTCACCCAAGCGGCCACCGATGCACTGGCGGAAGTTGCGCGCGATCTCGCGCCTGGCGGCCTGGTGATCAAAGCTTTCGATTGTTATAGGCCGGCGCGCGCCGTTGCCAATTTCGTGCGCTGGGCGCGCGATCCGAGGGATCAGACCGCCAAAGCGGAGTTTTATCCTGACGTCGATAAGCGCACCCTGTTTCGGGATGGCTACATCGCCTCGCGATCCGGCCATACGCGCGGCTCGACCATCGATCTGACGCTGGCGCGTCCCGACGGCGCCGAACTCGATATGGGTACGCCGTTCGACTTCTTCAGCCCGAAATCATGGACTGCAGCTGCGGGTGTCACTGCCCAACAGCACGCCAATCGAATGGGGCTGGCTGCGGCAATGCAACGCCACGGCTTTCGCCCTTATCCCAAGGAATGGTGGCATTTCACCTTGCGCGGTGAGCCGTTTCCCGACACGTATTTCGATGTGCCCGTGCAATGACACTGCACCTGGCGAGCGGCAATCACAGGCCCAAATAGAACTTCTTGATCAGATCGTTGTTGTTGAGTTCCTCGGCGGATCGCCCTTCAAATGCGATCTTGCCGTGCACAATGACATAGCCGCGGTCGGCAATCCGGATGGCCTGATTGAAATTCTGCTCGGCCATCAGGACCGTGAGCGCGTAGCGCTCTTTCATCTGCGAAATGGCATCGATCGTGCGGCTGACGAGAATTGGGGCGAGCCCCACCGATGGTTCATCGACCAGAAGAATCTTCGGCGCCAGCATAAGAGCGCGCCCGAGTGCCAGCATCTGCTGCTCGCCGCCGGAGAGGCTGCCGGCGAGCTGGCGGCGACGCTCGGCAAGGCGCGGAAAAGTTTCGAAGCAGACGGCGAGATTGCGCGCAAGCTCGGCCCGCGCTGCAGGGCGGTAGGCGCCGAGCAGGAGGTTTTCTTCGACCGTGAGCATGGGAAACAACCGGCGCCCTTCCGGCACCAGCGCGATTCCGAGATTGACGATGTCCTCGGTGGTGCGGCCGATTAGGTCATGATGAATGCCATCGATCTCCGCGACGATCGAGCCTACGCTCGGTCGCACGATTCCCATGATGCATTTGATAAGCGTCGACTTGCCGTTGCCGTTGGTGCCGAGCAGCGCCACCGTCTCCCCACCGCTTACCTTGAGCGACACGTCTTCAATGACGCGCACCGCGCCATAAGCGGCATGGATGCCGGAGATCGTCAGGCTATTGGCCAAGATAAGCTCTTTCGACTTCAGGATCGCGCATGACGTCGTCTGGTATCCCATCAGCGATTTTTCGCCCGGAAACCAAGACGACCAGCCGGCGTGAAAAGCTCATCACCGCGCTCATGATGTGCTCGATGAGAATGATGGTGACCCCTTGCTCGTTCAGTCGGATGAGCAAAGATAAGATATCTTCAATTTCTGAATGGGTCAGGCCGGCCATGGCCTCATCGGCGATCAGCAGCTTCGGCTCTGCGGCCATCGCGCGCGCGAGCTCGAGTTTGCGCATTTCGACCTGGGTGAGGTCGCGCGGCAGGCGGCGCGCCTTATCGCCGAGTCCGACTTGGCGAAGAAGCGCGGCACACCGTTCCTCGATTTCGTTCGCGGCATGATGACTGCCGCGTCGCCTCGCGACCGTGTAGAGCAGGGGAATCCGGATATTGTCGGCAAGCGTTAGACTGACGAACGGCCGAGGCAGCTGAAAGCTCCGCGCCAAACCCAGGTGCGTGCGTTGATGCGCCTGCAGACCATCGAGCCTTTGGCCGCCAAATTGGACGGTACCTTGCTCGTTGCGCAGTGTACCGCAGATGCAATTCACCAGCGTGCTCTTGCCTGAACCGTTCGGCCCGATAAGGCCCAAGCGCTCACCGGCAGGAACAGACAGCACGATATTTTCCAGCGCGACGAAGCCGCCGAAGCGCTTGCCCAGATTTTCGATTTCCAGTGCGGCGCCGCTCGCGGCGCTGCTGTTCGCATTGGCAGGACCGGGCGCGATCATGGCACCCGTCCCGGCATTTCCGCTTCGACGGGCCGCCGGCCGACAAAATCCTCCGGCTTGCGCTGAAGGAAGGTGTGAATGAGCCCGACGATTCCGTTCGGCGCGATAATGACGAAGATCACCAGCAGAAAGCCCACGATCAAGAGATTGACCGCGGATGAGATCGTGACGGTTGCGATTTGCTGCAGCGAGCCGAGAAGTAGAGCGCCGATCAATGGGCCAACCCAGCTGGTGGTGCCGCCGATGAGCGGCATCGCGATCGAATTGACGGCATAGTCGAGGCCGAACGTCGATGACGGTTGCAGGTAGCCGATGTAATAGGGAAATGGCGCGCCGGCCATTCCCATCAGCGCGCCTGAAATCGTCGTGGCAATCAGTTTTAGACGCAGCGTCGGCACGCCGGAGGCTTCGGCCGCCAGCTCGTCGTCGCGAATACTGGCGAAGCCGTAGCCAAGGCGGGAATGTTCGATCAGCCGCGCCGTGGTAATTGCTGCCACGGCAAGCAGCATCATGATGAGAAACAAATAGCGGATATAGTTGCCGACCGGCTCGATCTGTTCCGGTCGAATGATGTAAGCGCCACGCGAGCCGCCGACATAATCCCAGTTCACCACCAATGTCTGCAGCACCACCGCGAGCGCAAGCGTTGCGATTGCGAAGAAAGCGCCGCGCAGACGCAGCGTTAAATAGCCCATGCCAAAGCCGACTACGCCCGAGACTACGCCGCCGATCAGCATCAGCACGGGAATGGGCATTCCATACAAATCATTTTCGGTGGTGAGCTTGTAAATCGCCACCGTCGAATAGGCGCCGAGCGCGAAGAACGCCGCCGATCCGAAGTTCACATAACCGCAATAGCCGCCGAGGATATTCCAGGCAGTGCCCAGAACTACATATTGAAGTACGACATAGCCGGCGAAGAATATGTAGTCGTTGCCTAGCCAAACCGACGCGGCAAATACCGCGGCGCTGACGACGAGCCAAATCAGCAAAAATACGGGTGTGCGCACGTCATCGCCCCAACAGGCCGGCCGGTCGCACGGCCAATGTCAACAACAGAAAGCCGAACGATACCGCCGGCGCCCATGACGGGCCGTAAAACGTGGAAGTCAGGCTCTCGACAATGCCCAGCAGCATGGCCGCGATGACGGTGCCCGGTAGGCTGCCCATCCCGCCGAGCACGCAAATCGCGAAAATGCGGCCGATGTATTCGCGTCCGACCGACGGCTCGACCGGCTGAATGATGATAAGGAATGCGCCGGCGAGTGAGGCGGTGGCGATGGAAATGCCGAATGCGATCCGCTTGATCTTGATCGGATCGACGGCCATCAATCGCAAGGCAAGCTGATCCTGGGCAACGGCCATGACCGCGCGTCCGAGAAAGCTGTGCGTGAGGAAAATTTGCAACCCCGCGGTCAAGGCCAGCGAAACCAGGCAAGGCACCAAAATCCGCAGCGGTATGTCGAGCATGGCGAAGTGCCATGACGGACCGATATAAGCGGCTTCGACGTAGCGATAGTCGACGCCGAAATAGAGCACGAGCGTTACTTCGGTGATGAATAGCAAGCCAAAAAAGAACGCCAGCCCGCGCAGCGATTCCTGGCCGCGTTTCTCGAACGAGACGTAATAGATCTGATAAATCCCCGAGCCCAATACATAGAAGAGCGGCATCATGACGATCGAAGCGACGATCGGATCGACGCCGAGAGTCGCATTGGCGACGTAGGCGAGATAAGAGCCGAGAATAATGAAAGCTGGATGGGCGATGTTGACGATATCCAATATGCCGAATGACAGCGACACGCCTGATGTCACGGCGGCATAGAAGCCGCCGATCAGGATGCCCGAGACCACGGCATTTACGAGCAGATCGAATGAAAAAACCATCAGTCAGACACTCAGCCCCACCCGGAGTGTGCAGCAACGCTTTGGTCTTGGCTAGGAAACTTTACACCTCGTTCAGAAGCCAGAGAGCCGATGACCAGACATGATCTTCTCTCGACAGCGGAAGCGTTGCGGCATTCGGCTTATCGCGCATTCCAGCTTGTTTTCGAACCACAAACGGCAGCGTAGCTCAAATGCGATCTGCGCGGCGCGGCATAAAGTGCCGCCGCGCACTACGCCGCAGCGCGCACCGTGTCGGGAAGCGACAGCGGCTTGTTGCCGCTGTTGAGAAACTCGATGGTCATAAAGACCATTTCCTTGTCCCCGAGGTTCTCGAGGTCATGGACCTTGAACTCGCCCGGTCCGTAGGTTTCGTGACGGGTCTCGCCCGGCTTGTAAGTATATTCAACGGTGCTGCCATCGTGGACATGCTGACGGCCGCGCCCTCCGCTTACCGATGT
>Ga0126369_10002351_pt1 | contig 13413 bp, 23 predicted proteins | sample PanSoiMetaPlot_1_FD_109646 | JGI IMG/M metagenome (GOLD analysis project Ga0126369, IMG submission 109646) | Tropical forest soil microbial communities from Panama - MetaG Plot_1 | ecosystem: Environmental > Terrestrial > Soil > Tropical forest > Bulk soil | place: Panama | collected 2016-02-17 | reverse complement strand
GATAACGCTACCCGCAGGCGTTACGAAGGCTGCCGGGCAAGCAGTCGCCGCATCGGTAATTGTTACCTCACCGGCATTGATCCAGGCACCCAATGACCTGGTCAGATACGGCACCGACGCATTGTCGGCTTGGCTGTCCTGGTCAGAGCAAAAAGTTAGTTCCATGTTGCGCTTGACCGCGACGATGGTTATTTTCACCGCCCGCTGCATCTCGCCGCGTCTTCCTACTCCGGCAACGTCCGAAATATTCTGCGCCAGATCACTCACCATGAACGCTGACCGAAACTTCTGGATTCGCCCATGCGCTTTTGCCCGTCTTGATGCAGGATTAACATAATCAGAGGTCTGAACGTCTACCCCGTCAACTATGCCGCCCAAGGCCGGAGCGGGATAGCTATCCATTTGCCAATCGTATAGCGAATTTGCCGGTTCTGTCCCCTTGGGACACATAGAGGTAAAAGGAGTGTCTTTGTAATCGACCATCGCGATCACGTCGGCAAAATCCTCCCGTTTGCCGACTTGGATCGGTTCCGTTAAAGAAGCCATTTCTTGGTACTTGCCTATCTTGCGCGTTGAGCGGCAGCGGCATCAATCAAGCTGTCAGCAAAGTTGGTTAGGGCTGCATCAGGATTCGCCGCAAAAGCAGCGGCCAATGCGTCACCACTCAGCGCTTTGTTTTGCGGAACCCTTGGAGAGGCCGCTGGGGCGGGTGCCGACAGAGGAGTCTGAGCTGCAGGAGGAACTTTGCCGTTAGAACCGGCTCGGGCCTTGGCCCGATCCAGACGGAATTTCTGACCGACTATAGCGTCACCGATGATCAGGTCGATATCCGGAAAATTAGCGCACTCAGGCAAAGCTTTGAACCACGTCAACTTTGTCGTGTAAGCTTCGCTGCCTTGCTTGTAGAGTGCCGGATATTCGCGCCTGGCCTCGTTAACGAAAACATTTCTCTCAGCTAAGAACTTCTCGCGCTTAGGCAATTCAATGTCGAGCATCTGATCGGCGTTAGCCCAGATGTCTCTGACGGCGACATCGTCCACATACTTCGTGCCGCCTTTGCCATCCGAGACTGGACCTCCATTGGGATTCCTGATGCACCAATTTCTGGCCTCCAGAATAAGCTTCTTTTTAGCTTCCAATTGGTCAGGAGTATCGATATCGGCCAGCGGATTGGCCGGGGTCGGCGCGATTGGCGGGGGCGCTTGAAATTTGCTCTTGAGATCGGCTAATTCGGTTTCGAGGCTACTGACACGTTCCTCGGCGGCTTTTCGTTTTGCGGTAAGCTCATCGATCCGCTTCTGGACCTTGTCAGATTCCTCTTTTTTCGGTTCAGAAGGAGGTTTTTCTTCCTCTTCGGGTTTAAGTCCCTCCGGAACTTCAAATTTAATCTCTGGTGCGGTCTCCGGCGCATCCGGTTCCGGTTTGGGTGCGCCTTCTTTGGGTGTTTGCTCCGGTTGCCCAGGCGAATCGGCGAATACTGCCTTTAAATCTGGGATATTCTGCAACAGACTGTCGATATTCGGCTCGACCGGAGCGTCGGGGACCGGTTTAGCGACTGTCTGGGAGGTCTGCTCCTCTGCCATGGTTTAAAACGGACCAAGAAACGTAGTTTTCCAGGCGACTTAGAGGCTCGCCAGTGCCTTTGAACAGGGGTTCTGCGCCTCTTTGACTCAAAGATCAAGGCGATTGTTAGGCGAGAGCTAGACGGAGCTAGAAAGCGCTACATCCAGCTAATAATGGCGCGTCGAGAGGAGAACTGCCTCTCTTCTCGAAACCCTTTTTTATGCTTTTAACTCAAAAGCATAAAAAGGGATCTTGAAGCTTACCTTATATCCTTGTAAGTCGAATGACAAAGCACTTGGTGCAGTCCGTTGAGCGAGATGCCAAATAAACGAGACAGGAAGACTCGGCTAAAACCTTCCCTTTTCATCTGGCGGATAAGGATGACCTGATAAGGCTGGAGTTTGCGTGCGGTCCTCACTCGAGTGATTTGGTAATCACCTCTGAAATTTTAGCGTCACGTCGGCAACGATTAGCGACTCGTTCGGCTTTGATGCGACTGCGACTGCGAGGCAATTGCGATCTAGCGACTTCGAAGCGGCAAATTAACGGATTCCACTCAAGTTGGGCCATTTTCCACTTCAAGCGTTCGAAATACTTTTGCCCAAAACCAGGTCGGTCGTCTGCGAATTTCCATCGAACTTTACGAGCCATTGTGGCGAGGTCGCAGAATTCTTGCATTCCTCCGACTTTATGTGTTCGCGAGCGTCGGCAATCCCGATAAAGCGTTGCCAAATTGCGCATAAATGTCGTTTCGTCGACACGGCACTCTTGGATCGATTCGACTTGTTTGGCCCACCAAGGAGTCTTAGACAACAACCGTGCAGCCGTAATATCAATGGGTTCGGCGCCGACATCCCATAAGTCTTTTGATGTGATCATTACTCTGGCGGTCCAGGTTGGGCTTGTTCGCGTTCGACCTTCTGAGGGGAGCGTAAACGGACAAGCTCGCTCATGATGTAATCGGAGTAAGCGACCCAGCCCTGGAAAAATGTGACCTTGCCGTGTTCCCCCATGATCTCATCGTTGCGCAGCATCGCCTCAGCCTTGTATTTGGCTTCGATCAAGACCTGAAGCACGCACCCGAATTGCCGGTCGTTGATCTCGCGCAAAACTTGAGGCAGTTCTCCCTCTGGCAGTTCGGGTGCTTCCACGATCCGAACTACCGGCACTTTGATATTACTTTTTACTGGCACTAGCGAGAGTGGCGACCGGAGCGACGGCCACTCCGGTCAGCTTCGGCGCAGGCGGCACCCAGGTCACAAAAGGGTTGGAGATTATCTGGCCGCCTTGAATCGGCTGACTATTGTCGATATCGGCCCGATACCACCACCGGAACGGGAAGAGCGCTTTGCCTTTGATCGGCATTGTTCTAAGTCACCGTGAAGGGGAGCGCATTGCTCCATTGGGCATCGGCATTCTGGACCGCCACTTGGACTGAGCCAGCGGTAGAAATGACGGCACTCGGAATAAGGACACTCAAATCGGTGGCTGTTGCGCCGACTTCCGGAGAGAGCGTATTTCCAGCAACGTCTACCGTGGCTCCAGCATCAAAACCAGTTCCTCTGATTGCTACGGTAATATCCGCATTTGCGGGCCCGGTATCCGGCGTTAAACTCGTAATCGTTGGTGCTGCTGCCGGCGTGTTGCTCCCGGCCAGATCGACCAGCGATTTGCACCAGTTCTGGAATCCCTGATCGCCTTGCCAACTATGCGGGCAACTGGCCAGCAAGAGTTTAAGCTCTTCGTCGCTCACCTCTTCAAAAGGAACTGTCAGTTTGGGCATTTTTAATCCAGGTAAAGATTGACTGCGTTACTGATCACCCCACTGAGCTGGACCACACTGAGCTGGACCAGTGAACCACTCGTCGGAATCGACGCTGCCGGGATCACCACCGTTAAGGAGGTTGAGGTAGGGGTGGGGTTGGGCGTTATCTGGGTCGCGATAATCAGAACCTTGACCGTGGCCGGATCAAATCCGGTGCCAGTCAGAGTGACCGTCGCGTTGGCATTGGCCTTAACGTGATTAGGCGTGACTTTAGTCAAGGTCGGAGGCGTTGTCTGCGGCACGCTGCCTACGCCACCATTATAAAGACTCGTACACCATTCCAGCATCCCGGCATCGCCTTGCCAGGTCCTGGGACAGGAGAGCATCAGATTCGCCAGCGACGGATTGGAAAGCGGTTCGACTTGCGCCAGATCAGCAGAGGTGACCGCCATTTCATCGCCCGCCAAGGCAGGGGCAATAGTTTCGCTAGCGCTCATCGTCGTTTGGGTTTGATATGAAGTTCACTCGTCGGGTGCTTGCCTACGCTCACCTTGCCTGGGGAGTGCTTCGGCATGCTGGAGAGCTCGACAGTCGGATGCACCTCTTTCTGCACTCCCTGCGCTCGCGGAGCTTGAGTGCCTGGTTGGAACTGCGGAGGACTCTCCGGTAATTCATCGGGCTCCAGCGGAGTGCCTGGATGCGCCGGTTTGGTATTATAATCTGATTGGTCCATAAGGGTTATTTTTTCTGGCCCACCGGCACCGGAGGACTGGTTTGAATGGTAAAGCCTACGGCTTGGCCGGCGACAACCTGGACATCAAGTACGCCAGTAATTTGGGTTACCCCACTGCCCAGATCGGCATCAGCCGTGACATTGATCTGTGCGCTACCTAGAGCCGTGCCTGGGACAACATCGGCACTAAGGGAGTCGGCGCTGATATTGGTTACAGTGACAATAGCGGCACTTGAACTGCTCCAAGAAGCCAGCCCATCGATCTGGGCGGGATTGCCCTTGCTGTCGACAGGTTCAATAGAAGCGGTGACTTTGTGATCGTTGGCTAGGACGAGACTCATAACATTTTTAGTAGTGACGCCGTTATAAGTTATTGACCAGAGAAAGCCAGGCGTCCGCTCTTCCTCCAGTTCTAAATTCAGCGTGCCGCTAACGATTAGTTTCAGCCTCCTCCTCCTGACTGGCCGTAAGTGCCGCCACCCATCAACTGACTCGGTTGAGGCGGCGGCGCCGGAGCGGGTCCAGTGCCGCTTAAACTTTGCGTCGGTCCCGGCGCAACGCCCAGTTTCCCGGTGATCGCGTTCTGCTGCTGAACCACCTGCTGCTGCAGGTTCTGCGCTCGGCGCTGCAAAAGTTCCAACGAAATCGGGTTCTGCCGCAGGGCATTGATATATCCTGGCTGCTGGATCGTATTTTGAATCACTTGCAGCCTCAATTGCGCGTTCTGACCCCCCGTATACATCGGAGGCTCGATCCCGTCCGCAATCTTGGATAGCTGCGCCTGCTCGTCGTTGATCTCCTGCTGAGTCACCTGCGCCTGCGGCTGGATCAGTTGCCGCGCCAGAGCGGGATCAAGCGCTCGAGCCGCGTACATGGTTAGGCCCGCTCTATCAATCACGCCCGCCGCATCGGTCGAAACCAGCATCTGCTGAATCAATTGCAACTTCTGCAAAACAAATTCTTGGTTGAGGTCTTTCGCGTCATATTCTAAGACCAGATTTAAGTTGCGCTGAATACTCTTACGATCTCTGGGCGGCACCGCTGCCTGATCCCCCGCCGCAGTCACCCAATCTTCATCAGGCAAATACTGCATGCAAAGCTGGTAAATCATCACGTGCACCTGGCGCAGTTCGCTCAGCCAGGCGTCGATCAGCCTCTGTTGCTTGCGCAAAACCTTGTTCGGGTCGACCCCTTCCATGTTGCGCCCAAAATAATTGGCGACATCCTGGCGGATACTCATCTCAGTCTGATAAGTGGTCTGATCAATCGGAGGAGGGGGCAACCAGGACAGTTCCCCCGGACGCATCACGCCAAGCTGCGCTCTTGGCCCAAGTTTGTAAATTTGTTTCCCTCTGCCTAACGGCACCTGGAGCGGAGGCAGCGTACACAAAGCCGTGCGGTCGTTGCGGCTATCTTTCTGCAGTTTGATCTCGGCTTGCGCCGTCATCGCGATATCCCCAATCCCGCGACTCTCCAAAGCACTCCGACTGCGTTTCTCCCGTTCGCACAAGACAAAAGGGTATTTGCCGTGCAGATAAGGCAACGGGAGTTCCCTGCCCAATAGTTCGAAGTTCGGGTGAAAAATGTTGATGATCGTCTGCCGCTGATTCTTGGAGTCCGTCCCGCGATAAAAAGCGTAATAGACTTCACAGAGCTCTTTCATCTCGTCCACATATAGCCGGTCCCTGAAACGAAAGAGCGTTTGCAACCCTAAGTTAAGCAGGGCCGTCGACCCCGCCCGCTCCAAGATCTCCGTCGTGAACTTCGGATCCCAACCCTCGTGCCGGCTGCGGTCAATCACCGCACTCTTAGGAATCACGTCCCGCCTGACAATCCACGGCAGGCGTTGCAGATCGTAAGTGTTCCTGAAGAAAAACACATCTTGATAGGTTCTCAAGGCCGTTACGCACGGTCTGCTCTCTTTAATATAGGGCCGGGAATAGGAAAACTGCCCAGTAGTGGCCAGACTCATTAGCGCTTGAGCCGAATTGCGCACCGTGGTGTCACGAGTGTAAGGAGTCTCTTTCGGTGGCGGACTATTGGCCCGCGTCGTCGGATCAAGCAATTCCTCAGGCTGCTGCGGAGGCGTGTCGAGATCCGGAAAATACATCGAGAGCATGCTCGCCGCGCCTCGCAGATCGTTGGGGCTAAGCTGTTGCTGGTTGCTCAAAAGATACTCCAGCATCGCTCCAAGTTGCGGATCCATCTGCGCCATCTGCATCAAGTCCTGCAAACTGACCGTGACAATCTCCGAATCCACGTCCATGTACCAGTCCACCCCCATCACGCTCGAGCCGTAATGCTGGCGCCATTGACACGCTAACTCTTTCTCCCGCTCCATCTCCTCGCTCAAGAGATTGCGGTTCACCCAGTCCAGGACCGCAGTTGTACAGCTCGCCTGCTCCTGATAAAGCGAGTTACTCGGCACGGTCTGCATGTGACAATTCTTGTCCGCCGTGCGCATCACATCGACATCGTCCAAAATCAGGTCGTCGATAAAGTAAGGCCGGATGTCGCTTGCCCCTTCCCAAGGGAAAACCTCTTTTCCCGTGTTCGCACTCCACTTCCTGCCATCGTAGGTCTGCCCGCTCCAACGGCAGTACCTGGTATCGTCCAGAGTCGAGATGAAACTGATGTAACTGCTCGCTTCAGTAAGCGCCCAGGTGAAAGATCGCTTTACCTCCGCAAAATTCACAAAGCAGCCTCCCCTTCCTCCTGCGCCAAGGCGTCCAAGGTCTCCATTTGGTCTAACACGTCTTGCGCCACAGCCAAATTACTGAAGGGGCCTATACGCAACTCGTCTTCGACCCATATCTCCCAACCCTTCTCGCGCTGACTAAAAACAATCTGGTAAGAAGGCCTCTTCATAAGGCGTCAGCCCCGATAGGGTCCACCAGTTGCAGGCTTTTCCCCACATCAAAGAGCCCCGCCAGGGCCATGTAGCGCAAACAATCAATCGGATCCTTGCAAGCCCCCAGCTTGTCGTCTTTCCCAGTCCAGACTTTAAGAGCGAAGATCACCGCCTTGCACTCACTACTAATGTAGAGTTTGGCTTCTTTACCAGATTCAGCATCAAAGTCCAAGAGCGAGTTAATCAAACTGATCCCTTCATCAATCGGATCCAAGGGTGCCGGCGCAAAAATCAACTCCAAGAGCGCACACTCCTCAATCACCGTCGTCGCCGCGTCGTTCTTCAGATTGGGCGTGTTGCCGAATCTGCTATCCATCCACCGGCAGACAATCTCCTCGCGCTCCGGTTCTTCCCCAGCTTCGCTCACAGAAAGAGTCTCCAGTCTCCCTATCTCACTAGCATAACGCTCAATCCCCCAGCCGTATGAGCTCTGCGCCGTTCCAGCCCGCCCGTCCGCTTTGCGTCCGTCGGCCTCCGCCCAGGCCCCAGGATCGCCTACCGAAGGAATGTAGCTCCCCTCACACGGCCACTCTCGATAAACAAAATGCCGCCCCCTCGCATCAACCAAAACCCAGATCATAAACCAATTCCTGGCACTGGCCGGATCGCAAAACATGTACCGGCTCCCTTCTTTGGGGATCCGCTCCGGCTCAAGCACATGCACCCCATCTCTGAATCGAGGGAAGCGCGCCAGAATCGCCCGCGTCGGTATCCCGTAGGCGCGGGTCTTGATCTCGTTGCGAGGCGCCCCCGAAAGTGTCGCCCGCATCGTCTCGTACCCGCCAAAAGGATTGTCTATCGAATGAAAATAAACTATCGAACTCCCCCGCCGCACGCAGCGCTGCACCTTCGGCACCTTCTCCCCTAAAAGTTCCGCATAAATACTCTTAATCGTCCGCGCCCCGTCCAGAAACTCCTTCACCGCAGGTGTATAACCCTCAATCGGCGTGAACGTAATCAGCAAAATCCCGGCTCTGGTAACTAAGCGGTAGCGCAACGTCTCTATCCAGTTCAAAGGGATCAGTTCATCCGCCCAAATCAAATCGCAGTCCCCTCCTTCTACCACCGTGATGTCTTGCGCGTAGTTCCTAAAAATACACTCGCTCCCGTTAGGCATAATGAACTTGTTCTCGCTAAACCCGTTCTTCTGCGTGTAGGAAATGTTCACCACCTGCCCCTTCTTCAAACCCTTGAGCTCGGGCGGTATGTATTTAAAAACTATCGGCTGCTGCATCTCAACCGAGTTAGGCTCAGTCGTCTGTAAACACCAGACCCGCGCCTTCTCCTTGCCCAGCAAAATCTCAACCGCTTTGCGCCCAGCATACTCGCTCTTAGATGCCCGGTTTCCACCCGTAATCAATATCTCCCGCTGTCCATCTCTTAACTCCCCCTCTACCAGTTCCCACACGCTAGGCCGATACCCGTACCGCCACGGATCAGCGTGCTCACTCTCAATTAACTCGTTGCGCTTGAGCAAGTAGGCCTCGACAGCCGCAGGGTCAGCCTGAGAGTCTTCCCAGCTCGGTAACGGATAAACAGGGTGCTCTAAAATCTTCACCGCCTTAACTCGTACCGAATCAAATCAAGCTCGTGCCGTAACTCGCAACCCTTCACCTCATCAAGCTTTTCTAGCATCAATACGCAGCTCGCCTCTAAAAATCGCAACACGTCCACTTCAAACGCCATGTAAGGCGTCAAAACAAGCGGCGCCCTCGAGTCTCCGTTGCCCCAAAATTCCTTCACCCCTACCACCTCCCCCTGCGCCTGGGCGCCTTCCCCCTGTATACCCACGGCCTCACATACGCCTCCTCATCACGAGGCTCCTCCATAAAAAACCTCATCCCCCTCATCCACTTGCGGTTGTCCCCCACCTTCACTACACACGTCCTCCGAGTCGCTAACTCCATATACTCACACTGCACCACCCTGGGATTCGGCCCTACCCGCACAACCCGCAACTCACGCTCTATCCCCTTAAGTGGCTCCTTCCCCGCCTCAAGCGACAATGTCCCTATCCCTTCCCCAACCTCCTCCTTATGCCACTTGCCGTCCTCTCCCCTAACCCTCATCCGCTCCTCCCCCTCGACTTCCCCGCCTCCTTCTCACTCACACTGTCCCTGCTCTCCTTGTTAAACTTCGAGTTCCCTAAATCCCTCGCTTCCCCACTCCCCATCACCCCATCATGCAACCTCCCCTTAGATGAACTCCCTCCCCTCTGCCCAGCTTGCCCACTCGGATCCCTCACCTCTGCCTGTGTTCCACTTTGTCTTTTAGCCATACTCTTTTAGCTTATCTTTGTTAATAGTTGGTTCTCTTTATAACAGCCTCGGCGATTCCTCTTCCCGTACCAACTCCAATATCGCTTCCACTACCCTCACCCCACGCTCAGCTTCCCCCCTACTCAGTTCCTTGTTCACTACCAAATCAAACCCCTTCCGCCGCTCCCGCTCCAATGCCCCAACCAAATATCGCTCCATCTCCTTAAACGAAACCTCCATCCCTATATTACTGCTGTATTTTAACCGCTCGCCTTTCATTCGAAACCCTATCACCTAATATTCCTAAAAAATTTCTTTACAGCGATGGAACCGGTCGAGCCGAGGCCACCCCCTCGCTTCGCGACTCCCCTCCTCCCCCCAGTCCAGATTGACAATCTGATTTTTTTCTAGGAGGGTTACCCTCCGGTGGCGGATCGGTGGCGTTTTAGCGGGCGTTTGATCGGTTTGTGTTCTTGTGATGCTATATTGGCTCGGCGCCACAGTCGCAACTGAGCTGCACGCCTCGGAAGTGGGCGACCGGTTAGGAAAGGTTTTAAATGCTGTGCCGCTACATTGATGCCGTTCTCTACCGCGCATTCGAGAGCTAATTCGGCCAAACCTTTTTGAAGCTTTTGAGATTGCGAAAGCGCAGTGACCGAATTCCTCGTTACGCGGGTAGCGTTCGTCGCCGTTTGGTTTGGTTTTGATGACGATTAATTCATAGCCGATAAGGAGATAAGGGAGAGCGAAATCTGGGAGGATGAAATAATCGCTATAGACGGAGTAGAGGGCGACGTTACCTTTTCTGCCGATTTGGGAATAGGATCTGCCAGGGGTTTTGAAGTGGATGGGGAGCTGGGTAATTTTTGGGTTTATCATTTGGGATTGGGGAAGAAGGTTTCTGAGATTGGTTTATGCCAGTCTTGGCAGAGGGCGCAAGTGACTTTGCGATCGAGGTAATCAAAGAGGCTGGCACCGTAAGGGATTTTATGGATACGGAGGTTAAGGCCGCATTTTGAGCAGAAGAGAGGGCTGGGGATTTGGCTGGGTTTTTTCAATATTAATGGGCATGAGTTTTGGCCATGGGTTTTATTGGAACCCAGCAAATTCAATATTCATATGGGGTTGTACCTACTACGTAGTAGTAGTACCCCTATGTATATTAGATTTTGGGGCATTAGGGATGGCATAGGGATTGGGGAATGAGTATTAAGATTGGGAGGGTCTGGATTTGGAGAAGGCGATTTGGTTTGGGGCTGAAGGGGTTGGAATTTTGTGGCGGAAGATTTTCTCCTGGTTAAGGAGGATTTTCAGGAAAGCCTCGATTTTATTGATTCCGAAACCTTTTTGGTTAGCGAGGTGGGTGAGTTCTTCTTTAGGGATGGGATCGAGTGCAGGGATGAGAGGCAGGAGATCGTCTGGGGTTTTGGCGCTGGCTTTTTTCTCGGTGTTGATGAGCTCGTTGCTGGCTGGGATCCAGAGTCGTTGTTCGTCCTGGGAGTGGGCGAAGAAGCGTTCGCAGGACTCCGAGTTCCAGCCGATGCGTTTGCCGCGTTTAGCGGCGATGAACTTGAACAGTCCTGGGGTTTTGCAGGGGTCGATGACGAGGTAGGCTCGCGCCCAATTGGTGAGGACGGTGGCACCGGCACCTGCGTACATCCAATCGCTGGGTTTCCAATTTTCGGTATCTCGGAAGTTGGTTTTGGGGGTATGATGGATGGGGATGGCGGCACAATCGTGCCTGGTGAGGATGGGGTTAAGCTGATTACGCAAGAAGTTGCTATTGAGTTTATCGTCTTTGATATCGCCGCCTAAGTAAGCGGTGTAGGGGTTGATCCAGACCAGGTCGACGGGGGCTTTTTCGGTGAGAATAAACTCGAGGAAATGGAAGAAAGATTGTCCTGTGAGATCGTTGACGGGTTCGACGTGAGTATTTTCTTCCATGAGAGCCATTTGGGCTTGGGAGAGTTTGAGGTGTTGAGCTATCTGGGCCATTTCGATGCAATCGCCTTCATCGTCTTCGGCCTGGATAATGACACTGCGCAGCGGGCGTGAGGGTTTAATATCCAGGCAAGGCCAGCCGACAGCGAAACAGATACTGCACTGAGCGCACAGGGTGCTTTTGCCTTGACCGCTAGGGGCGACGATAAAGAGTCCTCCATGTTTGCACAGGTAACGGTTGCCCAGCAGCGTTTTAGTGTGATCGATTTTGCGTTGGGCGAAATTGGCCCAGGAAACGCCGACAAGAGGGCGCGGCAGTTGATTGCTCTGGCCGTTGGAGAGTTGTTTTTCCTGTTCCTCAAATCCGGCGTGCCACTGGTCTGAGGTGATGCTGCGCTCCATAAAGACTCAGTGGGGTTGAGCACGGATTTGGAGGCGCAGGATGTTATTGCCCTGAGAATCGCTACAGGAGAAAGCTTTGGCCCTGAAACGATGATGTCCGATTGTGCAGACTCCGATATAATCGGGATTGTCTTTGCGTTTTTTGGTGACCGGATACAGGTCGATATCGATTGGTTCGTAACCGCCATTAAAGCGCAGACGGTCAACTTCGCTGGTGAGGATTTTATGCCAGAAGTTGTATTGGTCGGCCCATTCGGTGCTGTGTTGAAGTGGCTTAGTTGCGTCGGAATCCATTAACGAAATCTCCTTTAGCGTCTTCGTTCTCTTTAAGTGCGCTGAAGCGCAGGCCGCGCCTGACGCCGTCTTTAAAACCGCTAGAATAGCCAAAGGCTTGACCGGCTTTAAAAATGGCGATGCCACTGAAAAGGCCGATGGCGATGGAGAAGAGGATGGCGGGGTCGCTAGCGAATTGCAGGGGGTTCATGATCGAGTGCGTTCTTTCTTTTGGTGGCTGGCCTTTGCCAGTTCCGGGGCGCAGGCTTTGAGAGTGATAAGGGAACTGAAAGTGTCGTTAAATTGAAGGGAGAGCGCTTTGCCTTTAAGGTTGCGAGCCAGACCGAAGCGCTCTTGAAGCGCGGTGATTTTTAAGCTCGTGGAGGCGAGGAAATCTTCGAGACTGATGCCGGCTTGGGCCGATGTCTCATAAGCGGCTCGGATATCGATTATCTCGCGCACTTTTTTGCCGTCCTTCAAGTACCAGTTGGGAATAGATTCAGGATCGGACTGCAGGAGCACTTTGTAGCGTTCTTTCAAGGCCCGCAAGACGGGTTCGGCGGCGACGATCCAGTCCAGTACTTGAGCGCCACGAGTGCCTGCAGGGAGCACGTACTCGCCTTTTTCGATGCGTTTAGCCAAGGAATAGGTCACTAGAGAGTGTTCACGTGCTTCCTCGCACTGAGCGATTGCGGGGCAATGTTTACACCAGGTGCCAGGGGTGCGGGGGGCATCGGGATCGGCGGCATCGGCGAGGGTCGCGCGCAAGAGGCGCAAGGCGAGTTCGGCTTCGATCTGGTCATAGACGGCGATGGAGGGGCGTTGACTGACCCACGGTTGCAGGATAGCGACGGTAAACTCCCTTGCTCGGGGGTAATTGAAGCGGGCCAGAGCGACTAGTTCGCGCAATTGATCGTTGGACTCAGCGGGGGAGACCTCCTCAAAGAGGGTTTTAGCATCCAGAATAAGCATCCGCTGAGAGTGAATGGTGCCGTAAGCGGCATCGAACTGGCCGGAGTGAACCGGCTCGAGGCCATTGTGCAGCCAGAGGCGCACTTCGCGCCCTAGCAAGGTGTACTGATCGTGGCCGGCCCAATCGGTGACCAGCAAGCGCTCCATGCGCTGTAAATGCTCGAGCGTTTCAGTCTGCATGCTCGAGAGGGATTCTTTATTGTTGCCGGCCCAGGCGGCATGAACGGTAGTGCCGCTTTGCGCGTCGGAATCGGGTAGTGGGGCTTGCAGCTTAGCGGCTTTGCGCAATTCTGCGATCAGGTTCTGGCTCCCGGTGCATTGTCTGCGCCGGTAAGCGCTTGAGGCGCTTGCGAGATCTAAGCGTTCAGAATCAATCACTTGTTTTTGCGAGGTTTACGGTTTTGTCTTTTGTGTTCGCGTTCTTTTTCCTGCTCAACAGCAGCATCGAAATCGAAGTTGGGGTTGACCAAGTAGACGTCGAGTTTTGCCGCATGCGAGATGGGTCGCTCAGCTAAAGTGCGTCCAATGCAAAACAGTGCGCCACTAGCTTTAGCTTTCATTACGGCAGCGGGGCCGGCGTTGCGATGATTGGGAG
>Ga0126369_10002350_pt1 | contig 13415 bp, 10 predicted proteins | sample PanSoiMetaPlot_1_FD_109646 | JGI IMG/M metagenome (GOLD analysis project Ga0126369, IMG submission 109646) | Tropical forest soil microbial communities from Panama - MetaG Plot_1 | ecosystem: Environmental > Terrestrial > Soil > Tropical forest > Bulk soil | place: Panama | collected 2016-02-17 | reverse complement strand
CCTCGCGGGCATGATCCTCATCGCCGCCGCGGTGGCCGCTCACGCCGATCAATACCCCTCGCGATCGATCCGGGTGATCAGCCCGTTCCCCGCCGGCAGCGCCGCCGACACCGTCTCCCGCGTCGTCCTCAACGACGTCTCGCAAAGGATCGGCCAGGCCATGGTGATCGAGGCGCGGCCCGGAGCGGGCGGCGCGAGCGGCTTTGCCACCGCCGCCAAGGCCGAGCCCGACGGCTACACGAGCACGGTGCCCTCGTCCTCGATGGGTTCGGAAATGGTGCTGCACCGCCACCTGCCCTACGATCCGCTACGTGATTTCGCCTATGTCGCCCTGTTCGGCACGCAGCCGAACATCCTGGTCGTCAACGCCCAGAGCGGCATCAATTCGGTCGCCGACCTGGTCGCGGCCGCGAAGGCGAAGCCCGGCGCGCTGACGTTCGCGTCCGCAGGCATCGGCTCGGGCTCACACATGGCCAGCGAGCGTCTCCGCCTGGCGGCAGGACTCGACGTCCGCCACGTCCCATTCCGCGAAGGTGGCCTGTCGGAGGTGATGGCGGGACGGATCGACTACTACTTCATTCCGGCGGCTGCGGCGGCGGCCGCGCTCGGAAGCGACAAGCTCAAAGTGCTCGCGGTGAGCACGAGGAAGCGCATCCCGCTGCTGCCGGATGTCCCCTCGATCGTCGAAGCCGGCTATCCAAAGGCCGAATACGTGTTCTGGAACGGCCTGGCGGTGCCGGCAAGGACGCCGCGTTCCATCGTCGAGATCCTGCACGAGCAGGTCGAGCGGACGCTGCAAGACCCGGCTGTCCAGGAAAGATTGAAGAAGCTCGGCGTGGAGCCGGAATTGATGAGCTCGGCGCAGTTCGAAAAGTTCGCCAAGGACGATTTTGCCGCAACCATCCAGCTCGCGAAGGACGCCCATATCGAGCCGGCTGATTGAGCCGAGGCGCAAGGTCACCGCCTCGGATGCGAGCGTGATTGTACGCAATGCCAGCTCCTGACGCGAAGCGAGACTGTCCGTTGTGCGGCGCGCCGGCGAACCGGGCGCGGCCGCTGCCGTACCGCACCCCGGAGTTTCAGGTCGTGCAATGCGAGGCGTGCGGCCTCGCCTTTCTCGATCGCCTGCCGCCGCAGCACGAGTTCGAAGACGAGCGCGCCTGGGAGGTGAGCTCGGTATCGCACGCCGCGCAGCGCAAGCGCGACTATCCGATCCTGGTGGCGGTGCACAAGCTGACGCGCTGGCGCATGCACATCAGGAAGCGCGAGCCGAGGAATGTTCTCGCCGGCTACGCGCGGCCCGGGCCGATCGTCGAGGTGGGCTGCGGCGGCGGGGTCAACCTGCTGCCGTCGCCCGAAGGGTTCGTGCCCTATGGCATCGAGATCTCCAAGTCGCTCGCGGCGGCCGCCGACGCGGCGTTCCGGCCGTACGGCGGCAAATGCGTGCAGGCGCCGGCGATCGAGGGGCTGGCCGCCTTTCCGCGCGGCTTCTTCCACGGCGCGCTGCTGATCGGCTACATCGAGCACGAGTTTCTGCCGCGCGAGGCGCTTGCCGCGCTGCGCGGCGTGCTGGCCGACGATGCGGCCGTGGTGGTCAAGACGCCGAACTTCGCCTCGCTCAACCGGCGGGTGATGGGGATGCGCTGGAGCGGTTTCCGCTTTCCCGATCACGTCAACTACTTCACGCCGGCGACGCTGAGCGAGATCGCCCGGCGCGCCGGCTTCCGCACGCAATACGGATGGGGCGACCGCAATCCGACGAGCGACAGCCTGTGGGGACTGCTGCGGGCCGCCTAGTCCGCGCCTCGGCCGCGGCCTGATTCCGCCGCTTTCCTGCCTATCGTTCTCGCGGCGAGGGGCGCGACGAACGGGTGGCGGCGCATGAGTCGAGGCGGACAGGCGCGGCTGCAGCTGGCGCGGCGTGCGGTGCTGCGGGGGCTCGGCGTGACAGGGATGAGCGGCGCGCTGCCAGGCCTCGGCAGCCATGCTGTCGCCGGCCCCAAGAGACATTGGGGCCCTGTCGAAGAACAGCCAGCGTTTGCCAATGATCGCATCACGCAGATCGCCAACGCGCCAGGGGTGGAGCGGGCGATGCTCTATGAAGAGGAGGCGGGCAATCCAAGCGGCGTCTCTGTGTCCGGTTCGGCGGTGTGGCGCCTGGAAAACCTGCCGCCGCAACACGGCGGGCCACAGGAGCTGAGCGTCAAAGCCGATGTTGCGGTTCCGGAACGAGATCTGCTGCTGCAATGGAGCTTGCGCCGCAACGACGACAAATCCCTGCCGGCGAGCCATACGGTCGATTTCCTGTTTACGCTGCCTGCGGACTTTCGCCATCGCGGCATCAGCAAGGTCCCGGGTCTCCTCATGAAGCTGAACGCCGACGAGCGTGGCACGCCATTGGCGGGACTGAGCGTCAAGGTGACCTCCGGTTATTTTCTCATCGGGCTTTCGGCGCGCCCGGGAGATACCGACCGAAACATTCAGCTTCTCAAGGAGCGGCCGTGGCTCTCGGTGCCGATCGTGTACGAGGACGGCAAGCGTGCCATTCTGGTTTTCGCGAAGGGCGAGGCCGGCACGCGCGCGCTCAACGAAGCATTCGCGGCATGGGGCAGCACGGTCTCACGGGAAAAGAGCGCGCCGCCGGATCAAAAGAATGATCGCGTCCCCCGGCGGTCGCCGTTTCCCCCCGAGATCATTCAATCGCCCGGCAACCTTCCCCGGTGACGAGCCCAGTCGCGCCGCTCAGGCGATAGCGATCTCCAGCGGAAACGCGTCCACCACCTCGTGGCCGCTCTCGGTCACGATGAACGTGTGCCCGAGGAAGATGCCGAACATGCCGTCGGCGGTGATCGGGTTCGGCTCCGCCATGGTGACCATGCCGGGGAGAAACACCTTGTCGGCCTCGCGCGCCTCGGTGCGCTCGGCGAAGACGTGCGGCGTCGCCGTGATGATGTCGATGCCGTGGATCTGGGTCGGGCGCGACTGCACGCCCTTCTGGCGGAAGAACTGCGCCGCGACGCGTACGTTGTCGAGCGGGTTGCCCGGCTTGATCTCGGCGACGATCTTCCTGTAGCCGGGCAGCGTGATCTCCTCCCAGAACCTGCGCACCATGTCGGTCGGCGGCCCGAGACAGATCGGCGAGCCGATCTGCGCCGTGTAGCCGCGATAGCCGGCCGCGATCTCCATGATCACGATGTCGCCGCGAGAAAGCTTGCGCTCGGACGGGCGCGGATTGCCGAAGAACATCGCCGGGTTCGCCATCGGGGTCGAGCCGATGATGAGAAAGTCGATGTCGCCGCCGCCGGCCAGCATGGCCGAGCCGGCGGCGGCGCGCAGGTCCGCTTCGGTCGCGCCGGGCTTGGCGGCCGTCACCATCGCCTCCATGGCGCGCTGGCACAGCACGCCCGCCTTGCGCACGCAGTCGAGCTCCTCGGCGCTCTTGATGACCACGAGCTCGTGGATGAAGCTGCGGGTGAACACGAGCTCGACGTCGGGCAGGCCGGCGCGCAGGTCGTTGTACTGGTTGACCGGCAGATAGTCCTTGTGGCGCGGATCGATCTCGACCAGGCCGATGCGGCCCTTGGTCAATCCGATCTCCTTGCAGCGCTCGACGATCACCTCGGCGTAGCGGCCCCCGCGGCTCTGGCGCACGTCGGAGAGCGCGGGCGCGACCTGGCGGCGCACCGCCTCGCAATGGGTGCCGCCCATCGAAAAGACCAGCGTCGGCGCATCCTCGAGCGGAACGAGCACGTAGGAGGCGAGCGCGTGCCATTCCCAGTGGCCGGTGAGCCAGGTCATGCCGCCGCCGAAGCTCCAGTGGCTCGGGCCGCCCGGCACGATCACGGCGTCGAGCCTGTGCTCGCGCATTTTTGCGCGCAGCGACGCGTAGCGGCGGGCGTACTCCTTCTCGCTGAATTGCTCCCACACTGCGTCGCGGTAGAGCGGCGTGTCGTACATGTTGGCGAAGGGGCCGCTCTGGTCGAGCCGGGTGCGCACCTGCTCCCACGGCATCGCCCCGGCGGGCGGCGGGACGTTGATGTTCATTGACCGGATCCTTGCGCGGTTGGAATTTGGGCGGGGCGAATAGTGAATGGCGAATAGCGAATAGTCTACTCGCTATTCGCCACTCGCAATTCGCTACTCGCTATTCCGTGCAGTTGCCGATGGTGACCCGGCCGCCGGCGGCCTCGACGGCGGCGCTCGCGAGCGTGAGGTCGACCACCTGCTCGATCGTCGGCTTCTTCGCCGCCTCGAGGTCGCCGACGGAGACGTCGTAGTCGATCGTCCACTGGGTGCGCTTGGGATTGAAGCCTTCGTTGACCGACCAGACGCAATGCTTGATCAGCACGTCGATCGCGAACTCGACCGCCTCCTTCGGCTTCTGCGTCGCCGCCACGATGGCGGGCACGACCTTGGCCCTGTCGCGGTAGGCAGTACGGTTCGCCTCGATCATCGCGGCGACGGCGTCGCGCAAGAGGTCGGGGTCGCGCGCGATCCAGTCGGTCGCGGCGCCATAGGCGTTGAACATGTAGTCCGGCATCAGCTCGGCGAGCTGCACCAGCGGATGCAGGCCGGGCTTCTGCTTGGCGGCGAGAAACACGTCCTCCGGATGCAGCGCCACGGCGTCGATCTGTCCGGCGATCAGGCCGGGCAGGCGAGCGGCGGTCGCGGAAGAGATGAACTGCGCGTCGTTGATGGTGAGATGGGCGGACTCGAGCACGGCACGGCCCATGCGCCAGTTGAAGCTGCCGACGCCGCCGCCGGTCGCGCTGAGCTTGCGCCCCTTGAGGTCGGCCGCGGTCTTGATGTTCTCCGCCACCATGTAGGCCTGCGGCATGCGCGGCGCCAAACCCCAGATCTGGCGCACCCGCAGGCCGCGGCCGATCGGGACGTCACCGACGCTGACCAGGGCCGAGCCTTGCGCGGCCGCGGCCGTTGACGCGGCCGAACTGCCGCCCTCGAACTGGATGATGTTGGCGTCGATGCAGCGCTTGGCGAAGAAGGCCAGATCCTTGGCGACGTAGGGCGCGGTGTGCACCACGTTCGGCGGCGCGACCGAGACGCCGATGCTGATCTTGCGCATGGTCGGGCAGTTGGGGGTCTGCGCGAGCGCGCCTTGCGCGGCGAGCGCGAGGCCGGCGAGAAGAGCGAGCGACGCGACGCGGCGGAGCGGATGTGACATCGAAGACTCCTCCCGAACAAACGGTGCCCGTCGTCATGCCCGCGTTCGCGCCGGGCATCCAGGCCGCATCTTGTCGCGCAGATGGAAGGAACAACGGCGAAACCGCGGGCGCCGGCCGTTACATGGGGGTGGTCAATCCCGCTCGCCGGCCGCGGTCCACGGCGCGACCTTGATCTCCAGCAGCCGCAGTAGCGCGGTGAGGGTGACGCCGAGCACGCCGAGGGTGACGATCGGCACGAACATCTTGTCGACCTGGTAGGTCGAGGCGGTGCGGACGATCAGGTAGCCGATGCCGGAGATCGCGGTGTAGAGGTCGGCGAGCACCATGCCGATCAGCCCGCGGCCGACCGCGAGCCGCAGACCGGTGACGATGAAGGGCAGCGCCCCGGGCAGCACGATGTTGGTCCACAGCTGCGTCTCGCTGCAGCGGAACGCGCGGCCGACCTCGACCAGCTTGACGTCGACGTTCTTGACGCCCTGGTAGGTGTTGATCGCCATCGGGAAGAACGCGAACAGGAACAGGATCACCACCTTGGCGGTCGTCTCGAAGCCGGCCCACAGCACGATCAGCGGTACGAGCGCGACGCTCGGGGTCGAGTAGAGGAACGTGATGTAGACGCCGAGCGCGACGTCGAGCACCCAGTAGCGCGCGGGCAGGAGCCCGGTCGCGATACCGATCACGGCCGCGAGGGTGAGGCCGATGCCGAGAACCACGAGGCTCGGCCACAGATACGTCCACAACTCGCCGCTGCCGATCATGGTGACGGCGGCGGCGAACACCTTGGTGGGGGTGGTGAAGAGCACGGGGTCGATGCCGGCGCCGACGAACTGCCACAGCAGCAGCACGATGGTGAGCGAGACGATGCGGATCGCAATGGTCTGCAGCTGCTTCTGACGGCGGCGCTGCGCCGCCACCCGCTGGGCGCGCGAGCGGTCCTCGGTCTCGTCGGAGAGGCCAGGCAGGGCAGCGTCGACCGCGCGAGTGTCTCGAGCTTCCACCGACATGTCAGGCCACCTTGGCGACGCGCTGCGGGCGCGCGGTGTGCAACTGGCGCCAGATGTGGGCGCGCAGCTCGGCGAAGCGCGGGTCGGCGCGCACCGCCTCGACGTCGCGCGGCCGGCCGAACGGCAGCTCGATCATTTCCTTCAGGCGGCCGGGGCGCGCGGTCATCACCGCAACCCGGTCGCCGAGCACGATCGCCTCGTCGATCGAGTGGGTGATGAACACCATGGTCTTGCGCTCGTCCGCGCGCTGCATGAGCTGGAGCAATTCCTCCTGCAGGATCTCGCGGGTCTGCGCGTCGAGCGCCGCGAACGGCTCGTCCATCAGGAGGATCGACGGATTGATGGCGAGCGCGCGCACGAGGCCGACGCGCTGCTGCATGCCGCCGGAAAGCTGATAGGGATAGTGCTGCTCGAAGCCGGTGAGGCCGACGAGGTCGAGGTAGTGCCGCACCCGCTCGTTGATCTCATCAGGCGGCGCACCGGCGATCTTGAGCCCGAACGCGGCGTTGGCGAACACCGTCTTCCACGGCAGCAGGCCGAAGTGCTGAAACACCATGGCGACGCCCTCGGGCGGGCCATGCACGGGCCGGTCGCCGACCAGAAGGTCGCCGGAAGATAGATCGATCAGGCCGGCGATGGCGCGCAGAAAGGTTGTCTTGCCGCAGCCGCTCGGACCGACCACGCACAGGATCTCGTGTTTGCGCACCGACAAGGTGAGCTGGCGGAAGGCTACCACCGTGCCGTCGAGGAAGAGCTTGCTCGCATTGCGGACCACGATCGTGGCGTCCGGTGCGGCGCCCTGATCCGCTTCGACGGGGGCCATGCTGTCCCTTCCTCCCCGGCGCCGGGGCCGCCGCAGGCATGTCCGGTCAATCTGCCAACGGTTCTTGGCGATGCGGGAGGCCGAGTCAAGCTGCGGCCCCCGGGCCGCAGGGGTGGTCCCGCCGCCGCAGTTTGCCGCAAGGGGATCGGCGCCGGGTTCAGCGCGGCCTTGGCTGCGGGTGCGGAGCCGGCCGCTGAGAGGGCTCAGGCGCCGGCTCGTTTTCCAGCTTGCGGCCCTGGGCGATCTTCTTCGCGTCCCGCGACATTTCGAGGCATGACAGCAACTCGACGTAGCTGGGCGCGCCGCCGGTCGAGATCATGGACAGACAATGGCTCTTGTCGTCGGCCGAGAAGCTCGACCAGCTCTTGACCAGGTCCTCACGTGCCGCCTTCTCGTCGTTCAGGCAGGACTCGGCCGTCCGCCCCAGCATCAGGCCGGCGGCACCGGCTGCCTTGCAACTCGGCTCGACCTTGAGGATCGGCACGTTATCGGCGGCCACCGTGATCAGGCTGGAGCCGAGGGCGAAGGCGGCAAAGGGCATCATGGCGGGCCTCCCGCAGGCACAGGCGGCGCATCGCATTGCGCGCGGATCGCAACAATAACACAGTTCCACGGCCCCGGGTTGCACGAAAGCGCCGGTCAGCCGGCGATGTCCACGATCCGATCGGCGACGCCACCCATCCGTAGCATTCGACGAATTTTGGTGCGCGGGTGACGCGTTGCGCCGCATGTCCATTCCATTTACTGGTACACACGGCCGCCTGCCATCCATCCCGCCTCGCAGATCGCACCAGCACACCCTCGCCGCGGAGCCATGCATGCTTGACCCGTTCGTCTACAAATCCGACCGGCTGCGCGTCGTGTTCGGATGCGGCGCGGTCGCGCGGCTCGGCGAGGAGGCGGACCGCCTCAAGATGACGCGCGTGCTCGTCCTGTGCTCGCAGGGGCGCGGTGCGCTCGGTGAGGCCGTCGGCGCGCGGCTTGGCGCGCGCCGCGCCGGCGTGTGCAACGCGGCGCGGCCCGGCATGCCGAGCGCGGCATTCGACGAGATCGTCGCCGCGCTCGAGCGCGTCTCCGCCGACGGCTTCGCTTGCGTCGGCGGCGGCTCGCCGATCGGGCTCGCCAAGGCGGTGGCGGCGGCGACGAAAATTCCCTTCATCGCGGTGGTCACCACCTATTCGGGCTCCGAGATGGCGCCGCGTTGGTACCTCGGCACGGGCGCGGACGAGCGCTCGGGCGACTCGGCCCAGGCGCTGCCGGCGAGCGCGATCTACGATCCCGAGCTCACCGTCGACCTGCCGTTCGCCACCACGGCGGCGAGCTGCATGAACGCGATGGCGCACGCGGTCGAATCGCTCTACGGGCCGGACGCCAACCCGATCGTGCTCGCGCTGGCCGAGGAGGCCGCGCGCCGGATCGCGGCGGCGCTGCCGCGGCTCAAGGCGGATCCCAAGGACATCGCGGCGCGCACCGATGCGCTCTACGGCGCCTGGCTGGCGGCGGCGTTCCGCGCCAGCGTCGGGCTGTCGCACAACATCGCGCAGCGCGTCCGGCAGAACTTCGGCACCGAGCACGCGCGCACCCACGCCGCGGTGCTGCCCTATGCGGCGGGGTTCAGCCTCACGGCCGCGCCTGCCGCAAGGGAAAGGCTCGCGCGCGCGTTCGGTGCGAACGACCCGGCACAGGCGCTGCACGGCATCAACGTCGCGTGCGGACTTCCGACCGGGCTCGCGGGTCTCGGGCTGCGCGAAGCGGACATTCCGCGCGCGGTCGACATCGTGGCGAAGCGCAAATTCCCCTGTCCGCGGCCGTGTTCCCCTTCGGACATCGAGGCGGTGATCCGGCAGGCATTCGCGGGGGAGCCGCCGCATTTTTGACGGCGCGAAAAAATGCCCGATTGGTGGGGCGCGCGTTTCGGGTGTAAACGTCCGCCCCGAATGGATTTGATAGGACGATCGCCATGATCATCACCCGCCGCACCCTTCTCGCCTCGCTCGCCGCCGCGCCGGCGGCCGCGCTCGCGTCGCGCGCCGCATTCGCGGCCTATCCGGAGCGGGCCATTCACCTGATCGTACCGTTCGCGGCAGGCGGCAATGCCGACATCGTCGGACGCATCGTCGGCGACGTGATCTCGAAGGCGGTCAAGCAGACGGTCGTGGTGGAGAACCGCGCCGGCGCGGGCGGCAGCCTCGGCGCCGAGCAGGTCGCGCGCGCCGCGCCGGACGGCTATACGCTGCTGGTCGGCTCGAACGGGCCACTGACGGTGAACCCGTTCGTGCAGGCGCATCTCAACTACGATCCGCTCAAGGATTTCGCCGCGGTCGCGCTCACGAGCTACGTGCCGCATGCGATCATCCTGAGCAACCAGGTGAAGGCGAAGAATGCCGGCGAGCTGGTGGCGCTGTCCAACACGGCGCCGATCACCATCGCGACCAGCGGCGTCGGCAGCGCCACCCACATGACGCTCGAGCGCTTCAAGGCGGCGACCGGCGCCGCCGTCACGCACGTTCCCTATCGCGGCGGCGGCGCGCTGCTGCCCGACGTCATGAGCGGCAGCGTGAACGGCGCGATGACCGAATTCTCGACCGCGCTGCCGCTGCACAAGGCCGGCCAGGCGCACATCGTGGCGATCGCCGCGGCGCAGCGCTCGAAGCTCGCGCCCGACATTCCGACCTTCGACGAGGGCGGCGTGAAGGGTTTCCGCGCGCAGAGCTACATCGGCATTGTCGGGCCGGCAAAGATGCCTCCCGAGATCGTCGCCCAGCTGCAGAAGGCGGTGGCGGACGGCCTTACGAGCGGCCCCGCGGCCGAGAAACTGGTCACGCTCGGCTCCGAGGTCGCCACCGCCGAGCAGATGACCTCGAAGGGCTTCGCCGACTTCATCCGCGCCGACTACGAGGCGATGCGCGAGGCCGCCAAGCTCGCCGACATCAAGCCGCAGTAGGGGCGTTCCGGCGGTCGCACGAGACGCGGCACGACGTCGGTTGCGCTGAGCTCTTTCACTCGGCGGCCGCGGCCTTGGCGCCATCGCGCAGCGTGAAGTGGTCGCCTTCCGGCACCATCTCGATGTGGCGCCGGTGCAGCGCGACCACCGCCGAGCGGTGGCCGATCGACATAATGGTCGTGTCCGGCAGCCGCCGCGCCAGAACGGCATAGAGCTCCGCCTCGAGCTTCTCCTCGACCGCGGAGGTCGACTCGTCGAGAAACAGCCAGTCCGGGCGCGCCAGCAGCGCACGTGCGATAGCGAGGCGCTGCTGCTCGCCGCTGGACAGGCGCTGCGACCACACCTCCTCGCGATCGAGATGATCGGCAAGCCCCGGGAGATGCGCATCGACCAGCGCCCGGCGGATGTCCTCGTCCGAATAGCTGCCCGGCACCGCCGGGTAGGTGACGGCGGTGCGCAGGGTGCTGATCGGGATGTAGGGCTTCGCTGGCACCACCATGACGCTCGCGCGTTCGGGCGCGCGCACGCGGCCGTGGCCGAACGGCCAGATGCCGGCGATCGCGCGGAAGAGCGTCGATTTGCCGGAGCCCGAGGGTCCGGTCAGCGCCACGTTCTCGCGCGCCGCGAGATCGACGCGCCTGGCCCCGACGATGCGGCGTCCGTCCGGCAGTCCGAGCTCGATGTCCTCGAGCGCGACGTCGGCGCTGCCCGCGGGGCCGGGAACGCGCGTCGCGCCGGCGCTGCTCAGCGACTCGGCTTGGTCGATGGCGGCGTCGAAGGAGTTGAGACGATCGACCACCGATCTGAAGCCGGCCAGATAGGTGTAGTAGGTGACGAAGAAGTTCATCGCCTCCGCCACGCGCCCGAATGCGCTCGCGGTCTGCGTCATGATGCCGAGCTCGATCTTGCCGAGGAAATAGAACGGCGCCGTGAAGATGTAGGGGATGATCGGCGACAGCTGGCCGAACAACTGCGTGAAGGCATACACGCGCATGCGGATATAGACGAGATCGATGTAGTTGGCGATGAGCGCCGTGAATCCGCGCCCGATCATGACCCCTTCCGCCGGTTCGCCGCGGAGCAGCGCGACCTGCTCGGTGTATTCGCGCAGGCGGGCGAGCGAGAAGCGGAAGTCGGCCTCGCGATGCTGGCGCTCGAAATAGAGCCCGACCAGCGTACGTCCGATCAGATGGGTGATCAGTGTTCCCGCCGCGGCATAGATCACCGCAACCCAGAACAGGAAGCCCGGCACGGCGATATCGGTGCCCGGAAACGTGAACGAGCGCGACAGGTCCCACAGCAGGATCGCGAACGACACGAGCGTGGATACGTTCGCGATCAGCTGGATGGTGAAGTTGTAGATGCCGTAGCCATTGTTCGAGCCGTCGTCGCCGCCGTTGATGAACCGGTAGACATCCTCGGCGATGCGCTGATCGGGGTTGTCGGTCTGGCCGGCGACCAGGCTGATCCGGTAGTGGTTGTGGGTGGTGAGCCAGCGCGAGACGAAATGATCGGTGAGGCAGCGCCGCCAGTGGATCACCAGCATTGCCTGGGTGAAGAATTCGACCACCGTCATCGAGACGTAGGCGAACGCCCAGGGCGTGAAGACGAAGAGGAGTTGCTGCCAGAAGACGGGGCCGTTGCGCGTCTGGATAGCGTTGAACCAGTCGCGGTTGAAGAAGCTCAGCCGCAGCAGCGCGCCGACCTCGGCCTGGTTCAGCAGCACGAGAAACACCACCATGGCGGCGGCGATGGTCCGCTCGCGGGCGGTGAAGCGGGGGAATGGCCAGATGCGCGCCTGCGCGACCTCATCGGTCTCGAAATAGCGGTCGGCGATGCGCATGATCTGCCGCACGGCGGACCAATGTGCGGCGGCGTAGACCAGGATGGTGAAGATCGCGACCGTCAGCGGCAGCGAGTCGGGCGGCAGATAGGATTCGTCGATCGGCCACAGCCCGGCCCGGCCGGCCAGCACCGCGAGACCGGACAGGATGGTCTCGGTGGAGAAGATCCCGACGAGAATCTGGAGGAAGCTCGAGATCGCGGCGGCACGATACGTCGTGTAGGCGCATATGAGCGCGACGACGCCGAGCAGCGCGTCCCCGGGGTTTGCTTGCAGTGCGGGCTGCACCAGCGCCAGAAGGCCAAAGAGTGCAACGGCGAGGCTCAGTGCTTTCATGACGTTTTCCGATCGGGCCGGCGGTCCCCCGCCCGGCATATAGGATGATGGCAGGCTCGATGCGATGGCTCGGGTGGCGCGATGATCCTTGGCGAGGAAACTCTACGACGGCAACACGGGCAACAGGAGATACGACGGGTGGGCGCCGCCGGTGTGAATCGTATTGGTGCCGGCGAAGCGGTCGGGCGGACGGTCGACCGGGTCGTCGTGCGTGAACCAGGCGACGCCGCGCAGCGGTCCGGTGGCCCCGGGGCGTTCGAAATCCTTGCCCTGGATGGTCAGTGTGAGGCGTGAGCCCTTTGGCAGCGCCAAGCCCATGGGCCAGATCTCGAGATCGACCTCGTAGACCTCGCCGGGCGCGAGCGGCTGGCGCTTGTCGTGCGGATAGTAGGGCAGGTATTCGGTCGAGCGCCGCGGATCGAGCTTGCGCTGCGACACGCGCAGCCAGCCCTGCGTCACCGGCGCCTTCGGCTCGGGGGCGGCGATAAAGGTCATCTCCCGGCCGTCGGCGTCGAACGCGCAGACGGTGGCGAAGATGTCCATGTCGGGCGTGGTCGACGACACGAACAGCTTCGCCTTGACCGGGCCGACGATCTCGATGTCGGCGGGCAGGGGCGCGGTCGAGAACGGGACCCCGGGGCCGAGCGCCTCGTAGCGCGCGCTCGCGGCGGCGCGCGGCGTCTGCGCCGCGAGCGTTTCCTTCTCCGCATCGAGATAGAGCCGCGTCCATCGGGTCTGCGGCAGCGGCCAGGCATCGCTCTTCGCGACGCGCTCGACCGTGTCGCCGGGCGCGCGGATCTCGACCTCGACCCGCGGCTCGCTCTCCCAGCCGTTGTCGATGCCCTTGAGATAGCGGTCGAGGAAGCGGCGCTGCAGCGCCACGTTCTTCGGCTGCAGGAAGGTGTGGAAATACGAGCCCGACTGCACTTTCAGCCATTTCTGCGAGGAGCCGAGGCCCATCCAGCCGCGGATCGTGCCGCGCAGGTGCAGCCCGAGCCCGCCCCAGTTGGCGACGACCAGGGCCGGCACGTCGATGCTTGCGAGATCGGGCGTCCGCTCGTGATAGAACGCGTCATTGAGCGGATGCGCGAGCACGTCCTCGAGGTAGTCGGCGCGATTTCGCGCGAGCTCGTCGGCCGGGAGCGCGGCGTCGCCGGTCGTGCGCTCGCCGGTGTAGATGTCGTGATAGGGCGACTCGGCGTTGCCATGCTGATTGCGCAGCACGCTGCGCGCCCACCAGCGCTTGAGGAAGCCGCTGGCGAAGATGCCGTCCTGGCGCGTG
>Ga0126369_10002349_pt1 | contig 13415 bp, 8 predicted proteins | sample PanSoiMetaPlot_1_FD_109646 | JGI IMG/M metagenome (GOLD analysis project Ga0126369, IMG submission 109646) | Tropical forest soil microbial communities from Panama - MetaG Plot_1 | ecosystem: Environmental > Terrestrial > Soil > Tropical forest > Bulk soil | place: Panama | collected 2016-02-17 | reverse complement strand
CGAGACCGGCCGCGAGGAGCTCTACGACCTCGCGAACGACCCGGGCGAGAAGCACGACCTCGCGGCCTCGGCGGCAATGGCGGAGACGCTCCACTCCCTGCGCGACGCGATGGCGGCGCACCGTCAGCCGCTCCGCGACACGGCCGTCCAGGTGCGCGCCGTGGCGCGCGACGGGAAGGCCCATGACATCGACCTCACCGTGACGGCGAGCGGCACGAGCACGCTCGTCGACCCCGACCGAATCGACCTCGCCGAGGGAGACACTGTCGCTCGCGATGCGCATGGGCACACGCTCCGCTGGACGGGTCGGGTCGGCAGCGATCCGGCCGGCATCCGCTTCGACCACGGCCCGCTCGCCCCGCTGGCACAGCCGCCGGGCTTCGAGCTCCGCGTGGTCGTCGACGGTCAGGCGCTCCCGGCGCCGGCAATCTACCTATCCGACGCCGCGGGCCATCCGGCAAGCGCGCCCTTCGCGTACCGCCGCGTCGCCATCTTTGGCCAGGAGCGCGAGGACCCCGCGCTCCTCGCGTCCGCCGCCCCCAGCCTCTCCCCGGCCGGCCCCGAGCCGGTCAGCGTCTACATCTGGCGCTTCCCCGACGACCGCACCGCAGCGTCCCCCCCGGCGCTCGACCAGGCAGCGCGTCAACGGCTGCGCGCGCTCGGCTACGTGGAGTGAAGAGGGTCGACTCGGGGACGCGATGCCTACAGCTTGCAGCGGAGGAAGCCGAGGGGAGCGGACGGATCCGGGAAGAAGCTCAGCCGGAAGACCCTCCTGGCTCCCCTCGTCTACTCTCACGGGAGCGTCCGGCCCCGTCGCGGCTAAGGGGCCAGACCAGGAGCGAGGGCCATGGATCAAGCACCTGCAACGTCGTTTGAAGCATCGGACGTCATTTCGCTGTTTCCCACCCTGGTGTGGAAGCTCCAGCTCAACCCGACTGCGCGTGACTCCATCGAAGCCGAGGTGCTCGCACTACTCGAAACGTTACGCCGCGGTGAGCCGCCGCTGCGCGAGGGTGAAGGATGGCAGTCGGAACAGAACCTCCATCGACGCCACGAAATCCGCGATCTGACCGCTCACATCGATCAGGCCGTCCGAAGTATCTTGCGCTTCTTGCACATCGGCTACGACGCGTTCGAAATCACCGGTTGCTGGCTCAACGTGCTCCCCAAGGGCGCCGCACACCGGCTGCACACCCACCCCAACAACTTCCTGAGCGGCGTCTACTACGTGCGGACCCACCCCGGTGCGAACACGATCAATTTTCATGACCCCCGCGTCCAGACCGGCATCATCCGGCCTTCCGTGATCGAGCTGACGAACGAAAACACCGATCAGGTCGTGGTGAGCGTGAGCGATGGGACGCTGTTGCTGTTTCCCGCGTACCTGCAACATTCGGTCGATCCGAGCGCGAGCGACCGCGAGAGAATCAGCGTGAGCTTCAATATCATGTTCTCGTGCTTTACCGAGAACATGAGCAAGCCGCTCTGGTGAGCGGGTGGCGGAGCATGCGCATCGTCCTGCAAGAGCCCGAACTTGGCCTGCGCCGACAGGGCGCTCACGGTCATCGTTCGCGCTCGGCGGACCGCGAATCCGCCGAGGGCACCGCACTGTTCGTCTCGGGGTGAGCTCTCTGGCTCATCTGCACGGCCACCAGCCGAGCCACCAGAATGGCCAGGTAGAACTGTCCGGTGATCCCTTCCGCGACCGCTGCATAGCGGGCTGGGAGCGTCACCGGAGTGATGTCGCCGAAGCCGATCGTCGCCAGCGTCGTCAGGCTGAAGTAGATGAGAATCGGGAACAGATTCTGGTGAACGTAGGCATCGGGCGAGCTCGAGATCGTCGAGTCTCCGAAGTGAAAGGACTGCGGGTCGTGCAGGAACAGCACGATGTACAGGACCCCCCAGGTGACGCCGATCATCAGGTAGACGGAGATTGCCATGCTGATGGTCTCGCTCGTGACCTCCTTTTGCTTGAGAACGCTCCGCAGCTCGCTCCAGCTCACGAAGGCGAAGACCGCCAGCCACGAGATCGGCCCCAGGTACAGCCATCGCGACCGCGGTGCCAACACGAAGAGCAGTCGTTCGACGAACGCCGGAGCCACGAGCACCCATGCCACGACGCTCCGCCTCCGCCTCTCCCGCAGGAGGGCGCCGCGCTCTCCCACGAGCTCGTCGACCTGGATGTTGTAGATGGCGACGAGCAGCAGCAGCAGCATCGTGATGCTGAACACCGTCGGCGCTGCCCCGGTGTCGCCGATGATGGGCCTCACGGCAAACGCGGCCACGATCGCGACCAGCAATGCCGTGTGCCGCCGGTCGTGAAACAGGTCGCGCAGGGTGCGTCGCCGCGGCACCTCGACCGTGCTGCTCATTCTCCTACCCGCGAGCGATCGCGCATGGCTCCGCCGTCATCGCCGCGCACCGGACGGAGCCCCGCTCCGCTCACGCCCACCGCTCCCATACCTCGCGCGGGTGGATAGGGGCAGGCGGTCAGTGAGCCGCCGGACCGCGGGCTGGTTGTTCACGACGCCATGAGAGCCGCGATTTCGAGCCCCGACGCAAGCCTCCCCGCCACGGGGGAGCCCCAGCGCCACGGGCTCACCGCGTCGCAACCAGCACCAGATCGAGCGCCCGCTCGAGCGACTCCTCCCGCACGCTGAAGTCCGCGGCGGTGACCGCAGGCAGCGTCCGGGCGACTCCGAGCCGCCGCCTGACGAGCCTCGCGAGTCGGGGAAACGCCCGCTCGACGACGACTGACGGCAGCAGCCGCCGGAGCCCGAGCGGGTCGAGGCGGAGGATGCGCGCCACGGCCTCGCCGCGGGCGCGCTCGTACGCAAGGACGCGCTCGGAGCCGACCACACCGAGCATGCGGCCCGTGGGCAGGACGGGCAACGCGAGCGCGAGCAGTTCCGGCGCCGTCCACTCGCGGACGTGGTAGGGATTCTCCGAGACCGACATGAGGCGGTTCGGGGTGGTGACGATGACGAGACCACCCGGCGCGCAGCGCGCGGCGAGTCCGGCGAGGAAGGCGGAGGGATCGGGCAGATGCTCGATCACCTGGAAGCTCACGACCACCTCGAAGCGTTCATCGAGCGTCCCCAGCCGTAGGACGTCGAGCGCACGGAACTCGAGCGCGGGACGCCGGTAGTGTACCGCCGCGGCCCGGATCGCCTCGGGGCGATCGACGGCGAGCACGCGCCGCGCCGTCTCGGCGAGCAGAGCGGCGCCGTAGCCCTCGCCGCAGCCCACGTCGAGCACCGTCCGGCCTGCCGCCTGCGTCGACGCGAAGCGATACGCCGCCAGGTGGCGCTCGCGATCGACGGCGAACTCGGGCTCGACCGCGGGTAGGCGCTCGCCCGTGAAGACCGCCGTGCTCACGAATGGCCACCATCCAGGCGCCCGAGCGCCTCGTTGGCGAAGGCGCGGACGCCCGCGTCCGGATCGTCGGCCAGGTGGGTGAGCGCCGGGCGCGCCACCTCGTCGCGCAGCGTGCCGAGTGACCACATGGCCGCGACGCGCACGCTGGTCTCGGGATCGTCGAGGGCCTGGCGCAGGTCGGGAGCGAGAGCGTCCAGGCCAGCCGCGCCCGCCACCCAGGCACAGTCCTCGCGCGCGGGCGGAACGCCGTGCGCGAGCCCCTCGCGCAGGCAGGTCGCGAGTTCCTGGGGGTGGGCGGGAGCGACGTCGATCAGGAAGCTCGGCACCCAGTCCTGCACGTCGTGCTTGAGCTCGCCCAGGAGCCGGACCAGGCTGCAGAGGTGATCCAGGCGCCCGAGCCCCACGAGCGCTTCGCCCGCGGGCACCTGGAGATAGGGCCGCGTCTGCTCCGTTGCGAGTACACGCTCGAGGACCGGGACCGCGGCGGTGTCGCCCGCCTCGCCGAGCGCCCGCGCGGCGTAGATGCCGATCAGCCGACGCTGGCGATAGTCCGCCATCCAGCTCCGCAACCGCTCGATGGGAACGGCGCGTTCGGGAACGAGGCCACGCGGGGGCTGCTGCGGCACATCGGTGAAGAGGTACCGGTCCGCCGTGCCGCGCAGCGCCAGGTAGGTGAGCGCGCCGGCGGCCTCGGCGCGGAGCCGCGTCCCGGCGGTGTCGACCGTCCCCACGAGGTAGTCCACGGCGCGCGTGTCGCCGGCTTCGCCAAGGTTCCGGACGAGGAGGAGCTGGCGCCGCTCGTCCGGGGCCCACGCCGCGGCGAGGGCGCTGACGCCGGCCGCGTCGCCCGCACGGGCGAGAAAGGCCCGCACCGCTGCTCGCCGGATCTCCCGATCCGGATCGGCGAGCGCGGCCAGCACCGCCCCCGGGTCGGCCCCCGGATCGCCCGCGGCGACGGACGGCTCGGCATCGTCCACCTCCGCCGTCGCGCCTGGGCCGTCGCGCCGGAGGATGTCGTAGCGACCGAAGCGCGCCGCGAGCGTGTAGTGGCGCCGCACGTAGGCGCGCAGCAAGAAGTAGTACATCGGCGACTCGGAGAAGAAACCCAGCCGGCGATTCAGGGTGACCAGATAGGCGGGCTGCACGACGTCCAGGGTCCGCACCACCGCGGCCTCGTCGCGGTGGTCGGGACGGCCCGGAAAGAAGTAGTCGTGTGCGGTCGGGGTCGGCTGGCCGAGCGCGTAGGGCACGAGGGCGAGGGCCGGGAAGGCGAACAGGGAGGCGCCGCGCGCGAGCCGGGGGTGGAGGTAGGAGAGGACCGCGTTCAATGCTCGCACGTCCTCTCCACGCGCTGCCTCGACGTGAACCGACGCACGAGGGCTGGCGAGCGTCGTCGGGGGCACGCCGTCCCGGCGAAGAAGCCCGGCATAGTTCGGGAGCGCGGCCGTGAGCGCGAGGGCGGCCGCCCCGCCGGCGAGAACGCCTCGCAGAACGCGCGGCGGGAGAGCCAGCACTGCGGCCCACGCGCGCGCCAGGCGCGCGGCCGCCGCCGCCGCGAGGACGAGCGTCGCCGGTATGGCGATGATCAGGTGCATCGTGTCAATGCGCGGGTAGAGCATCAGGAACATGCAGAGCGCGAAGACGAGCGCACCGAGGAGGCGTCGCTCCAGCACCCCTCCCGCGGCGGTCGGGCCCCGCCAGCGGCGGAGGCAGACGGCCGCAACCGCCAGGCCGAGCGGCGGCGCGGCATAGAAGCCCACGTGCTGCGCCTGCCAGGCGACCGACATCGACACGCCTTCGGGCATGCGGAAGCGGAGCCACCCGAGAGCGACAAGGGCCGTCGCCGCGCCCAGCACCCACATGACGGCCGCGCGATGGCGGATCCGCCGACCTTCCGCGGCGAGGCCGAGCCCGCCGAGCACGATCAGAGCAGCGGCCGTGAGCAGCGGCCAAACATGAGGGAAGCCGACGGGAAGCGGGTACGGCGTCGCATAGATGCGCTCCGCCCCGGAGCCGATCAGCAAGACCTCGCGCACGAACAGGCGCGGGCCGAGGAGCTGGATGAAGTAGACGAGCCAGGGCGCGGTGGGGAGGGCCGCGCCGAGCGCGACCAGACCGATCCCCGGCCAGAGACGCACGCCATGCGACGCACGCGCCCGGGCCCAGCCGAGCCGACCGACGATGAGAAAGAGCGGCGCCCCGAGGATCATCGGCACCTCGTACTCCGCCAGGTCGAAGTCGAAGGTCGCGAAGAGAAAGAGCGCGGCGAGCACCAGCAGCACGCGTGCCGAGCGCCGGTCCGGATCACCCTCCCCGGCCCCGATCAGGGCGAGGGTGAGCCCACAGGCCAGCACCGCCAGCACCCCCGCGTTGGGCTTCATGGTGAAGGCGAGCCCGGCAAGGAAGCCCGCGACCACGAGCCACGCTCCGCCGCCACGCACCAGGTAGCGATCGAAGGCCTTCTCGACGGCGAGGAAGGCGAGACCCGCATACCAGGACGGATACGGGATGTTGAAGGAGGCGAACTGGCCCACGAAGAAGGGCAGGAAGGCCGCGTACCCGAGCGCCGCGGCGGCCGCGAGCGCCTCGCCCGCAAACGGCCGGGCGAGGGCATAGAGCAGCCCGATGAGCGTCGCGTTGACGGCCAGCAGGAGGATGCGGATCGGCACCAGCGATTCGCCGAAGAGATGGAAGAGCGCGGCGTTCAGGTAGAACACCCCGGGTGTGTAGCCGGTGTGGAAGTCGAAGTACGGCACCTCGCCGTGCGCCGTGCGGGCGATCTGGTAGAGGATCAGGCCCTCGTCCTCGAGGTTGATGCCGTAGGTGAGGAAGCACGCGAAGTACGCCGCTGCCAGGAGACCGACCGCGAGGGCGAGCCGGCGACTCACAGCCGCCCGAGCCGGTGGGCGACCTTGAGCCACCACACGATCCAGAGGGCCTCGAGCCCCACCCGCCGCGTCAGCTTCGATTCGCCCGCCACCCGATCGACGAAGAGGATCGGCACCTCGCTGATGGCGAGGCCGCGCCGCCACGCCCGGTAGGTGGTCTCGATCTGGAAGGCGTAACCGTTCGAGCGAACGCGCTCGGGCGCGATCGCCGCCAGCGCCTCGCGCCGCCAGCACTTGAAGCCTCCGGTGGCGTCGCTCACCGGCATCCCGGTGACGGTCCGGACATACCAATTGCCGAAATAGCTGATGAGGAGCCGCTCGATCGGCCAGTTGACGACCGTGATGCCACGCAGATAGCGCGACCCGAGCACCAGGTCGTGGGTCGCACCCAGCGCCAGCAGCTCGGGCAGCATCTCCGCCGGGTGCGAGAAGTCCGCGTCCATCTGCACGATGAAGTCGGGCGCGAGCAGGAACGCCTGGCGGAAGCCCTCCTTGTAGGCCGGGCCGATGCCCAGCCGCGGTCGGTGGTTCACGAGATGGACGCGCGGGTCAGTCGCGGCGAGCGCGTCGACCGCCGCCGCCGTCCCGTCGGGTGAATCGTCGTCGACCACCAGGACGTCACAGTCGACGGCCGCCCGGACGGCGGGGACGAGCTTCCCGATGTTCTCTCGCTCGTTGTAGGTCGGGATGACGACGACCGTGCGCGGCACAAGCGGGCACCTTAACGGAGGCCCGTGGGACCCGCCAGCGCGCGGACGCCATCGGCCCTCGGCGACGAGAGCAACCCCGTCGCCCGGAGCATACGTACCATCCCCGCGGCCAGGAGCGCATGGCCCTCCGCGTTGGGATGAGGATCGACGATCGGCGCGTTGACGAGCGTCGCGGGCGACCGACCGGCGAAGAACGGCAGCGTGTCGAAGATGGGCACGCCCGTCTCCCGACCGAACTCCTCGAGCCGCTCGCGCGCGGCGGGCGCCGGCGGCCAGTCCTCCAGGTTGTAGAGAAAGATGGCGAGCCGCGCGCCGTGCGCGCGGACCAGCGCGAGGATGCGGCCGAGGGCTGCGCGGCTCTCGAGCCATCCGGGCTCCGTGGGGGCAAAGAGCGGGCCGGCGGCGCGACGCTCCTCGCTCCAATCGTGCATCGCGCGGAGTCCGTGCCAGTCGATCCCCCGGAGGCGTGTGGCGGTGAACGCGGCCCATTCGAAGAGCCGGCTATGCAGCACCAGCCCGCGATAGAACGCCGCCCACCGGCTCTCGGGCGGCTGCGCCGCGCGGCGCCAGGGCTCGATCGGGTCGCTGTCGTTGGTCACGTACAGGAGCACGACCAGATCGGGCTCGAGGCGCGGGAAGTTGGCAGCGAGGAAGCGCTCCTCCTCGACGGTATTCCAACCGCCGACCCCAGCCGCGACGACCTCCGTGTTGCCGTCGGCCAGGAGCGCTCCCAGCCGCGACGGGTAGATCGCCTCCTCGGCGACGCCGGGCCCCAGGGTCACCGAGTCGCCGAGGCAGAGGATGCGAAACGTCTGCGGGGGCTTCGGCGAGCGCGGCTCCTCGCCGCGCATGCCGAGGGAATTGAAGCGCATCGTCACACGCTGGATGACGGCGCTCACACCCGGCCGATGACGGGAGTAGCCGGCCGCGTCCTGCACGAGCACGAGGCCGTATTTTCGCATCTCGTTCGCGTGGTCGTTCACCTCGAGATGGGCGAGGCGAACGCCGATCTCGAGCACCCCGACCGTCAGGGCCAGCGACACCACGCCGAGTGCGAGCTTGCCGAGCACCGAGGACAAACCTGCTCCTACCAGACGAGCGCGTACGCGGGCATGCGACGGCTCACCTCGCCACGTGGATCGGCCCCGGCATGCAGCACGCCCCGCTCGCCGTCCACGCGGATGCAGAGCACGTCGCCCGCCACCCAGTCGTCCTCGACCTCGAGGCGGTGACCCCGCGCGTTGAGGGCGTCCCGCACGGCGCCCGAGATGCGGCCCTCGACGCGCAGCCCGCCCGGCTTCGCGTTGTGGGGGAAGAAGCTCGACGGGAAGTGCACCGACGAGAAGCGGGGCGCCTCGATCGCCTCCTGTACCTCCATGCCGAACTCGACCAGGTTCAGGAACACCTGGAGCGTCCACTGATCCTGCTGGTCGCCACCCTGCGTCCCGAGCACCATGGCCGGGGCGCCGTTGCGCAGGACGAGCGTGGGCGTGAGTGTCGTGCGCGGACGCTTGCCGGGCACGAGGGCGTTCGGATGCCGCGGGTCGAGGTAGAAGGTCTGCACGCGCGTACCGAGAGGGAAGCCGAGCCCGTCGACCACCGGTGAGGTCGGGATCCACGCCCCGCTCGGCGTGAAGGACGCCATGTTGCGCCCCCCGTCGACGGCCGCGACATAGACCGTTCCCCGTCCCCAGTCGCGGGCGGCGAAGATCTCCTCGCCGGTGAGGAGAGCTCCTCCGTCGCGGGGGTCGCCGGGGCGCTGCGCGAGAGAGGCGCGCTGCGGGTCGATGAGGGCCCGACGCGCGGTCGCGTAGGACTCGGAGAGGAGGCCGGCCAGCGGCACGTCCGTGAAGTCGGGATCGCCGTAGTACTGCTCGCGGTCGGCGAAGGCGAGCTTCGCCGCCTCGGCGACGAGGTGCACGTGGTCGACGCCACCGGGTTCCAGACCCCGCAGCTCGAATCCCGCCAGCAGCGCCAGCTGCTGGAGGAAGACGGGCCCCTGGCTCCAGGGGCCGCACTTGTGGACCGTCCAGCCCCGGTAATCGAGCGCGACGGACGGCTCGACCCGGCTCCGATACGCCTCCAGGTCTTCGCGGGCGAGGAGCCCGCCATGCGTGCCCGCGTGAGCCGCGATCAGGTCGGCGATCTCTCCCCGGTAGAAGGCATCGATCGCCGCCGCGATCCCGTCCTGTCGCCCCTGCCCGCTCGCCTGCTCCTCGGCCGCGATCAGACGGCGGAAGGTGCGCCCGAGATCCGGGTTCCTCAGCAGCTCGCCGACCTCCGGGAGCCGCCCGCCCGGCAGGTAGACGGCTCCCGAGGACGGCCAGACGTCGCGGAAGACGCGGGCGCTGCCGGTGAGCGAGAAGTCGCCCAGGAGATGCTCCGGCGCGGGCCCACGGAGCGCGGGATGGACGGGGAACCCTCCTTCGGCCAGCTCGAGCGCCGGGGTCACCACCTCGGCGAAGCTGAGCGTCCCGAAGCGACCGAGGATCGTGAGGAGGGCATGCGGGACGGCGGGCGGCCCGGCGGGGAGCAACCCGACCATCGGGATGAGCGCGAGATCGTGCGCGCGAAACCATTCGATGGTCGCGGCGCGCGGCGCGACGGTATCGCCGTTGACGGCGAAGACGCGGCGATCGTGCGCGGTGTAGACGAGCGCCGACAGCTCGCCGCCGAAGGTGTGCATGTGTGGGTTGACGACGCCCTCGGCAAGGGTCGCGGCGATCGCGGCGTCGAAGGCGTTGCCCCCGGCACGGAGGATGCGGAACCCCGCCTCCGCGGACAGGTAGTGCTCGCTCACGACCGCGCCGCGGGAACCCAGCAAGGTCGGCCGCTGAGACATCGAGCGCCCCTTAGTCCGCCCGTGGCCGGCGGTCCAGCGGGCAGGAACTTGCGCCGGGCGGAAGGGCTGGATCGTCTGCCGGAGATCGTCCCCGCTTTTTTCCAGACGAATACCGGCTTTCCGGGGGTTCTTCCCTTGCAAGCCCGATAGCGCGACCCGTAACGTCGCTCGCCACACCGTCGGTCTGCCGCAGGACCGCCCCACCACCCATCGAAGAGGAGACCCAGATGGATTGGAGCCGTCGCCCGAGCCTCACCCTGGTCGCGCTCGCCGTCCTGGCGAGCGCGCTCGTTTCGGCCGTGAGCCCCCGGGCGGTGCTAGCCGATCCGACGCTCTGCACGCGCGCGCTCTCCTCGGAATCCGCGAGATACACCCGCACGGTCACCCAGGCCCTCCAGAAGTGCGAGGATGCGAAGGTCGCCGGGACGCTCCCGCCCGCCACCGTGTGCTCCGCCGATCCGGGCGTCATGAGCGCCATCAGCAACGCGCAGGACAAGCTGAACCGGAAGGTGGCCATCCGCTGCGGCGGCGACGACCACACCTGCGGGACGCCGGACGACGACACGCTGGTCTCCATCGGGTGGGGCGCGATCGGGACCTGCCCGGGGCTGAAGGGCGCCTCCTGCAACAACCCGATCAGCAACTGCGGCGACATCTCCACCTGTCTCGCCTGCGTGGGGCAGGCGGCCGCCAGCCAGACGGTCGCGCTCGACTACGGCAACCTCAACTCGGCGGAGTTCGGCACCAACTCGGCGACGAACTTCTGCCAGCGGTCGCTCGGCCTGGCCGGCACGAAGTTCTTCCTGGACCGCCTGAAGGCGCTCCAGAAGTGCTGGGACGGCCGGTTGCGGGGCAAGCACGCCAACCCGTGCCCCGATCCGGGTGACGGCAAGGCCGTGATCCGCATCGCGCACGCCGAGGAGAGCAAGCAGACACGCATCTGCCGCGCCTGCGGCGGTGCGGACCATGCGTGCGGCGGCGGCGACGACCTCACCACCGCCCAGGTCGGCTTTGCGGCCATGTGCAGCAACGAGACGGCGCCCAGTGACAACGAGAGCTGCGGTGCGGCGGTGACCGACATGTCGGGCGTCGTCACCTGCGTCGACTGCGCGGGGACGTTCGAGTCCGACTGCGTGGCCGACCTGGGGGTCTCCGCCCTGGTGCCGTACCCACAGGATTGCAGCCCGACGCCGCCGCCGAACTTCTGTCCGCCGCCGGCCGTTCCGGCCATGCTCGGGTCGATCACGTTCACGGGAAGTCCCGGCACGGCGAACTGTGGCGGGCCTGGTTTCTCTCCTCCAACGTCCGCGCCCTTCTCGGGTGAGGTCGACGACGGGAACGCGGTGAAGCTCGCCGACCTAGGTCTCGGCTGCCTGTACTCGGGCACCGCTCCCGCGAGTGGGATCAGCCTGCCCGACGGGTTCTCCTCCGTCCTCGCGATCACGGGCACCTCGGGCACCACCCTCACTCTCGGCGGCAGCCCGGGCTCGGGTCCTACAGATTGCAGCAAGGGCGCGGGCCCGGCGACCCACTGCGTGAACGCCAATCCGGGGGCGGCGTGCACCTCGGACGCGGACTGCGGCGGGATCGCGAACTCCTGCGCTCCGGATGCGAACTGCTTCTTCGGCCCGCCCACGCCCGTTCCCATGGGCGGCCTCTCGGCTTGCATTCTGAACGTGTTCGCATCCGATGCGTGCGGCGTCGCGGACCTGACGGCCATGACCACCACGCTCGCCGTCTCGCTCTCCTCGCGTCTCTATCTGACGGGCGATGCCGCCTCTCCGTGTCCGCTGTGCGAGAGTGGCAGTTGCACCGCCGGCGACCGCGCAGGCCTCGGTTGCTCTCCCGTCGGCACGAAGGGCACGACGCTGGACTGCCCCCCCTCGAGCGGCCAGTTCTTGGGTGTCCTGCCGGTAGTGCTCGCGCCGACGACGAGCGGCACGACCACGCTCCCCGCTCCGAACGGCGCCTTCTGCCCCAGCCAGACGAAACCCGGGGGTTTCGGGTTGCCCAACGCCCGGCTGATCAAGCAAACGGGACAGCCGCTTACCCCCGCCGGGATCGGGACGTTCACGACCGCGTTGGCAGCAACCACCTGCATCCCGAGCTCGGGTAGTTCGGTGCTCGACTCGGCAGTGGGCCTTCCCGGTCCCGGAGCGCTCAGCATCAGCGGCACGACGACCATCGGTCCGTGATCTGATCGTCCGTCGCCGGGGACGCCGCACTCGGGCGGCGTCCCTGGCACGACGCGGCGTGCTGCATTCCCCGCTTTTTTCCAGTGGAATACCGGATCTCCGGCGATTTTCACGTTGCAACTCCGGCGTCCTGGCCCGTACACACAGCTCGGGCTCCCCGTCCCACCTTTACTGGGGAGACCGACGACCGACGCGTCAGCGCGGGGGAGCCAAATGAATCGGAGCCACCACCCAAATCTCATCCTGGTCGCCCTGGCCATGATGGCGAGCGCTCTCGTCGCGCTCGTGAGCCCGCGGACCGTCCACGGCGATCCCCTGGTCTGCCAGCGGGCACTCTCCGCGGCGTCGGCGAAGTACACCCGATCGGTCACCATCGCGCTCCAGAAATGCGAGAACGCAAGGGTGCTCGGAACCCTGCCCGCCGGCACCGACTGCTCCACCAACGGAGCCGTCGGCGGCGCGATCAGCCGCGCGCAGACGAAGCTCACCCGCCAGCTGGCTTTGCAATGCGGGGGCCCGGACCACACCTGCGGGACGTCCGACGATGAGAACCTGGTGTCGATCGGCTGGGGAGCCATCGGGACGTGCCCAGGCCTGAAGGGCGGCTCCTGCAACAACACGATCAGCAACTGCAGCGACATCGGGACCTGCCTGGCCTGCGTGGGACGGTCCGCTGCCAGCCAGACCGTCGCGCTCGACTACGGCAACCTCAACTCCGCCCAGTTCGGGACGGGCTCGGCGACCAACTTCTGTCAGGAGCAGCTCGGGATGGCGAGCACGAAGTTCTTCCTCGACCGCCTGAAGTTCTTGCAGAAGTGCTGGGACGCGCGGCTGCTCAAGAAGCACAACAACGCGTGCCCCGATCCGGGGGACGGAAAGGCGACCATCCGCATCGCCCATGCCGATCAGAGCAAGCAGACGCGCATCTGCCGCGCGTGCGGTGGGGCAGACCACCAATGCGGGGGCGGGGACGACCTCTCCACGAGCCAGGTCGGATTCGCGTCCCAGTGTAGCGACGTGACGGCACCCAGCGACAACATGAGCTGCAGCGGGGCGGTGTCCGACATGTCGGGCGTGGTCACCTGCGTCGACTGCGACGCGACGTACCTCTCGGACTGCGTGGGCGCGATCGGGGTGTCGGCGTTCCTCCCCTACCCCCAGGAATGCAGCCCGAACACGCCGCCGAACATCTGCCCCCAGCCGCTGACGCCGGCCGACATCGGCGAGATCAAGTTCACCTCCGGGACCGGCTCCACAAACTGCGGCAGCGGCGGCTTCAAGTCCCCCGCCTCTCCGCCGTTCTCCGGCGAGCTCGACGACATCAACGGGAACAAGCTCGCCGACCTCGGCCTCGGCTGCCTCTACGAGGGGGGCGGAAAGGCCTCGCTGGTGGGAGGGAATG
>Ga0126369_10002348_pt1 | contig 13415 bp, 11 predicted proteins | sample PanSoiMetaPlot_1_FD_109646 | JGI IMG/M metagenome (GOLD analysis project Ga0126369, IMG submission 109646) | Tropical forest soil microbial communities from Panama - MetaG Plot_1 | ecosystem: Environmental > Terrestrial > Soil > Tropical forest > Bulk soil | place: Panama | collected 2016-02-17 | reverse complement strand
CGCATTGGATGGTGTTCTGACTGGGCCGTACCCACCAGACACCCAATCGGAAGTCGCCTGGCATACGCGCACCGCAGGAGAAGTGCGCAATTATATCTCCCTATTTATCAGTTCCCTCAGCCTTTGCTCGGAAAAGCCTGCGGCATCTCATCGCGCGAATGCCACGAAATGGGCCGAGTCACTACACCCAAGAGGCTGCAGCAACCAAATTTGTGCAAAAGAACGTTACAATTTGCGACATACAATGCGAATCCTCCGACAATTTTCCCCTGTGCTTGCCCTCGGAATCCTCGCATTATCGGGGTGGCTCCTGTCTTTGTCTTTCAGGGGAGCCTGGCATCTACTCGTTAATCTCAACCCTCAATTAGCAGGAGCACTCGTTGCAGCAATAGCTGCGATCATCGGTGCGACTGTCACTGTGATGTTAGGCCGCTACTTCGAGAGAAAACGGGAAATCGAGTCACATTTTCGGACCAGGAAAATTGAAATCTATGATCGGCTTCTTGTGGAATTGTTCAAAACCTTCCATGAAGATGCCAAAGGCGACAGCGGGAGCCAGAATATCGCAGAGTTTCTGCGAGAATGGCAACGGACCGTCCTGTTGGTGGGGTGGGGCTGATGTGCTTCGTGCTTATATTCGCTGGATGAGCCACCCCAGACGTGCCACACTCGATGCAGCTCGCAAAGACATCGGTCAAAGTTCGGCAGATCTTGAGCGCGGTGCGTTTGCACACTTCATACTTAGACGCGCTGATCTTCTTCTGGAACAGGCCCGTGGTAAGTCGTGCTGCTGATCCAGGTACGATCGTTAGGGCAAGACGTTTTGGATTGCGAAAGCTCATGCGAGAGTCGGGCAAGTCACAACATCCGGTACAACGTTTCCTCGATGGTGAACCTGTCCACCCTGCCACGCGCGGTTAGCTTGGAACAGGCGGTAGCTCGTCTCGAGCAGCAAGCCAAGCGTTAAACTCGGTGGGCTCGCAAAGGTGCTATTTGCTCGTCCCGAACGGGTTCAAGGCCACCCAAAGGCGCATATCCCTTTGAGATATCCTCTTCCAAACCTTGTGAAGCGCGGCAGACGACTCCATCCGTGAACATAATTGTTCACCCGTCAAACGAGAAGGTGGGAATGTATCCTTCGGGAAAGCGTTGCGACCACCGAGAGTAAAACTTTTCCCCTGGGACGAGAAGCCCCGAGGCCGCAAAACCGCAGCACAATATTTGAACTCGACTACCGCCAGGACGTCACCAGCACGTACCCAGAGCTGTTCCGCGTCGCATCCCGATTAGTCACGAAGAGAAGCTTCTTGCGAGCGACATCGAACGAATGGGAGTCATAAGGCGGGGCTAGAATTGACGGCCTAAAAGCAGGCTCGGGTTGCTCCATCTTGACATTATGCGCGGTCATTGCGATCTGCACATGTTGGATCATCTCCGTCGAGTCGAGAAAATATATTTCGCGACTGCTCCCGCCCCATCTTGGTGCACGTCCCCCCAAAGCGGAGACTCGATATTTTCGCCTGCCATCAGGATAGGACGTAATGTAAATCTCATCTCGTCCACTTTCATCAGACTGATAGGCTACCCACCGGGCGTCTGGAGAGAATCTGCCGTCCTTCACATTGAAATTCGCAGAGAGAAACGTTCGGCACGTGCGATCGGAAAAACGAAAGATTGCGAGTTCTGTGTTGCCTTTTGCGTTGGGACGTTCTACTAGCAACTCCTTCTGGTTGGGGGCCCACGAACTCACGCTTAATCCGGCTTCTGACTCCATCAGTACTCGCTCGGGCTTCTGACCCTTGGCGTCCTTCACCACCAGACTGAACTGCCGACTGCCTCGGTGGGTACTATAAGCTAGACTCAGCCCGTCCGGTGACCAGGCTGGGAGCCAATTCAGGGGACTGTCACTAATCCGGGTAATGCTTCCATCGGGATGAATCAGGCAGATGTTCCCGGTTGGGTCGTCGCACATGGCGGCCAGCGTCTCCCCGTCGGGGGAGACCGACACGCTGCGAAACCTGCCGGGACGGCTAGCAATTTTTACTTCCTTGCCCGTCGCATCGACGAAAGCGATCAATTGCGTCTCTGGGGTTTCCGGGCGCTCGCGAAAGACGAGGAATTGTTGGGTAGCTGTGAACGCGGCATGCCAGAGAGCCTGATCGTATTCCACGTTGTCGGTTAGGACTCTGGCCGCGCTCCCGACCTTGCCGCTGCCCAGATCCAACGATTGCCCCAGCAGTTTCCCCCCGGACACAAACAAGAGTTCGCCGGCGACGAACAGTGCATTCGAATCAGATTCGACTAGGCGGCGCGGTGGGGTTCCGTCTAGTGATCCGAGAAATATGGCAGGACGAGTCGGACTCACTGGTTCGTGGCTGGCGGCGAAGAACAGGAAGTGTTTGCCGTCAGGCAGGAATTCTGGCCAACGATGCGTTGTATATTGTGAATCAGTCAAAGTGCTAACCGGCTTCGGTCTGCCACCCCCAGCAGGTACTCGCATGATTGGGCCCCGTGTACTTTCCACGAGTAGGATCGTATCGTCGGGACCCCAACTGCCACCCCGTGGAGATTCCGCCACTGCGCAAACAATGCGTACGGCACCGCTCGCGAGGTCGATAGTTTTCAGTTTGTCATCGGCAAAGAACGCTATCTTGTGACCATCGGGAGACCAGAAAGGCATCGCCGCTCTTTCACTTCCCGCTATGGGTTGCGTATCGAGCGATCCCATCTTTCTCAAGAGAAGCATGGGCCCAGCTTTTGTGTTGCTGGCGCCAAAGACAGCCTGTGTGCCATCAGGCGAGAGAGCGATCGATCCGCCGATGTCTTGCGTCGTCAGGAGTAGCCAATCCGTCGGCGCCATAATCAACGATCGTGTGCTGACGACATGCAAACCCGGAAAAGATCGGGCAAAGACAAATAGCAGCGCTCCCAGGACGACGACACCTACGGCGACTGCAGCAGCCGCTCGACCCAATACAATCCGTGGCGTTCGATAAGGCCCGATGTTTTGCTCGCCCGCCGCTCTCTCTGCCAGAGATTGCTGATCGGAGTCGGCTGTGGAGATGTCACCTAACTGGCTAGTCTCACTTAGGCCAGCCTGTTCCACGCTGCCAATGAACCGATAGCCGGTCCCGGGCACGGTGGCGATGTAACTGGGAGTGTCGCTGGCATCGCAGAGAGCATCCCGCAGTTTCTTGACGGCGACGCTCAGACCCTGTTCGAAATCAACATGGATCCCGTCTGGCCACAGCCGTTTATAGAGCTCCTGCCTCGATACGGTCTTTCCAGGCTCTTCCAGGAGCGCCGCCAAAACAATCTGTGGCTTCTGCTGCAGCTTGATCCGAAGGCCGTATTTTTGGAGCCGGCCTGTGCCGCTGTCGAACTCGAATGGCGAAAACTTGTGGATGCCCATGGGCTAGAGAAGCGCAGACAAACGTGCTGCCTTACAGGGGGAGCGGAGACCATAGCATTACGCGAAGCAAAATTTCAATCAAATTTTCTATAAGCCGCTACTTTTCAATGGGTTGGATGTTAAGAACGGTTAAGAACAGTTTCTTTGACTAGCAAACCCCGCGGTTGGTAATCCCTTGCCAGGTTGAATTAAAGGAGGATCGCGATGCGCCGCTTCAGTGCTTTGTTGTTTGCTGTTCTAAGTGGTGGATTCCTTCTTGTGTTTATGGCCGGGTCGGCCGAAGCGCAGGCCGTCTCATATACCGACCTATACGACTTTAACTGCGGTGGACTCCCTGCGACCGCCCCGTGTTATCCGAATGCTCCAGGAATTCTGGCCCAGGGCACCGACGGCAATTTCTACGGCATGGCTTGCGACACGCTTGCCTTCTGCGGCAACGGCTATATCTTCACTACTACTTCAAGCGGTGCCCTGACGGTTCTACAGTCCTTCACGGGAACAACCAGTGGGAGCCCCGGGCTCACGTTGGCGCCCGACGGAAACTTCTATGGCGTAACCTCCTTCGGCGGCACCAGCAATCTCGGCACTATCTTCAAGATTACCCCGACAGGTGTCCTGACGACGCTTCATTCATTCAATGGCAAAGATGGGTTTTCGCCCGCCAGTCCGCCCGTGCTGGGCGATGACGGTTATCTATATGGCACGGCTGTTAACTTCGGTTACAAAGTCAGTACGTCAGGGAAGTTCAGCGTACTCACCGACTTGATCCCCTACGAACAGGCAACTCCCACAATGGGCAGCGTGGCGCCGCTCCTGCTTGCCAGTGATGGCACCTTCTACGGAACCATCCCGCAGGGCAACCGTAACGGCGCCAGCCCCGGGGGTACAGTGTTCCGGATGAGTCCCGGTGGCGCGGTCACTGTGATCTACAACTTTGAGCCAGACGACACTGGAACAAACTTCCCACAAGGCAATTTTCCCTACGGCGGCCTCGCCCAGGGCGCGGATGGAAACTTGTACGGAACGACCGGGTATGGTGGTGCTGGTTGTTCGATTTGCGGGGTCGTGTTTCAGTTGACTCGTGGCGGTTCGCTCGGCTGGGAGTACTCGTTTACCGGCTTGAACGATGGTTATTTGCCCCAAGCTGGCTTGGTTGCCGCGAATGATGGCAGCTTTTACGGTGCTACCACGTTTACGGGCTGTGATGTCGGCGACTGTAATGGCACCATCTTCAGTGTGAACGATTCCGGCAGCTTCAACCTGGTCTACCTTCTCACCGCCGACTGTTCGGCAGGCAGTTGCTACGGGGGCGAACCTGTTGCGACGCCTATGCAGGCGACGGACGGCAAGATTTATGGCACTACAAGTCAGGGAGGGTTCTGGAATCAGGGTGTCTTTTACGCGCTGGATATTGGCGCTGTGAAGATGGTTTCGACTATTCAGCCATCAGGAAAATCGGGACAGACCGTTGGCATTCTGGGACAGGGATTTACAAGTACGTCGAGAGTCGCGTTCAATGGCGTTGCCGCGAAGATCGTAACTGTTTCCGACACTTATCTGACCACGAAAGTTCCCGCCAAAGCCACGAGCGGGCAGATCACAGTGACGACCAGCGGCTTAACGCTGACCAGCAATCGGAATTTCCGAGTTCTCACAACCACTATCACAGCGGTCACCACATCTGGTTCCCCATCGCAGGCTGGCCAGCCAGTGACATTCACTAGCACGATCACGCCCAAGGCCGGCACGATTCCCGACGGCGAGCTGGTCACATTCTTCGACGGAGCCAAGAAGATTGGTACGGGAACTACACTGGGTGGCGCTGCGACGTTCACGACTTCGGCACTGAAGGCCAAGACGCACACAATCAAAGCTTCCTATGAAGGTGACGGTTCCTTTCTCACTAGCTCGGGAAAGGTCACTCAAGCAGTGACCCCCTAAACAGGATTGTGGCACGCCAGTCTTGATGCAGCCTCCTTCATGCATCCCTTCGAAATGGAGTTATGGGCCTGCCGACTGACATTGACCGACACGACTCCATAGTCCGCGACCTATGAATTGCAACTGACCGAGGCTTGAGACAAAATCCGCGCTAGGAGCGCGGTTTGTTGGTCCGTGGTGCTCGCTGCTCGCGCCTCGACATTAAGTCCGAGTCCAGGGCTACACCCCAGACCCCACCTGCTCGCGCGCTCGAATGAGGTGAACCTGATCATAGTTACCGAGTCGATTAGCCCGCTCGACCTTACCCATCTCGAGGGCCCTTCGGAATTCCGAAGATCGAAGGCGGAGTCGTTGTGCCCAATACTGCCCATCGCTGAACGGACTTGGCTCACGATTGCTGAGCGAGTTCCCGGTACAGACTGAGCCAGTGTGTGCGAATTGCGTCCCAGTGGTACGCAGATGATTGGCGATACGCGTTCCAGGCAAGCCGCTTGGCCAAAGCTGAATCCTGCAACAGCCGTATCACGTTTGCCGCAAGGCTCTTCCAATCTTCTGTCATACTCATCAATCCGGTTTGCTCATGCTGCACGATGACGGGAATTCCACCGGCATCCGTGGTCACGACCGGCAAGCCGGAAGCGAATGCCTCTAGAATCGATACCGGCATGTTGTCGACTCGCGAGGCGTTGACGAGAATGTCGGCCTGGTTGTAGAAATCGCCGATTTTTTCCCGCGTCACTCTTCCAGGCAGTTTGACTCCAGCCAGCTTGAGGTCGGCGATGAGGCGGCGGACAGCGGCTTCCCGGGACCCTTCTCCAAGTATGCACAGGCGCGCTTCCGGAAATGATTTTTGCACTTCCGCAAAAGCGCGCAGCACCAGATCAATTCCATACCAGTGTTCGAGATTGCGAGAGCATAGCAGGAGGGGCCGAAGAGGATCGCGAACGCGATACGAAAAACGCATCAGGTCAACCACGTTGGGGATGGCTTGCGCCGTGATCTGGCTTTCGTGGAAAACGTCGACCAGATAGGTTGACGGCACAACCACACGATCAGCGTTTGTCAAAACACGGCGCGCAAACGGCGACGCGCGCATGTGCTTCCCGGCGAGTCCGCTGCGATAGTTGATCAGAACTTTCTTGCGCAACATGCGCGAAACAAAATAGGCGGGCGCGGTTGCGATGAGGAATGACGAAAATGATGCGGAAAAAACATGCACCACCTCGACTCTGCGGAAACCCCGGATGAGTCCCGCCAGGTAGAGAGGGAACCGGACCACCGTCCGCAGGTAGGGAATTCGTTCGAGCCATGCAGGCAATTGCAGATTTGTGGCAATGTAGGAAACCTGCAAATCAGGGTCGTCCCGCCACGATCGCAGGAGGAGGTCCGCCTGCACCTCCTGGCCCGCAACCAGGCGCTGGATGCGGGGAGCGACGATGGCCAAGCGCAGGCGACGGTGATCCACCTGAGAAGCTCGTTCCGATGCGGCGGACTGCGAAGACACGGCGGAATTCTAATTGAGAGCCCGGGAAAAGGTTCTCATCGCGGCAGGCGAGCAGTAACATGTCGCTTCTCCGCAGCATCGCGGAGTTGGCCACTATGGCTGTCCGTGGGGCGATCGCCACAACTGACGTGATCGGCAAAACTCCCAGCAAACGTACCGCGCCGGTGTTTGTTGTCGGCTCGGCTCGCTCCGGAAACACGATGCTGTATTCCATGCTGATGTCCTCGGGGCGCTTTCCCGCATACCGCACCGAGCCCTGCGTCTTCGATTTGCTGATCCCACGCTTCGGTGATTTTCGCAACCTTGCGAACCGGCGCGAGCTGATGCGGTATTGGGTACGGACGCGGCAATTCCGCGCCTCAGGCCTGGATGCGGCCGAGATTACCGAAAAAGTTGTGGCCTCAGTGGCATCGGGCGGCGAGTTTCTGCGCACAATAATGGGAGACATGGCGCGGGCTCGCGGTTTTGGACGCTGGGCCGCGTGGGGGCCGGATAATCTTCTCTACATTTCAACCATCAAACGCGAAATTCCAGACGCACTTTTCATTCACGTAATCCGCGATGGGCGCGACGTGGCTCACGCGCTCGACCGGAAACAATTCATTCGTCCGTTTCCCTGGGATCGCGATTTGCGGCTCTACATCTCGGCGCTGCACTGGATGTGGAAGGTGCAACTAGGTCTGCGGCTCGGCCAAGCGGTTGGGGCGGACTACATGGAAGTACGCTTCGAGGATCTGATTCTGCGCCCGGAGCAGACGCTCGGAACAATTGGCGACTTTACCGGTGATAGACTTGATTACGAAACCATCAGCAAAGGCGAAGTTGGAACGATGCGCGTGCCCAACACTTCTTTCCCCGACGAGTGGGAGTCGGGATCCTTTTCGCCGATTGGTCGCTGGAGGCGCGAGCTTTCGGAAGATAAGGTGGCGCGACTCGAAGCGCTGGTGGGGAAACTCCTCGTCAGACTCGGATATCCGTTGAAGAGCGATGGAAAAGCGCTGCTTGGCTTCCGGCTGCGAAGTTTGAAAACGACGTATCCGGCATTCGAGCGATCAAAGCTGTGGCTCAAGACTTCGACTCCGCTGGGGCGCTTCGTCAATATCAACCGCCTGCATCTGGACGAACAGGAAGGCTCAAACCAAAACAGCGTGAAAGAAACTGCAGGAAAGGAATGAGCGAACGAAAGAAGCGCCCGGTTTTCGTGATGGGCTGCCCGAGATCTGGGACAAATCTGCTCTACGACACGCTGCTTTCCGCAGGCGGATTCGCGGTGTATCGTGGAAGGCTTCCCGTGTATCAGGTATTGATTCCGCGCTTCGGGCGATTGGATCGATTCGAAAATCGCAAACGGTCAATGGCGGCGTGGGTGGGAACGAAAGGATTCCAGAGGACGGGACTCGGGGCGGCTGAGTTGACGGCAAAGATTCTGGAGGATTGCCGCTGTGGCGGCGATTTCATCAGGATCGTTATGGAGGAAATTACGCGCACGCAGAATGTCGATCGCTGGGCGGTGTACGCTCCAGATACAGTTTTGCGCGTGCCAATCGTGAAGAAAGAGATTCCTGACGCGCTCTTCGTACACATGATTCGCGACGGCCGCGACATTGCGCTCTCTTTACGAAAACTTGGCGACTTCAAGCCATTTCGGTGGGGCTCCGAATCGAGAAGCCTGGAGGAAACAGCGCTGTACTGGGAATGGCACGTGCAGAACGGCCGTCGTTCCGGTCGTCAGATTCCCAAGGACTACATCGAAATTCACTATGAAGATCTGGTCGCCGACCTGCGTGGCACGTTGAATAAGCTCGGCCAATTCCTCGACCACAGACTGGATTACGACCGCATTCAAGCGGCGGCATTCGGCACTGTCAACAAGTCGAATTCGTCATTTCCGGAGGAGGCGGAAGCTGGAGGCAATCCCGTTCAGCGCTGGCGGCAACGTCTATCGACGGACCAGGTGGCAGCGATCGAATGGCAGGTCGGCGAAACGCTTGAAGCGAACGGCTACGTGCGGAGCTCGTTAAACGAAGACTGGAAGCCGGGTATGCGCGATCAATGGTTGCGGCTGACCCTTCCATCTTTTCTCGACATCAAGCTCTGGATGAAAATGAACACGCCGCTCGGAAGGTTGTCGCGGTCGCGAGAGCTTGACCTGGCAGGTTCGACTCGAGCCGCCGCTTTGTAATCTGTAGCATGGCTGTTCATGCCCGCGCGCATATCAGCGAACGTTTCGTGTATCGCCTGCGAGGTCGGGATGATCTGCTTCCATCCCAATTCTTTGATCCTGCGATTGTCGAACCGATGCCCCTTCCATATGGCCCTGCTTTCATACGCCGTGAGAACGGCCGGGATCTGGCCATGGCTATGGGCGTGATACGTCTCGACCGCGCGCGACAACATCATGGTTACGGGATAGGGAAATCGAACGGCAGCAACCTTGCTGACTTGGCGCCTGTATTGCCTTAGATAACCGATCGCAGAGGGCAGGTCGTCGTCGACGATGTTATAACTCTGGCCCGAGGTTGCGGGGCTCTCTCCGACCAGGGCAACTGCTTCGGCGCAGTTCACAACGTGCGATAGAGGAAGCGAGTTCTTGCCGCCGAACACCAGCAAGACTTTTCCCACCGAGATCCCGACTCTCGAGGGGAATCCGCGGTTACGGTTGCCCTCTCCGTACAGGACTCCGGGACGAAGCACAACCAGATCGATCGTTCCTTTATTCGCTTCTTCGCGAAAGAGACGCTCCTGCCAGATCTTGGCGTGGAAGTAGACATTGCGTTTTTCCGGATGCGGATCGAGTTGCGTGTTCTCGCCGACGAGAGCACCGGCCTTGAGAAACGACGTGGCATAAACTCCGAGCGAACTGACCAGCACGATCCGCCGTTTCTCTCCACGCACGGCTTCGATCAGACATTTGGAGGCAACCACCGTGTCGGTAAAAATTGTGGCCGGCAGGCCTCGCATTCCCGCGGCGAGATGGTAGATCGTTCCAACGCCGTCAACGGCACGGCGAGCGTCCTCCAACAATGCCAGATTGCCGGACTGATATTTGATCTGTGCTGCCGGAAAACGTTTGCGGATTTCCTCCAGCGCGGAGGTGTCGTTGTTCGGACGGACAAAACACCGGAGGTCAAGGTGCCCGTGCGCGAGCAATCTTTCGACGACTGCTTGGCCAAGAAAACCCGATGCACCAGTAACGAGGATCATCACATTGCCCGAGACTGCTTGCTTCATTCACTACAACTGGCACACAACCTCATCCGTCAAGGTCGCGACGCGCAGTATTTCCCGGTACGCGATCGGCACTGGCGAACCGTCGATAATACTGTCGTAAAACTGCGCCAACAAATAGTGAAAGCCCGCAAAGTAATGGAAATCGGAGCGCGCAAAGCGCAGCACGTTTCGCCCGCCCTCCCGGATGTGCCGAAAACCTTGAGCAAAAGGTGACGCGAGACGCCCGAGCACGCCCGGCAGCGTCGACCCCGAAGCAAGCGTGATCGTACCACTTTCAAAATCCAAGCAGGCAGTATTTTTTGTGCCGTAAAAATTAAAGAAATGCCGCACCGGACGGCAATGTGCAGAGAGCGTTACATATGCCGATTGCTTGTTACCCTTTAGCAACACGCGCAGCTCGTCGGGAAAGTCGCAGTCCGGTTGAGCAGGACGGTCCTGGTTTAGCCAGGACTGAACCTGCAGCACAGGATTTTCGTCCGGCATGAATTCGGTGACCTTGTTCAGGAGATGGTCGACCAGGTTCTGGATTAACCTTCCCGGGAGAGAATGAACCCAGTGGCTCCGATCCGCCAAAACCGTGCTGCCGAAGGGACCTTTCAGGTCATAGCCGAGAAAGCTTTCCAGATGGACCGCTTCTCCCAGCACTCCATCGCTGACCAGACGGCGGAGCATTCGGGCCACTGGAGAGAAGTAGTAGGTATATCCAATGGTAAGTTTCTTCGAACGGCGTTCCGCATGGGCGATCAGCTGGGCCGCCTCACGCGAGTCGAGTGCCAGCGGTTTTTCCACGAACAAGTGACAACCGGCATCGGCGGCTTGGATGGCTAATGCGCGGTGAGTCTGGGGAGGGGTTGCAATGTGCACGACATCGGGCCCCTGCTCCGACAGCATCTTGCTGAAATCCCGATAACAATTGGCAATGCTGTGGCGTGCAGCCAACTGCTCGGCCATGACTAACTCAAGGTCGCACACGGCAACGATTCGAGCCTTCTTGAGCTTTTGAATCGCGGAGACGTGCATGTCGGCGGCTTTGCCACATCCCACCAACACAACCTTGAGAGCCATACCTACTTTGCCCCGTCCCTTTTGCGCCCAGGGGGATCTGAATTCGCTGGAAATACCCCAAGCTCGCCCGACGGTGTCAGGGCGAATGGCGATGAAACCCGGCTTCCATCGCGGGTTAGAGTATAGCCTTCTCCGCAGATAATCGTCGAGAGTTTGTGGGTATAAGTTTTACAGCAATTCGAAGCAAAAAAACCGATGGGCCGCCTGAGGCTGCGACGTATTAGTGAACGTTCGCGGGAAAGATGGACTAGAGGCTAATCGCGCCTGAGTTCCTTCTCGGTTTCGCCGGGAACAAATCCAGGCCGCACTGGCTAGCATTGGGACAGGCTATTCTCTGCGCCGATCTTTCGGCGTCTTTCAATCCAGGCCGCCACAATCCGCGTCTCGTTCTCACCTCGAGCGGGTCGAATATCTTGTTTCGCGGAGAGCGACGAGGGTCCGGGTCTTCGAATCCACCGAGCAAGCATTGCCACCTTTTGCTGCAGATCAGCCCGCTGAAAGTAATTGAGACCCCTCTGAGCCAATCGCATAGATTCCGATTCTGCTTGGCCGCGCCAGATAATCTTGCCGGAGTGAAGAAGACCCAAGAAGCCAGCGAATTTGAAAGCGCAATATTTTTTACAGTGAAATGTTTTCGTCTGCTCGGAATCGACTCCACCATCGGGACCAGATACACGCTCATCGAAGAAGATCACTATCATTGCGACAGCGTTATCCTTCTGAAATCCGGCCAACCGACTTGTCATCCGCTTTTTTTACAATTGCTTTCTGAGGATCCTTTTCGCCAAATATTTTCAGCCGTACCTCTCGCACCATACGCGATGAATGAACTAGTAGCTACCGCCTGGCCTGTAGGTTGACTTGCGCTCGCTCTAGCGCTCTGCTCTACTCGCGGGCCCAGGCCCATCCTGGCGCGCGCGGGTCTGGGGCTCGGGTGTAGCCGAATTTTTCCCGAAGTGTACTACCCCGTCAAACGCAGTAGGGGGTAGTATCCTTCCCACCGCCGTAGCGGAGCGAAGCCCTGCACAGCGCAGCGGAGCCGAGGCGGTGCCTCACCATCTGCTTCCTTCTGAATCAGGGCGCTCTTTCATAATGCATTGACCCAGCCTAGGAGAGGTACCAGGATCGTAGTCCTGTGTAAGGTAACGTCATATCGGTCCTTTACCATCGTTGGTCTGGAGACGGGACATTGGACGCGATGGAGTATCGTCTCCACCACGACCAGCTCCGCTTTTGTACGTCGTGCTGATATTAAAGTCATTGGATTCAGAGAACTTCTTTCGGAGCCTCTGGGTCACTCAACCCCATACTCGCCAGCCCTTTAGCCATGTTTGACAGCAGCCTCGCTTCGTCCGCAAGGCTGCCGGAACAATATTTGCTGCCGCTGGCGTTTACGGCGCACTGCTAATGATCAATCTCTTGATCGCGGCCTGTACTTGGTTTCTCTGTGGTTGCTGTTTCCTGGACGCCAATATTGAAGAGAGCGGCTTGGGCAGCGGCATGCTCGCGCAACTCAGCAATTTCGTCCACGCTGCCTCCTGCGGATTTCTCCTGCTTCCGTTGGCTCCTTCGCTCTAACTTGTCGCGTTGTCTCTGTTGACGTGTTTGTTCTTTTTGACGTTTTGTGAACGTCGAACGGCCTCGTGGCATGTACTGTCCTCCGGTGGATATTCTTTGATTATCGGCCGGGCCAAGATTCCAGGCCAAGCCCTCGGCATGGTTTTTTCCGAAAGCAACCCAGCGTGGCTCGCTACGGCTGGCGAGCATGGCGGCCATACTTCATCGCGCCCGCGTCCGCCCCCGCCGCCAAATCGGTGGCCCTTCATTGCATTTCCTCTCTTAACAAGTCATCGAGGCTCGAGGCTGAGGCTATGGATCTTCTCGATCCCCTCGATTCGTAATTCCTTCGCGGTGCGGGCCGGTCTTGCAGCGCTCGCGAGCGTGCCACGGAGGCGCACCGAACTTCGGAGATTCGCCGAGATGCCTCTAGAATTCCCCAGCTTTTCGTTAGGTTTCCGGAATCGGCTGGCAGCGTAGCCAACACAACGTCCACCGAGTCCTTGCCGCTCTCATTTAACAATGCTGGGTCTGACCTTGGCTCAGCCGCCAGGTACGTTGGTGCCCCCACTAGGAACGCCAATTGCTGTGGAGGGATGGTGCCGCGGATGTCATGGCAAAAAACTCTCGCTGTCGTCCAGTCCGCGCGATGTATCGATCAGGACCAGGTCATACAAGTCCGCTCTCCACCAGGAACGCGCTTCG
>Ga0126369_10002346_pt1 | contig 13419 bp, 12 predicted proteins | sample PanSoiMetaPlot_1_FD_109646 | JGI IMG/M metagenome (GOLD analysis project Ga0126369, IMG submission 109646) | Tropical forest soil microbial communities from Panama - MetaG Plot_1 | ecosystem: Environmental > Terrestrial > Soil > Tropical forest > Bulk soil | place: Panama | collected 2016-02-17 | reverse complement strand
GGAGGGCGCTAGACTTTGAGCAGGTCGGGACTGGGCGGGAAAAACAAAATCGAAGCTGCGCTAACGTTTTATTTTGACAGAAACTTTGGGAAGCGCTTTCCGGAATTACTTCGGCGGGCTAAGCCGCCGTCTCGCGTGGCATATCATCATGATCAAAAAAATAAATTTAAGTTCAAAGACACGACACCAGGTGATGAATGGTTAACCATAGTCGGTGCTGAGAAGTAGACCATATTCAGCCATGATCGCAAGTTCCATAACGGTTTGCTGGCCGTTTCCGCCATCAAATAACATAGTATTGGATGTTTTATCTCTAGGGTGCGCAAGTTCAGATTTGGAATAAGCTTGTATGTTTTATGCGCGGCTGCGATATGATCTTGAACGTCGCTAAACGAGCGCAAACGCCATTTATCTACCATCTAACTCATGATAATAGGCTTGTAGAGGTGCGCATTCCATAAGCGTAAAAGGCGCAATCAGAAATATTACGAACTCGGTGCCACTTCCGCCATAATAACGGAGCGGTCATCCCTTCAGCGCTTCCACCAGGGTCTTGCCGAGTCGCGCAGGAGATGGCGACACAATAATACCGGCGGACTCCATCGCGGCGATCTTGGAGTCGGCATCGCCCTTGCCGCCGGAAATAATTGCGCCCGCATGGCCCATACGGCGTCCGGGGGGGGCCGTACGGCCGGCAATGAAGCCGACCACGGGCTTCTTGCGCCCACGTTTGGCCTCGTCCTTGAGGAACTGCGCTGCGTCTTCCTCGGACGATCCGCCAATTTCGCCGATCATGACGATCGATTTGGTCGCTTCGTCGGCGAGAAACATTTCCAGTACAGCGACGAAATCGGTGCCCTTGATCGGGTCACCGCCGATGCCGACGGCGGTCGTCTGGCCGAGGCCCTCTTGGGTCGTCTGGAACACGGCCTCGTAGGTGAGCGTGCCGGACCGCGATACGATGCCGACTGAGCCCGGTCTGAAGATGCTGCCCGGCATGATGCCGATCTTGCACTGGCCCGCCGTCATCACTCCCGGGCAATTCGGTCCGATCAATCTCGATTTTGAACCGCTTAGAGCCCGCTTGACCTTCACCATGTCGATCACTGGAATGCCTTCGGTGATGCACACGATAAGCCGAATTTCTGCCTGGATAGCCTCCGCGATGGCATCGGCGGCGCCGGCAGGCGGAACATAGATGACACTCGCATCGCAACCGGTGCTTTCACTTGCCGATGCGACAGTATCGAACACCGGAAGCCCCAAATGGGTGGTTCCGCCCTTGCCCGGCGATGTGCCGCCGACCATTCGGGTACCGTAGGCGATTGCGGTCTCCGAATGGAAGGTGCCGTTCTTGCCGGTGAAGCCCTGGCAGATGACCTTGGTTTTGTCGTCGATCAGAACCGCCATCACGCCGTCCCCTGCACTGCTTTGACGATCTTTTGGGCAGCGTCGTCAAGATCGTTCGCCGACGTCACGTTGAGGTTGGATTTGGCGATGATGTCCTTTCCCTTCTCGACATTAGTGCCTTCGAGCCGAACCACCAGCGGCACACGCAGACCGACTTCCTTGACGGCCGCCACGACACCTTCGGCGATAACGTCGCACCGCATGATGCCGCCGAAGATGTTGACCAGGATGCCCTTGACCTGAGCGTCGGAGGTGATGATTTTGAACGCTGCCGCGACCCTTTCCTTGGTGGCGCTGCCCCCGACATCCAGGAAGTTGGCAGGCGATTCACCGTATAGCTTGATAATGTCCATGGTCGCCATGGCGAGCCCGGCGCCGTTGACCATGCAGCCAATGGTCCCATCGAGCGCCACGTAGTTTAGGTCGTACTTCGAGGCCTCGATCTCCTTTTCGTCCTCTTCGGTGATGTCGCGGAGCGCGATGATATCGGCGTGACGGAAGAGCGCGTTGTCGTCAAAGCCTATCTTGGCATCGAGGCAGATGATCTGCCCCGATTTGGTTACCACCAACGGATTGATTTCCAATAGGCTCATATCCTTGGCAACGAATACGATGTAGAGCTTGGCGAGCAGGTCCTCAACTTGTTTGGCAAGGTCGCCGGTCAACCGCAGCACTTGCGCCACCCGGCGGCCGTGATGCGGCATGATGCCGGTTGCTGGATCAATCGAGAAGGTAAGTATCTTTTCCGGCGTGTTGTGGGCGACCTCTTCGATGTCCACGCCGCCTTCAGTCGATACCACGAACGCGACACACGAGGTAGCGCGGTCGACCACCGCCGAAAGGTAGAATTCCTTTTCGATCGCCGAACCTTCCTCAATGTAGAGTCGATTGACGACCTTGCCTTTGGGGCCGGTTTGGTGGGTGACGAGTGTCGAGCCTAGAATGCGGGTCGCCTCGCGGCTCACATCCTCGATGGACTTGACGACTTTGACTCCGCCCGCCTTCCCGCGGCCGCCGGCGTGGATCTGGGCCTTGACCACCCATACAGGCCCACCAAGTTGATGCGCCGCCTTCTCAGCTTCAGCGACTGAGAAAGCCGGAAGGCCGCGCGGCACCGGAATTCCGAATTCCCGCAAAACGACCTTGGCCTGATATTCATGAATATTCATGACGCTCGCCCAGAGCTGATATTGCGCATGTTCACGTGATCGGCACCGTTGCGCGGAACCGACCGGCCAAAGCCTGATCGATGAAGATTGTACTAGGCAAGGCTTGGTGCGATCTTGCGACAAGCATCAACGAGACCGCGTACGGAATCGACGGATTTTTCCAACATTGTCCGCTCGGTACCATTGAGCTCGATCTCCACGATCCGTTCGACGCCCTTGCCCCCGATCACCACCGGAACGCCGACGTAAAGGTCCTTTACGCCAAATTCGCCGTTGAGATATGCGGCGCAGGGCATGATCCGTTTCTTGTCTCGCAGATAGCTTTCCGCCATGGCAACCGCCGATGATGCCGGAGCATAGAAGGCCGAGCCGGTTTTCAACAGGTTGACGATTTCGGCGCCGCCGTTGCGGGTTCGATCGACGATCTCGTCGATCCGCGCCTGGGTTGACCAACCCATGCGCACAAGATCGGGCAACGGAATGCCGCCGACGGTCGAATAGCGCGCCAACGGCACCATGGTATCGCCGTGGCCGCCGAGCACAAAGGCGGTAACGTCCTCGACTGAAACGTTGAACTCTTCGGCAAGAAAATAGCGAAAGCGGGCCGAATCCAGCATGCCGGCCATGCCGACCACCATGTGCCTCGGCGATCCGCAGCATTTCTGCAGCGCCCAAACCATGGCGTCGAGCGGATTGGTGACGCAGATGACAAAGGCGTTTGGACAATATTTCCTGATGCCGGCCCCGACCTGCTCCATGACCTTGAGATTGATGCCGAGGAGGTCGTCACGGCTCATCCCGGGTTTACGTGGTACACCCGCCGTGACAATGCACACATCCGCGCCGTTCATTGCTTCATAGGAATTGGCGCCCAGATACCGGGTGTCATTGCCTTCGATCGGTGTCGATTGGGCGATATCGAGGGCCTTGCCCTGGGGGATGCCGTCAACGACATCGAACAGGACGACGTCTCCAAGTTCTTTGAGCCCGATCAGGTGAGCGAGCGTGCCACCGATCTGGCCCGCGCCGATCAACGCAATCTTCCTGCGCGCCATATGAAAATATCCTCGATCTTTCGCTGTAAATCCAGCCAGAATTTCATCCATTCAGCTTGCGGGTGTTAACCTTTTCGGCCCGCGCGTTCAAGTCGCCCAAAAGATGGGCGAACGCGATCAGGTTTCGACGATGCCTTCTGAGGAGCCGGTAACGGCCGGTCGGCGCCCATGCGGAAGCGCGAGATAATCCGCTGATCCCATCTCCATGAGGCGCGAAGCCGTGCGCTTGAACTCGCTCGCCTCGTAGCCTTCGGTTCCCTGGTAAAGGTCGGCAGGTTTTGCGGCCGCAGAAGCAAGCAGCTTCACGCCAGCGTCATAAAGTGTGTCGATCAGCGCGATGAAGCGCTTGGCCTCATTGCGGTCGGCGTAGGTCATGACCGGCACGCGATCAATCACAATCGTATGGAACTCGTGCGCGATGCACAGGTAGTCAATGGCACCGAGCGGCTGCTCGCAAAGGTCATGAAAATCAAAACGCGCCGCCCCCATGGCGGCACACGGCACCCGCAGCAGGTGACCCTTAACGGTCAGCTCGATCGAATGGGTGTGCCGGCCGCCGGTAAGACGTCGCCACGCGGAGTCGAGCGCTTTGGTCGCCATGTCATCGGCCGGCACGTGCCATACCGGTATGTCGATGAGCTTTTCAAGTCGGAAATCGGTTCGCGCCTCCAGCCGCAGGACATCCAGGCGATCGTAGAGCAGGCCGATGAATGGCAGGAATAACGCCCGGTTAAGACCTTCGCGGTAAAGCTCGGAAGGCTCAACATTGGATGTCGCTACCACCACGACGCCGCGCGCGATCAGGCGGGTAAATAGACGTCCGAGGATCATTGCGTCGGCGATGTCGGTGACATGAAATTCGTCGAAACACAGCACCCATGCTTCTCTGGCGAGGTCGTCGGCTGTGAGATTGATTGGGTCCCCTTCGGATATTTCGCCAAATTTCAGCTTGTTGCGGTAGTCGCGAAGGCGATCGTGCACGTCGAGCATAAAGGCATGAAAGTGCGTCCGCCGTTTGAGCTCGACCGGGCAACTGGCGAAAAACAGATCCATCAACATGGTCTTGCCGCGGCCGACGTCGCCCCAGATGTAAAGTCCTTTGAGTTTCGGCTCGGCGGTTTCGCGCTTACCAAACAGCCACCCCAATGAGGATGATTTGCGAGCCAGCCGATGAATGGCAAGTCTGTCGTTGAGACGCGCCATTTTGGCGACGACGGCCTCCTGAGATGGATCGCGTTCAATCTCCCCGGCCGCAACGAGCGCCGCATATCGAGCGGAAACAGTGTTGGCCATATGCACTTCGATTTGGCAGGAGACTTCGCAAGAAGGGAACACGGGATCGCCGGTTACAGTGACGAGCGCCGGACAGCTCGCAATCGCAACCTTCGATGCGCATTCGCGACTGCTCAAACGAACATAGTACTCAATGGCGTTTCAGGCGGCCAGCGGATATTCCGCCTCGATCACATAAGGCCCGCCGCCGACGCACGCGCGCGAGGAATATAGGATGAAGCGTGACACCGCAAATGACGATGAGCGGAACGGTTGTCTGGTCGAGAGAAAATCGGCCACCTGGCGGTTCGACGTATCGCGCAGCCGGGCAAGCGTCACATGGGGCTTGTATTTCCGTTCGGGCTGAAGTCCGACCCGCTGCATGATTCGCTCATGGTCGGCTTGAAGCTCCACCAGCTCCGCCACTGCCGGCACCGCCGCCACCACGGCGCGCGGCTTGTTGCCGCCGAACGAGTCGAGGCCGTCGATTCGAAGATCGAATGGCGGCCTTTCGATCTTGCCAAGCAAGTCGGCAATTTCCTCGGCCATGGTATCGTCAATGTCGCCGATGAAACGCAAGGTCAAATGGTAGTTTTCCGGCGCGACCCAGCGGGCTCCAGGCAAGCCGCCGCGCAGCAATGCCAGGGATTGTCCGACTTCAAACGGAATTTCGAGGGCGGTGAAAAGGCGGGGCATGGACAAAATCTACAGCGGAACACCCTTCATGTGAGCGTTTGTCAGCGTAATGCAACTGGTGGAACCGTCAGAGCCGTTCAGGGGACATGAGACGCTTTGGCGCGGGCGACCAACTGCTCGACCTGGGGCAGTATCCGATCGACGATCACCGCAACGCCGGCGGCCGTCGGGTGGAGGCCGTCACGTTGATTGAGTTTGGGATCGGCAGCGACACCGGCGAGAAAGAACGGATAGAGGATGGCGCCGGTTTGGTCGGCGAGATCGGGATAGATCGAGTTGAACGCGCGGCCGTATTCGGCGCCCAGATTAGGGGGCGCCACCATGCCGCATAACAAGACCGGGAGTTTTCGCTCCTTGAGACGACCGAGTATCGTGTCCAACGCCTTGCGGGTGATTTCGGGGTCGAAACCGCGTAGCGCATCGTTGGCGCCAAGCTCCAGGATGACGGCGTCGGTACCGTCCGGAACCGACCATTCGAGCCGCGACAATCCGCCCGTCGCGGTATCTCCGGAGACGCCAGCATTCACAACGTTGACAGCCAGCCCCTTGGCGTTAAGCGCCCTTTGCAATTGGGCCGGAAATGCCTCGTTGGCCGCAAGACCATAGCCGGCCGTCAGCGAATCGCCAAACGCCACAATATTGGTGGGGCGCTCGACCGCCCATGAGCATGGGACAACCAGCGCCAAGCCGATGGCGCAAAGTACTGTGACAGTGGCCGGTGAGCCGCCTATCTTCATTCGTCTGAAGGATTTCCCATATGCGCACGGCGGTTGTCCCGAACAATTCCAGATCAAAGTTGGAAACTGAAACCACATGGATGACACCTCGATAGCGGTGAGCCCCCTTATACCGGCAATTTCCCTTAACGGCGTCAACCTGTCGCTCGGCGAGGGGGCGGCGCGCGTTCACATTCTCAAGAATGTGTCTCTCGATATAGGTCGCGGCGAGGCGGTCGGTCTCATTGGTCCTTCTGGATCGGGCAAATCGACGCTGCTGATGGTGATGGCGGGCCTCGAGCGTCCGGACCAGGGCCGCGTGATGGTCGTCGGCCAGGATATTGGTGCGCTTGATGAGGACGCGCTGGCACGTTTCCGCGGCCGCCAGATTGGCATCGTGTTCCAGTCCTTCCACCTCATTCCAAACATGACGGCACTGGAAAATGTCGCTGTCCCGCTGGAGCTTGCTGGCGCGTCTGATGCATTTGCCCGCGCCATGAGCGAGCTTGAGGCAGTTGACCTCGGTGCGCGCATGACCCACTATCCGGCTCAACTTTCAGGAGGCGAGCAGCAGCGCGTTGCGCTGGCGCGGGCGCTTGCACCCGGCCCGGCCATCCTCGTGGCCGATGAGCCCACCGGCAATCTCGATGAGATCACAGGCAGGGAAATCATCGATCTGATGTTCGCGCGCTTTGCCGCCCAGGCGATGACCCTGGTTCTCGTCACCCATGACGCCCCGTTGGCGCGACGCTGCGACCGGGTGGTTCGTCTGCGTTCCGGGCGCATTGAGGAAGAGGTCGCAACCGCATGAACGCCCCGGTAAATTTGCCGAAGCGAGCCGCAAACGGCAAAGCCGGGGTCAGCCTGACATTTCGTCTGGCGTTCCGTGAGTTGCGCGCTGGAGTGCGCGGCTTTTACATCTTCATCGCCTGTATCGCGCTCGGTGTCACGGCGATTGCAGCAGTAGGCTCGTTTGCCAGCGGCCTTGCCGAAGGGGTGGCACGTGAAGGCCGTGTAATCCTCGGTGGCGACGTGGCGTTCTCGCTGATCCAGCGGGAGACCTCGACGGCCGAACACGCATTCCTGGCCTCTCGCGGCGAGCTGTCGACCGCTGCGACGACGCGCGCGATGGCTCGCACGGCCGATGGACGCACAGCCCTTGTCGAACTCAAGGCTGTGGATAACGCATATCCGCTTTACGGCACGGTCGTTACCGAGCCGCCTGCCAATCTCTCTGCATCGCTGGAGCGCCGGGACGGTGCTTTCGGGGCAGTAGCCGATCCGGCGTTGCTGATGCGGCTGGATTTGCGGCCAGGCGCGCGCCTGACGATCGGTGCCGCTGCCGTCGAACTGCGCACCGCACTGGTCAGTGAGCCGGACAAACTTGCCAGCGGCATCGGATTCGGGCCACGGCTTTTGGTGAGCGAAGAGGCGTTGAGAGCCACGGGGCTGTTGCAACCGGGCAGCCTGGTGCGGTGGCTCTATCGGTTGCGACTGCCGGCAAACCTTGGCGAAAACGCCGCAGCTCAGACGATCGAAGCCGCAAAAGCACAGTTGCCCGAGGCGGGCTGGGAGATTCGCAGCCGCAGCAACGCAGCTCCACAACTTGAGCGCAACATCGAACGGTTCTCGCAATACCTTACCCTGGTTGGGCTGACGGCGCTGCTGGTAGGGGGAATTGGGATCGCCAATTCAACCAAGCACTTTCTCGACCGGAAGCGCGATGTCATCGCTACCATGAAGTCGATCGGCGCCACCGGTTCGCGGGTGGTGGCGATCTATTTCGTCGAGATGCTGATGTTGGCGTCGATCGGCATCACCATCGGCCTCGCCGTCGGCGCGGCCTTACCATTTGGCGTTGCGATAATGTTCGGCACGATCATTCCGTTGCCGCTCGCGCCGGCATTCTACCCGGCCCAACTTGCACTTGCTTTGGCATACGGCTTGTTGACCGCCGTAACGTTCTCGCTTTGGCCGCTCGGTCGCGCTCATGACGCACCGGTTTCGGCTCTGTTCCGCGACCTCGTTGCACCGCAGCGGCGCCTACCCCGTGCTCGCTATATTGTTGGCATTGTTACGGCCGCGGCCACATTCGCCGCATTGACCGTCGTGAGTGCATTTGACCGCAAGATTGCGGTTATCTTCATCGTCTCCGCCATCACGGTATTCGGCCTATTGCGGCTGATCGCGAGTGTCGTGATGGGCATAGCCAGCCGCATGCCGCGGTCACGTATCACCATCCTACGCTTAGCGATTTCCAACATTTTCCGGCCTGGAGCCCTCACGCCGACAGTCGTGATGTCGCTCGGGCTCGGGCTTGCATTGCTCGTCACCGTGCTTGAGGTCGATGCCAATCTGAGCCGACAGTTCACGGCGACACTCCCGGAGCGAGCGCCATCATTCTATTTCGTCGACATTCGCTCCGATATCGTTGAACGATTTGATGCCTTCGTGCACCGTGAAGCCCCACGCGCCAAGCTTGAACGCGTGCCCATGCTGCGTGGGCGCATCATCGGCGCGCGAGGTGTGCCGGCCGAAGATCTCAAGCCGAAACCGGAGGCGGCATGGGTGCTGCAAAGCGACCGCGGCATTACCTATACTTCAGAATTGCCGGCCGGATCGCGCCTTATTGAGGGCGATTGGTGGGCACCCGATTATTCCGGGCCACCCTTGGTATCGTTCGAGAAACAGATTGCTGACGGCCTTGGCCTCAAGATCGGCGATGACATCACGGTCAATGTACTTGGGCGCAATTTCAGCGCTCGCATCGCCAATCTACGTTCGGTGGATTGGAATTCGCTGGGCATTAATTTCGTACTGGTATTTTCGCCAGGCGTGTTCCGCGGGGCGCCGCATACCGAGATCGCTACGGTGACATATCCGGGCGGCGGCACCGTCGCGGAAGAAACGGCGCTGTTGAAGGCCGTGACTGATGCGCTCCCGGGCGTGACCGCGGTGCGCGTCAAGGACGCGCTCGACGCCGTGGCCGGCGTCGTCATGAATCTTGTTCTCGCAGTGCGTGCCGCGAGTTCCATTACCCTTATTGCCGCTGTGATGGTGCTCGGCGGAGCACTTGCCGCCGGGCATCGTCATCGTGTCTATGACGCCGTGATCCTGAAGACGCTTGGTGCTACGCGACTTCAATTAATGACCGCCTACGCGGTTGAATATCTGCTGCTTGGTTCGGCAACGGTCGTATTTGGTGTTGCAGCCGGATCTATCGCCGGTTGGCGCATTGTGGCGGACCTTATGACGCTGCCGTTTCACTGGCAGAGCGGACCAGCGATCGGGGTGGCCATGATCGCGGTGGTTATCACGATGATATTTGGGCTGATGGGCACGTGGCCAGCGCTCGGCCGCAAGCCGGCTGCGGTGCTTCGAAATTTGTAGAGATGTTTATAGACATAAATTTCTTTACAGAAATAAATTTTGCGACGATCGGTCGCGCCGTTTTTGTCGCAGTGCGGTAAGGTGCCGCCCGCCGAAACCCTTGCGGCGCGCTGAAGCTCGGTCAATATCCGGCAAAGTGGAGTACTGCGGCGGGATGGTGTGTCGCCCAGATCGCGTGACGAATGTGATTCGCTACGAATGTGATTCGCTCGTTGCCAAACATTCGATCCGAGGCCCGATCATGGCGGAATTTGATCGTAATATAGCTGGCATGCCGCTTAGCAGCGCGATGAGTCATGCGGAAGTTGCCGCCATCGATGCTGGACTGCGCGCCTATATGTTGCGCATATACAACTATATGATTTTGGGTTTGGCCATCACCGGGATTGCAGCACTGGCCATCTATGTTCTCTCGGTGACCAACGACATGGCGGCAGCCGCAAAGATCATGCGGGGCGGCGTCGAGATTCCTGCGCACCTCGCCGGTAAAATGTATCTTACGCCGCTCGGCTACACGGTATTCATAAGCCCGCTGAAATGGGCCGTCATCCTGGCGCCGCTGGCGCTCGTATTTGGCCTGAGCTTCGGCATTGAGCACCTGCGCCCGGCGATTGCCCAGCTTCTGTTCTGGATCTACGCGGCGCTCATGGGCGTTTCGCTCGGCGCCATCTTTATGATTTATACTCATACCTCGATCGTGCGCGTGTTTTTCGTTACAGCGGCTTCGTTCGGTGCATTGTCGCTATGGGGATATACGACACAGCGGGATCTGACCGGTATGGGCTCATTCCTGGTAATGGGGCTGTTCGGCATCATCATTGCCGGCGTCGTCAACTTCTTCCTGGCGAGCTCGGCGTTGCAGTGGGTCATATCGGTGGTCGGCGTGCTGGTCTTCTCCGGATTGACAGCATGGGACACCCAGCGCCTCAAGAGCGAATACATTTATGGCGCAATGGACGGCGATACTGCAGAGAGGACAGCAATCACGGGCGCGTTGTCGCTGTACCTGGATTTTGTGAACCTGTTTACCATGCTGCTCCAACTGTCTGGGCAGCGCGAGGATTGACTAGGCATCGGGCCGCGCAGAAAGTCTGCAATCCGACTGAGGGGAGAACCCGCGCTGAAGCTTCGGAGGACCCGACCGGACGCCAAATTAAATCGTCGCAGCCGTCTTCTCGTGCGGTTCGCAACGTACTAGATTGCGTGTGTTCGGTGATCGCGGCGAAGGCCGATGCACCCCTGTTGCCCGCAGGCTCTTCTGGGCGTACGAAAGGACGCTTCAATGTCGAATCTCGACCGGAACTATGCCCCGTTTCGCGGTGTAGCGACCGATCGTGCGGTCGCTTACGATATGGGCCTGCGGGCCCACATGATCCGCGTTTACAACTACATGACAAGCGGCGTCGCGCTCACGGGCGTGGTCGCTTGGCTCACCTATCAGATGGCCGTCGTTACCGACGCCTCCGGGGCGATCGCCGGCCTGACGCCGTTTGGTCAAGCGCTGTTCGGCAGCCCCTTAAAGTGGCTGGTCATCCTGGCGCCGCTTGGCCTCGTGCTCTTCATGAGCTTCCGGATCGGGCACATCCAAGCCTCGACCGCGCGGTTGTTGTTCTTCATCTATGCGGGTTCGATCGGACTATCCCTTGCTACGATCTTCATGTTGTACACGGCAACATCGATTACGAGGGTGTTCTTCATTGCTGCGGCCTCCTTCGGCGCGCTCAGCCTCTACGGATATACCACTCAACGCAACCTCAACGCCATGGGCTCGTTCTTGCTCATGGGCGTGATCGGGCTGATCATCGCCATGCTCGTCAATATGTTCTTAGCAAGCTCGATGCTGCAGTGGATGATCTCGATCATCGGCGTCGGGGTTTTCGCGGGACTGACCGCCTGGGACACGCAGAAGATCAAGGAGTTCTACGATCCAATGGACGATGGTACCGTCGCGGGCCGCAAGGCCGTCATGGGCGCGCTCAGTCTCTACCTCGACTTCATCAATATGTTCACATTCTTGCTTCAGCTCATGGGTGACCGTCGCTAACAGACCAACGTCCCCGTGACTGCTTCAATTTGATGATGCGCGCTTCGGGAGACCGGGGCGCGCATTTGCATTTCCATTTGAGGGTGCGGGATCACTTCCAAACTTGGTGACATCACTTTGCTCCACGCTATTGGCAACATGATCCAACCGGTTACACGGCCGGCTATGGCTGCCGACATTTCGGCCATCACGACGATCTATGCCCACGCGGTGCGGCACGGGACGGCAACGTTCGAAATTGAAGCACCTGGTGAGAACGAGATGACGGACCGCTTTCGCGCCCTTACCGAAGCAGGTTTTCCGTATCTGGTTGCCGAATACGATGGGGAAGTTCGGGGCTACGCCTACGCGGGTCTGTACCGGACGAGGGTTGGCTATCGGTATACGTTGGAAGATTCGATCTACGTCGACCCGAACTGCCAAGGACGCGGTATCGGACGGGCGCTCATCGACGATCTGCTTTCCCAGGCAACTGGGCGAGGATTTCGCCAGATGATCGCGATAATCGGAGATTCAGAGCAAGCAGCTTCGATTGCTCTGCACCGCGCTGCGGGCTTCCAAATCGTGGGTACCTTTGCCGCGGTCGGCTTCAAGTTCGGCCGCTGGCTCGATACGGTGCTGATGCAACGCCCGCTTGGGCTAGGTGCAAAAACACCGCCTTAGCGCGCCACGAGGCGGAGCGATCGATCAATTGCCCGCAACACGCGATCAAGTTCATGTCCGTGCCGAACGATCAGGCCCGTTGCGGAAATCACGCTGTAGACTCCCTGTCTCCGGGCGAACGGTGGATTTTTTTCGATGCGGTATATTGGCACCTCGGATGATCGGCGGAATATTGAAAACACCGCCCGATCCTTCAAGAAGTCGATTGCGTAGTCTCGCCACTCGCCCTCTGCGACCTTTCGCCCATAAAGACCGAAGATGCGCCCGAGCTCACGCCGATCGAAGGTTACGCGGGCGGCGGCTGCAGGTGGTGCTCCGCCTGAACGCTCGCCGCCCAAAGGCTGGCTTGGATCAATTTCGCCCGGACCCGGTATCATGGGGCGCCTCCTTTCGTTGTTGTGTCATGATCGCCCCGAAATTAGTCAGGTCGCAAGACCCTTCCTCGAAGTCCCTTCCGTCAGCGGTGAATACTCGTTTTGCGTCGCAATGCGGTTGGTTGCAATCACGCATTCGTTAACCGATTCATATTGCTGCCAAAATTCAGCCTCGCCCACGTCGCGGTGAATTGCAATAAATCCTACTCTGCCTCAGGGTCCGGCTCGATGCGGGTTCGGATTCCTCAGCCCCCCAGCCCCCCGGGCTTGCTTGGGCCGGACCCGGGTCGTTTTAGGTGCGAATTCTTTTTTCGACCTTCAAACGACCGTATTGATGCCGGGCTTTGTCAGGCAACGGCGAGGGGGATGTCACAGGATTTAGTCAACCAATAGGCTGTGCGGCATGAAGCCGCGCATCTGCAATCAATCAATATAACGACGTTAACGACGCCCCGAGTATGGCGCCCGGCTTTTCAAAGCTGCCACTTTGCAAAATGACGGCCACCGTGTCGATACCGTCGGCCTTTATGGCGTCAATCGGTACGGTAAAGTTTTCACCCTTCCCGCTCCACGTCCCGAGCTTGACCCACCGTCGCACCACGTTGGTGTAAGTGATCGTGCGACCGCGAT
>Ga0126369_10002345_pt1 | contig 13423 bp, 14 predicted proteins | sample PanSoiMetaPlot_1_FD_109646 | JGI IMG/M metagenome (GOLD analysis project Ga0126369, IMG submission 109646) | Tropical forest soil microbial communities from Panama - MetaG Plot_1 | ecosystem: Environmental > Terrestrial > Soil > Tropical forest > Bulk soil | place: Panama | collected 2016-02-17 | reverse complement strand
CTATCCGCCCATCACCTACGCGGCGTACCTCGACTGGTGGTACGACGCCAACTACAACGCCGCGCAGCAGCGCGACGTGGCTTAATGTGGTGCGCGCTGCAGGCGGTCGCGGGGCTGGGGCCCCGCCCGCCGAGGCGCGCTTACAACCAAGACGCGCTGCAGGCCGTCGCGGGGCTGGGGCCCTGCCGGCCGAGGCGCGCTTACAAACGAGACGCGCTGCAGGCGGTCGCGGGGCTGGGGCCCCGCCCGCCGGTGCGCGCGTAAAATTGCTCGGAGGACACCATGGACGCTCGTGACCTGTTCCTGGACCAGCACGCCGCGATGCACTCGGCCGCCGTCGGCGGCAACAAGATGTCCGCCTCGGAGCGCGCCTTCGCCGGCGTGAGCGACGAGCAGATGCGCGTTCGGCCGCGCGAGGATCTCAACTCGCTGGCGTGGGTCATGTGGCACATCGCCCGCGCCGAGGACATCTTCGTCAATACGATCCTCGGCGCGCGCACGCAGCTGTTCGACGACGACGCGTGGGCCAAGCGTCTGGCCGTCGCGCGGCGCGACTTCGGCATCGGTATGAGCAGCGCCGAGGTCACGGAGCTCACGCGCCAGATCGACCTCGGCGCGCTTCGGGAGTATCGCGATGCGGTCGGCCGCCGCACGCGCGAGGTGGTCGGCGGCTTCAAGTCGCAGGACTGGGAGGGCACGGTCACGGTCGACGCCGTGCAGCGCGCGGCGGGTCAGGGCGCGTTCGGGGTGCGCACCGAGCAGATCGTGAAGGCCTTCCCGGGACGGCCGCGCGCGGCGATGCTGAGCGGCATCGCCCTGTTTCACTCGGCGGGTCACCTCGGCGAGGCGGGCACCGTCCGCACCGCGGGAGGCTTCGGCACCGGCGTCTGATCGCGCCGGCGGCCGCGCGGGTGGCTACTCCAGCCGGTACAGCGTCACGTCGAGCTCGCGCACGTCGCGCGCGGCGCGCTGCCACTGGATCAGGATCGGGCTCTGGTAGACGCCCTCGACCGGGCCGGGCCGTCCACCGTCGCCCGCGACCAGCAGACTGATCGAGCGCCGGACGCGATAGAGATGCGCCGCCGGGACGGCGAGCGTGCGCGCGAGCACGCGCTCGAGCAGCGAGCCGTGCAGGCCGAGCGTCTTGAGGCCCGTGTTGAGCACGCGGACCAGATCGTACTGCGCGAAGCCGAGCGCCTTGCCGGGCACGGCGCGCGGATTGGCCAGCGCCTGCCGGTACTCCTCGGCCATGAACCGGAGCGGGTTCTTCAGCACGGCGGTCAGGTCGTACCTCATGAGCAAGGTCTCGAACTCGTTGATCGTCAGCGCCGCGTCGCGCTCGCCGCGTCCGAGGGCGATGTGTAGCCGCCCCTTGTCGACGTCGGCGCGCGCCACGAACTCGGCGAGCTGCTCGTAGAGTCCGAGCGACCGGGCCTTGAGGTTGATCGAGTCGATCGGGTGCCCCGCCACCGGCACCTTGAGCCGGATATGCCCGGCAATCGCTTCGCGGCGGTAGCCGATCACCCGGGTCTGGCGTCGGCGCGGCCGCCCGTCGTTGACCCCATCGAGGTCGACGAAGCACACGGGCTCACCGGCGCGGTTGGGATGCGTTACGCAGGGCTGCAGGCCGCCGGCGATGAAGGCCAGATGCGAGTCACCGTTGCGCGGCTCCACCGCGCGCTGCGCGGCGTCCAGGTCCTTGCGGCGCTCGAGGCGATCGTGCGCGTAGCCGGCGCCCTCCGGGAAGATGCGGCGGAGCGTCTCGATGTACGTCGCCACGCGGCCGAGGCCGACGCGCGCGATCAGGCTCCGGTCCAGGAAGCCCGCCGTCGTGTGGGCCGACCAGTAGAGGCAGCGCGGATACGAGGCGAGCGATTCGTCGTGCTCGCTCGAGAAGCGCGACCGCAATTCGACCATCTCGAACCGCTCGCGCGCCGACAGCTCCAGAGCCAGCTCGAGCGGCGGGGGCGTCATCGAGGCCTAGCGCGTCGGCCGCGCCTTGAGCGGCGCGCCGACAATGGCCGCCAGACGTAGGGCCGCCAGCAGGCGGATCGCGATCCACGAGGGATCGAGCTCCGAGCGACGCAGGCTGAATTTCGGCGAGCGAGGGAACGCGTGGTGGTTGTTGTGCAGGCTCTCGCCGCCGGTCAGCCAGGCGAGCACCCGCGAATTGTAGGCGGTGTTCTCGAAGTTCTGGCCGCCCCACCAGTGGCCGAGGCCGTTGATCAGCGGCGCCAGGATGAACATGTAGATAACGCCGTGGCCGAGCATGGCGATGATGCTCTGCCACCAGCCGATCGCGAGCGCGACGAGCGCCGTACCGACAAAGAGGCCGGTCCAGCCCCAGGAGAACACTCGGCGCTCCCACCAGTCAGGCGCCAGATCGGGCGCGAAGGTCTCCACCGTCTTGGGCTGCCGAGCCTCGCGGATGTAGTAGTACACGTTCCACAGCTGGACCTTCCAGAAGCCCAGTAGCAGCGGACTGTGCGGGTCGCCCTCACGGTCCGCGAACGTGTGGTGCTTTCGGTGCACCGCGACCCATTGCTGCCGGCTCTGGCCGGTCAAGAGCCAGAGCGCCGCGCGGAACGAAACGGCCGCGAACGGGTGCAGGGACAGCGACCGGTGCGAGAGCGCACGGTGCAGATAGATCGACGTCGCGAACGTCGAGATCTCGGCCAGTATGAACGACGTGATCACGATGATCAGGATCTGACGAGTCAACGCTTGTCCCCTTCGGAGTGCGGTGTCACAGGAATGCCTTGCCGTACAGGTGCTCGCGCGTGTGCGGCGCGCGGCTCGCGACGGGATCGTGCTGCTTGCGCGTGAGGACCTGGTAGAGCCCGATCGAGCTCTCGGCGAACGCGACCGCGGAGCACGTCAGGTAGAGCAGCCAGGTCCGGTACGTGCGCTCACCGGCGAGGGCGCGCGCCTCATCGGCTCGTTCGCGCAGGCGCTCGACCCAGTGACGGCAGGTGCGGGCGTAGTGCAGTCGCAGGCCCTCGACGTCCATGATCTCGAAGCCCGCGCGCTCGATCTCGGTCAACGTCTCGCTGAGACCAGCGAGGTCGCCGTTCGGGAAGACGTGGCGATAGAGGAACTCGGTCTGGCTGGTCGCCTTCCAGTGGAACTCGTGGACGATGCCGTGGTTCAGGTAGAGCCCGCCGTCCTTCAGCATCCGGCGCACGCCGCCGAAGAACGCCGGATAGTTCGGGATCCCGACGTGCTCGATGACGCCCACCGCCGCGATCTTGTCGAAGCGCGCGTCGGGCGGCAGGTCGCGATAGTCACGATACTCGACCTTGCAGCGGCCCTCGAGCCCTTCGCGCTTGATGCGCTCGGTCGCATAGTCGGCCTGCGCCTTCGACAGCGTGACGCCGTGGGCGCGCACGCCGTAGTGCTGGGCGGCCCAGATCGAGAGACTGCCCCAGCCGCAGCCGATGTCGAGCAAGGTCTCGCCGGCCTCGAGCTCCAGCTTGCGGCAGACCAGATCGAGCTTGTCGCGCTGGGCCTGCTCGAGCTTGCCGTCGGGGTCGCGATAGTACGCGCAGGTGTAGACCATGAGCGGATCGAGGAAGAGCGCGTAGAACTCGTTGGACACGTCGTAGTGATGGGCGATCGCCTTGGCGTCCGCCTCTTTGCTGCGTGGCCTCACGATGCCACCTCCCGCATCCCGAAGATGCGCTCGAAGACGACGTGCCGCCGCGTCGCGTCCGTGCTCAGGATCGTCCGGACGACCGCGCGCGCCCACGAATCGGGGATCCGCGCGAGCTGCCGGCCGAGCCATCCCATCTCTCCCGAGCCGTACCGGCGCACGATCGCCGCCGCGTAGGGCTCGAGAGTGGCGCCGCGTTGCAGGCGCGCCTGGACCGCCTCGGCGGCGAGAATTCCGCTCTTGATGGCGGGACCGATTCCTTCGCCGCTGAGGTCGCGCGCGAGCCCCGCCGCATCGCCGATCAGGCAGAACCGCTCGCCGGCGAGCTTGCGCGGCGCGCGACGCCGCACGACGTAGGCGTGACCGCGAAACGGCTCGATGGGCAAATCAGCCGGCAGACGGCCCGCGGCGCGCAGAGCGCTCACGAGCGCCTCGCGCCGGCCCGGCAGATCGGCGCCCGGGCCCACGACGCAGCCGACGCCGACGTTGAGCACGTCGCCCTTGGGAAAGTACCAGCCGTAGCCCTTCAAATCCGGCTCGACGTAGAGCTCTGGCGCGTCCCACCACCTGGCGAGCGCCTCGACCCATGCGGGCGACAGGCGCGTCTCGCTCTCTTGCGCGACCACGACCTCCTCGCGCTCGGACACCTCGCCGAGCGCATGGGCCACCGGGCAGCGATGGCCGCCGGCGCCGATGACGACCGGCGCCGTGAACGTCCCGTGCGGGCTGACGACCCGGACACCGTCCGTGTCCTCGGCAACGGCGGTCACCCGCGCGCCCTCGCGAACGTCCACGCCGGCGGCGCGCGCGCGATCGAGCAGATAGTGGTCGAACTCCCGGCGGACGATGCCGTAGCTGGCCGGTCGCCGCCAGCGCGTCTCCGTGCGCTCGCCGTCGAACTCGAAGCGGCAGGCCGAGAAGGCCTGGATCGTGAGCGGATACTTGTCCGGGTCGACCTGCGCGTCGGCCAGCGCCTCTGGCGTTACCCAGCCGGCGCAGACCTTCACACGCGGGAAGACCGCGGCATCGAGCAAGAGCGGCCGCAGCCCGGCGCGCGCGAGCCGCCACGCTGCGGTGCTGCCACCCGGACCTCCCCCGACCACGATGACGTCGTGCTGAGCCACGGCCACGTCAGCCTCGCCAGAGTGTGACGAGCATGCGCACCCGTTCGATGAACGGCACGTGGAGCTCCTCGATCGAGTTGGCGATGGTCATGGCCTCGAACAGATCGCCCTCGAGGTCGATGGAGCCGTCGACGTAGGCCTCGGCGAAGTTGAGCGGTGTCGGGTCACGCATGAGGCGGATGAACGTCTGCGGCTGATGCACGACCGCCGTGCAGACGGGCGCGCCGGCGCCGAGCCTCACGACCGATCCGTCCCAGAGGCGAAACGCGAAGCCGCTCGGGATACGGTCGAAGACGCGCTGGAGGACTTCCGCGGCGCGCCGCGGGCTGGGGTTCTGGGGGAAGATCATGTGTGTGCGATGAAGGGCATCGTGCGCACCGTCCTGACAGCACTCGGAGCGCGACAGAAAAACAGTAGCAAAACGCTTCGATAACCGTCAACTGCGAGCGTATCCCGGCTCCTGCCTAGCAATACGGCAGGACACGCTCTCCGAAGAGCCGGATCGCCTCCATGATCTTCTCGTGCGGCGGCCCACCCGAGTGGGCATGGCGGAGCCGGAGCAGGAACGTGCTGGCCCCGGTCGCTTTCTGCCAGCGCTGGAATTCGCGCACGCACGACTCGGGATCCCCGAGGATCAGACGGTCGGGCGCCAGGTTCTCCAGCGTGAATTTCATGTCAGCCGGCATGTTCTGGAACTCGGCCAGCCGGGCCTCCCAGTAGTAGCGATAGGCGGCCATGACGTGGGGGCCGTAGACTTCGTCGGCCTCGGCGCGGGTGCGAGCCACCCACGCGTCGCGCATCTGCACGACCTCGGCCGGACGCCCGGCCTTGCGCGCCGCGTCCTTGTAGATGTCGGCCAGCTCCGTCGCGTTGGCCAGGCTCGTGCTGGGCGTGCCCACGAAGCCGTCGGCGAGGCGCCCAGCCCGGCGCGCGGCCGCCGGCACGCTGGCGCCAAACCACAACGGCGGCCCTTGTGTCTGGAAGGGCCGCGGGCGGATCTGCACGTCCTCGAGCGTGTAGTGCTTTCCCCGATACGAGAACCGCTCGCCGGCCCAGCACAGCCGCATGATCTCCACGCTTTCCTCGAAGAGCGCCGTGCGGTCGGCCATCGGCACGGAGAACGCGCGAAAGTCGGCCGGCTGATAGCCGATGCCGACGCCCACGATCAGGCGTCCCTTGGATACCAGGTCGAGGGTGATCGCGTCCTCGGCCACGTGCACCGGGTGGTGCAGCGGCAGCAGGATCACCGAGGTGCCGACGCGAAGGCGCTGCGTGCGCGCCGCGACGGCGGTAGCGATGATCAGCGGCGAGGGTAAGAACCCGTCGTGGTCTTGGTGGTGTTCCCCGAAGAAGCACGAGTCGAAACCGTTCGCCTCCGCGAGCTGAGCCTCGGCGATGGTTTCATCGATGCAGCGGTCGAGATGCTCGCCTCGCGGCGGGTTGGCGATCGAGCTATAGAGTCCGAATTTCATGGCTCACCTCGAGGTTCGGCCACACTGTAGCACCACCGCGTGCCGGCCCGCGGAATCCCCGGCCGGCGCCGCGGCGTCGTAACCGCCGAAGGAGCAGAGACGTCTATGGCACGCGCTTCCACGTTCGACGACTCTGGCGACCGCGCTGTGGTTCGCTTCCGGACGACCACCGTCGACGGCTTCAGCATTTTTTACCGGGAGGCCGGCGATCGGCGCAATCCGTCGCTCGTCCTGCTGCATGGGTTTCCGTCCTCCTCGATCATGTTTCGCGATCTCATGCCGCGTCTGGCCGACCGGTTCCATCTGGTCGCGCCCGACTACCCGGGCTTCGGACGCAGCGAGGCGCGCCCACCCGGAACGTTTCACTACACGTTCGATCATTTGGCCGAGATCGTCGAGCGATTCCTCGAGCAGCAAGCGGTCAACTTCTACAGTCTGTACATGCAAGACTACGGCGGGCCGATCGGGTTTCGCCTCGCGCTCGCCCACCCTGAGCGCGTGCACGCGCTCGTCATCCAGAATGCGGTCGCGCACGAGCAGGGTCTCTCGGAGCTCTGGGCCACGCGAAAGGCCTTCTGGCGAGATCGGGCGGCGAACGAGGCCGCGGTGCGGGCGAATTTGCTGTCGCTCGAGGCCACGCGGCAACGTCACGTCGGCCGTAGCCCGCACCCCGAGAGAATCGATCCCGAGACGTGGGAGAGCGAGTTCGCGCTGTTGACTCGTCCCGGCATCGTCGAGATCCAGCTCGATCTCTTTCACGACTATCGCACCAACGTCGCCTCCTATCCGAAGTGGCAGGCGTACCTGCGCGACGTGCAGCCGCCGACCCTGGTCGTTTGGGGCAAGCACGATCCGTCGTTCACGGTCGCCGGCGCCGTGGCCTACGGCGAAGACGTGCCGGCGGCGGAAGTGCATCTGCTGGACGCGGGACACTTCGCCCTGGACGAGGCGGCGCCCCAGATCGCCGAGCTGATCCGGCGCTTCTTCGCCGTCAGAGCGGCGGACGGGTCGGGGCGCCGCGAGCCCTCACCGGAGTGAGCGGCCGGCGTCGTCCACCAGCTTCTTGACGAGCGTCGGCAAGCCGTTGACCCGCTGGCCGAAGATCACGGGTCCTCGTCCATGCACACGGACGTGAGTCAACGTGCCGACCGGACGAAGCCGCACGCAGGCTGACCGCTGGCCCTTGGGGTCGTCGCTGCGAACGTAGGAGTAGACCGTGCGCGAGCCCATCGCCTGGAGCTTCACGAAGAGATGGTCGAGCACGAAGCCGAAAGCGCCGTGACCGCGCCGCTCGGGCGGAGTGAAGGCGTCGTACAGGTATGCTTCGTGGCTTTTCAGGACGACGTGGCGCTCGAGCTCCGGGACGTGAGCGCCCAGGGTCGTCGCCCAGCCGGAGTGAACGGGAATTCCGGCCGGATCGAGGGCAAGAAAGCAGAGATCGCCGCGGCCGAGTCTCTCGCGCACGATCTCTTCGGTCCGGCGCGGGTCGGAGGCGCTGAGTATCATCGCGATGTCGTCGAGCGAGGCCTCGTACACCGAGAGCCCAGAACGAGGTCGAGCAACCTCCGGTCCGACGTCCAGGCGCCGCCGGAAGAAGGTCACGCTGCCGAACTCGAGCCACGGCGAGGCCAGGTGGTTGAGGCTTCGTCTCAGGAGCTGGGGCAGCCCGCCCTGCTCCAGCGCGCGACGAAGGCGCTCGGTGACCGGACGCATCTCTCCGCCTCGCGAAAGCTCGTATGCGTCGTCGCCCGGCAGGCCCGGCTGAACTTTGGCCGCGTCGTCCACAGGCGCGTGATCCGATGAACCCTGGTCATCGTTCCGCGCGGAAGCTAGCATCTTCAAACGATGCTACCGGGCTGCTGCGCCGCGACAAATCGGGGAGGCCCCGAGATGCGGGTGGGGTGATTCCCTGAAAAAGGCCCGCACTACCCCCGGGGAGCGACCGCCCGGAGGGCCCTGAGGTAGGCGTCCTTGTTCGGCTCGTTGAAGACCAGCCGGACCTCCTGCACCCCCGCCTCGAAGAACCGCTGGATCTGATCCCGGCACTGCTTGGGTGAGCCGACGATCGTCATCGCATCCACCATCTCGTCGGTGACCAGCTTCGCGGCACGCTCTCGGTCGCGCGCCTGGAAGGCCTCGCGCACGCGGTCGGCCTCCGCGCCGAAGCCGATGCGGTGCATGTACTGGTGATAGAACACGCCCATGCCGCCGACGTAGAACGCAATGTGGTGGCGCTCGCGGTCACGCGCCGCGCCGGGGTCGTCGGTCACGTAGATCGAGACCTGCGGCGAGATCGCGATGTCGCGCCGCGCCCTGCCGGCGGCCGCGGCGCCCTGGTCGAGCTCGGACACCGCCGCGGCCATGCGCGACGGCGCCAGAAAGATCGGAAGCCAGCCGTCGGCGATCTCGCCGGTGAGCCGGAGGCTCGGGGGACTCAGCGCCGCGATGTAGATCGGCAGGCTCGCCCGGTACGGAGTGAACCGCAGCTGGAAGCGCTTGGTGTGGAAGAACTCCCCGTCGTGATCGAGCCGCTCGCCGCGCGCGGCCTTCCGGATGATGTCGATGTACTCGCGCATGCGCGTCAGCGGTCTGGCGAATTTCTCGCCGTGGAAGTCCTCGATCACGAGACGGCCGCTGGTGCCCAGGCCCAGGAAGAACCGCCCGTCGCTCATCCGGTCCATGTTCAGCGCGGACATTGCTAGATTGGCGGGGGAGCGCGCGAAGACTGGCACGATGCTGGTGCCGATCCGGATGCGCGAGGTCACGGCGGCGAGCTGAGCGAGCGAAGTCAGCGCGTCCTCACCCCACGACTCGCCCATCGAGATGCAGCTGTAGCCGAGCTCCTCCGCCAGCACGGCCGCCTCGCGCATCTCACGCCAGGACATGCCGGGCACGTGCATGCCCATGAGACCCACGTCACCCATCGCCCGCTGAGTGTACCAGGGTCGCTTGACAGGATCGGCAAGCCAGGTCAGAGTCCACGCTCGTGCCCGCGCTGACGCGAGACGTGCGCCGCCTGCCCCTGCGTGGAGCCGATCTCGTCCTGCTGGCGCACCATCCCCGCTGGAAGGGCGTCGGGCGAGACCACAACACCATGCTCGTCGTCGAGTGCGACGGGCCGATCGAGTCGGACCGCATCGCGCGCGCGTGGGATCGATTCCTCGACGTGTGCCCCTGGCCCGCGGCCCGTCTTCGGCGTCCGTTCCCGTGGGGCAAGCTCCACTGGGCCGCGGGCGCGCGCGCGGAGCTGGCCCGGCCGGCGGTGCGCCGAACCAGGATCACCGCGCGCGGCGAGCTGCAGCGCGAGCTCGCGACCGAGCTCAATCTCGCGGTCGAGCCGCGGCGCGAGGCGCCGCTGCGGATGCTGATCGTCGACGACGAGTCGGCGCGGCCGACGCCGTCCAGCGTCCTCGTGCTGACGTGGTTTCATCCGCTGATGGACGCGCGGGGCGGCGAAAATCTACTGACTCACCTCAACGAGCTCGACCGCCACGAGACGACCGCGCCCTGGGGCGATACGCCGCCGGCGTTCGTGTCCGATCCGGATCGCCGCTCGCTGGTCGAGCGCGGCCGCATCGCCGGCGGCAACTTGAAATACCTGAAGACGCTCGCGCCGGTGCCGCCGGTCTCGCCGGGCGGCCCGCCCGTGCCACCGGGCCGCGCGTGCTTCCGCCGGCAGAGCTTCACGGCGTCGGAGGCGACGGATCAGCGGGCGACGCGCGAGATCTGCTGGCGCGTGGCCGTGGTCGGCAAGGCGATGACCGAGCTCTGGCGGCGCCGCGACCTGGCCGACGTGCCGTGTCTGTTGCCCATCTCCGTCGACGTGCGGCCCAAGGGCGAGCTCGGCGCGACCTTCGGTAACCACCTCGCGTTCCACTTCGCGCGCTTCCGGCCGTCCGACACCGCCGACGTGCCGGCGCTGGCGCGGGCGCTGCGTCGCCAGATGGCCGACGCGCTTCGCGACGGACAGATCGAGGCGAACCAGGTCGCGCTGGAGTTCCTGCAGTACCAGCCGCTCTCGCGGATGCTTCGCGTGCTGCCGTGGACCACCGACGGCGAGCTCTTCTCGTTCAATTGCGCCGACCTCGCGGAGTGGCCGAACGCGCTCGCCGCCTGCTTCGGTCGTCGGGTCACGAACGCCTACCACGTGCCGGTCGTACCGCCCCGGCCGGGAATCGGCGTATTCTTCAACCGCTGTGGAGAGCGTAACAACATCGTCGTGTCGTGGATCGAGGGCGTCGTGACGGACGGCGAGGCCGCGAGGATCATCGAGGTCGTGCGCGAGGAGATGGGATGGATCGACGCGTCGTGAGCGAGACCGGGCCGCGGCGAATGCGGGTCGCCATCATCGGCGCGGGCCCGTCGGGTACAGCCCTCGCGATTTTGCTGGTCCGCGAGGGCGCCGCCGTCACGCTGTTCGACGACGGACGGCGTCCTCCCCTGCTCGTCGGTGAGTCGCTCGTTCCGGCGGTGATTCCGATCCTCCGGCGGCTCGACCTGGAAAAGGAAACGGCCAGCTTCAGCCGCGTCAAGCCCGGTGTCTCGTTCGTCTGGTCTCCGACCGATCGCGTGGCCGTGACCTTCAACCGTTTCGCGCCCGCCGTGTTCCCCTACGCGTACAACGTGCCGCGGCCACAATTCGACGACGCGCTACTCGCTAAGGCCATCGCGTCCGGCGTCGACTACGTGACCGTGCGCGCGCAGATAGTGCCGGCCGCCTCGGACGCGGAGCTCGCGCTGACCGCCGAGACCGTCGCTGCCGCGCCGGCCCTGGCGGGCCGCCAGCCCGATCTCATCGTCGACGCCACCGGTCGTGCGCGTCTGGCGGCTCGCGCGCTCGGCATCCCGGCGCGCCTCGGGCCGCGGAAGGACGTCGCGCACTTCGCCCATTTCGAGGGCGTGAGCTGGGACGAGCCCCCCGGGCAGGTGCGAATCGCGCGCGGCGAGGCGGGCTGGAGCTGGTGCATCCCGCTCCAGGAGCGGCTCTCGATCGGCATCGTGCTGGGCCAGGACGACGCGGCCGGTCTCGGGCGGACGCCCGAGGCGCGGCTCGAGCGCGCCATCGCGAACGACCCGGGCCTCACGGCCATCGCGGGCCGGGGCCGCAGGGTCACGGACGTCGCTACCTACGCCAACTACCAACTGATCTCCGAGCGCGGCCACGGGCGCGGCTGGGTGATGATCGGTGACGCCTTCGGCTTCGTCGACCCGATGCTTTCGCCGGGCGTGTTCCTGGCCCTGCGCTCCTCCGAGCAGCTCGCCGACGCCCTCGCGCCCTGGCTGCAACGGCGCGCCGTCCCGTCAGCGTCCGAGCTCGATCTCGTGCTGACCCGCTACGCCGCCACGCAGAGCGACATGCTGACCGCGTGGCTCGAGCTGGTCGCGTATCTCTACGACGGAAGGCTGGCCGCGCTGATCCGGGCCGGGCAGTCGTGGATGCCCGAGAATCCGGGACCGGCCAAGCGCGCGATGGCGACGCACATCGCGCGGCACGTCGGGCTCCTGGCCAGCGGCGCCGCGACGACGTCACGCTACAGTCGAGGGCTTTTGCGCTTCCTGGGACGCTACGGATTGCGCGGCGTCGACCCCGCGCAGCTCGCCATCCGCTGACCGCGCGCGCTCAGGCCGGCGACGGCGGCGAGCTCCCGGACTTCACCGCGACGTACTCGCTGAGAAAGCCCGCGTACACCCGCCGCTTGACGTTCACGAATCCGTTGCGCCGGAGCACGTCGAGGATCGTGTCGGGCGGCACGCACTGGTCGATCGTGTCCCAGTAGTACTTCATGAGGAGCTCGGCCGGCTCGCTGCGGGTACTGATGCGAGTCAGCCACGGCAAGATCCGCTGGAAGTGGGTTCGGATCACCCACCGCATGATCCGCGACTTCGGGCGCGACACCTCGAGCAGGAGCACACGTCCACCGGGTTTGAGAACGCGGCGGTACTCGGCGAACGCGATCTCGAGATCCTCCACGTGGCGCAGGGCGAAGCCCATGCTGAGCATGTCGAAGCTGTCCGAGCGGAACGGAAGGACCTCGGCCCGGCCCCGGATGAGCGGGCCGGCGAGAGCCGTCCGCGCCTCGCGCAGCATGCCGCTGTTGGGATCGATGCCGATCACCCGCCGGGGATCTCCGACGATCTCCGCTCCGCCCCGCGCGACCAGGCCGGTACCGGTCGCGACGTCCAGCAGGCGCATGCCGGGCCTGAGCCCGGCCCGCTGGAGCGCCTGGCGCCGATACATGGGGCCCGAGCCCAGATCCAGCATTCGCCCGATGTGGTTGTAGTGACGGGCCGCGCCGTCGAACAGCTCGTCGACGAACGACGCGCGGTCCGCCTGGACCGGGTACCACTCTTCCAGGACCGGATGCGGCCGGATCGACTCCGTCACGGGCGTCCCCTCGAGCGCATAGGACACGCAGTATACTTCGATCGCGCTTCGAAGGCTGCTCCACCGCCCAGGAGGCCGGCCATGCTCGACATCCCCTTCCGCTCCGCCAAGCAGCTCGCCGCGGACATCCGAAAGAAGAAGATCGGCTGCCTCGAGCTGCTCGACCTGTACCTGTCGCGAATCGAAAAATACGACGGCGCGCTGAACGCGGTCGTCGTACGCGATTTCGATCGCGCGCGGACGCGTGCCCGCGCCGCCGACCGGGCGCTGGCGCGGCGGCAGACGTGGGGACCGCTGCACGGCGTGCCCATGACGATCAAGGAGTCCTACGACGTGGCGGGCCTCCCGACCACGTGGGGTGTGCCGGCCTACGCGAAGAACGTGGCGAAGACGAACGCGGTCGCCGTCGATCGGCTCCTCGAGGCCGGCGTCGTGCTGTTCGGCAAGACGAACGTACCGCTCTTCCTCGCCGACTGGCAGAGCTACAACGCCATCTACGGCACCACGAACAATCCGTGGGACGTCACGCGCGCGCCCGGCGGATCGTCGGGCGGCTCGGGGGCGGCGCTCGCGGCCGGGCTGACCGGGCTCGAGGCCGGCAGCGACATCGGCTCGTCGATCAGAAACCCCGCCCACTTCTGCGGGGTGTACGGCCACAAGCCCACCTGGGGCATCGTGCCGCGGACGGGACAGGCGCTGCCCTGGCAGACCACCGCCGTCGACATCGACGTCGTCGGTCCGCTGGCGCGGAGCACCGACGATCTTGAGCTCGCGCTGTCCGCGATGGCCG
>Ga0126369_10002344_pt1 | contig 13423 bp, 20 predicted proteins | sample PanSoiMetaPlot_1_FD_109646 | JGI IMG/M metagenome (GOLD analysis project Ga0126369, IMG submission 109646) | Tropical forest soil microbial communities from Panama - MetaG Plot_1 | ecosystem: Environmental > Terrestrial > Soil > Tropical forest > Bulk soil | place: Panama | collected 2016-02-17 | reverse complement strand
GGCGGCGCCCTTGAGCGCAATTTGTGGCAGAGCGGCGGCGAGGTCGAGGACGGTCTTCGTGATCCCGACGATGACATCGCCGATGACCTGGCCCAGCGAAAACGCGGCGACTGTCGCACTGAACGACTGCGTCAGACTATCGGTCTGTTTGGCGGCGTTGGCGGCCTCATCGGCAATCTGCTGCAGGCCGAGCGGCACCGCCTGACCCATGGCGCGTAATTTCTCGGCCGCTTCCGAGGCAATCGCGCCGACTTTCTGCAGTTCGGCCGCGGTCAATTTGCTCGAGCCGCCCAGCGCCTCAACCACCGCGATGGTCCGATTCGCCTCCGCGACGATCTTTTCGCCCGAGAAACTCGTGATCATCCGGTTGAATGAGGTCCCGACCTTGACCGCGCCGGTTGAGAGCACGGTCAGATCCTTTTCAGCCTGGCGGACCTTCGCTGAGAGATCGGAAAAATCCGCGACGAATTTCGCACTAATCGCCATGCGGGCTAATCCAGGTACGGGCGAGGTCTAGGAGTTCGTCGTAATACTCTTGCGAGAGTTCAAGCAGTTGATCCGGCGTCCAGTGCATCAGGCGGCAGAGGATGAGATCGGATCGGATTTCCTCTCGCCGCCCGTCCCGTTTTTTCGCGCCTCGCGTGCGGCCTCGACGGCCGCTTCGTGCCGCTCGATCGCCTGTTCGATTTCGGTATAGGTGGCACTCTCGAGGTTGCGGATCGACGCTTCACTGACCGGCACATGCCGGCCGCCGATGTCGACGAGCGACCAGTCGATCAGATATTCCACGACCTTGGAAAAGCCGACTTGTTCCGCATCGACTTCGGCGCGCTCGTTGAAATGCATGGTCTTGACCAGGCGGGCCGCGACCCGCCGACTCTCGCCGGCATTCAGCTCGCGTTTGACCTCGATCCAGTCGCCATCGCTGAGATCGATGCGCACCAGTTCCGGTTGAACGAAACGACAACGCGCCACGGTATCCTCACTTCTGCGTCACCTGCGCGGTCAGCGTCTGGGACGCGATGTGCAGCGAATCGGCGACGATCCGCCATTCGAGCGGCGCCGCGTGCTGACGCCGGACCCGAAACGTCAGCGGCTGCTGCTGGGCCGCATACGCATCGTGCGACACCACCGCCGCGGTGAGCGCACTGCCGGATTCGGTCGTCGTAATCGTCCACGAGCCGAGGACCGCGGCGGGCACGTACAGCCAGACCAGTTCGGCTGCCGGCCCGCGATAGGTCCACATTTAGAGCGTCCGCCCCCAGCTGCCGTTGGCCGAGAAATTCACGCTGACCGTAATGGCGCCGGCCACTGGCGTTTCCATCGAGACGTCCACCCAGGCCGGCCCATACCAGTACTTGGTCGGCGCGTCCGAGGACGGATAGAGATACATCCGGACGCCATCCGCGGAGCTGGCGCCCTGATAGGGCTTGCTTTCGGTGTCATCCCAGAAGCCTTTGAACGTCCCCTGTAAGTCTGGGAGGCCTTGCACATAGGTCTTGTTTGCATCCCCGAAGGATGTCACTTCGTACTTGTCCGTGGCTGAATTGGTCGTCCAGTCATTCAGCTTGATCACGTTGGTCGCCGTCCCCGACCCGCTCGTCGACATGTAGACGACGCCCTTTTTGCCCGCATAGGCTGCCATCGCTTAGATCCTCCCGGCCATCAGGCCACCCACACCGAGTGCACGAGCGTCGTGAGATCGGCGAGCACGATGCCCGCCCGATGGATCCAGGACGCCTCGGCCACGGTGGCCGGAAGAGCCGCGGCAATGCGCGCGCGACCTGCAGGATCTCGAAGCCAGAGACGGATCAACGCCGCCGCTTCGGTCGGGCTCGTGAAGGTCGGCACCAGATCGCCGAATACTTCCTGTACTTCGGCGCGCTCGTCGGAGAGATGAAAGGCGCCGCAGGCCGCCAGCTCATAGGCGCGCGGACTGAGCGACTCGCCACGCACCGGCCGCCGCTGGCTGTCACGCGAGCGATAGAGGTTGAGCCCGATCGCCGCCCGCCGATAGAGCGCCGCAGTGAAGTGATTGTCGATCGTCGGGCCTTTCACGTAGGCGAGCGTGCGCCGGCGCAGCCCGAGCCCTTTCCAGGAGCCATAGAGGCCGAGGTCGATCCCCGTCCAGTCGATCGCATTGAAAAAGGCGATTCGCTCCGGGAAGCCCGATCCGACAAAGACCACATCATGCCGTGGCACGGTATCGGCCACGGCCATCGCGCCGCCATGCGTTTCGGGATGCCAGGCGTGCGGGAGATAGCCGGCGTGCGGATTGACGGCGCGGAAGGCGGCGAGCATCGTCCGTTCATTCGTCCAGCAGCCATCCACCAGACGCGCCACCCGCAGCTCTTCGGCATGGTCGTACGGCGACTCGGTAAAGACGATGGCCACCCGTAGCCCCGCCCGTTTCATCATGAGGATGACGTCAGGATGAAAGAGCATGGCCGACACGATGACGACGACATCGACATCGCGGCGCATTGCCATTTCCAAGGCGCCGACACTCGCGTGATAGACGACATCGACTTTGTTCGGCTTCGGGAGGTCGGCGGTCTTGCGCAATTGCCGCCAGCGCACATGCAGAAACTTGCCGGCGATCGTGATCCGTTCGTCCAGGCGGTAGGGGATGACCTCGACGCCGTGCGCCTTCAGGCCATAGCGCAGACCGGCCTCGACATCCGCGGTCGACCAGGACGCGCCGGGATGCACCAGCAGAATCCGCAAGGGACGGCCGTTCATCGGACTACCTCGACGCCGCCGCCACGGGGCCGTTCGAGCACGGTCCGACAGGTCGGACAATGCGGCGTATGCACCGCCGAGAAATCCTCCCCGAAGCCGAACCAGGAACAGGCCCCGCAGCGCATGAGCGGCTGATGGGTGACATCGGCACCGCGCACTTCCGGCCGGGCGATAACCAGCACCTCATCGAGCCAGAACGGATCCGGCGTCTTCGCGAGGATCGCCTGCATCCAGTCAAAATCGTGTTCAGGATAGGGCTGGCCCTGGGCATTGCGGACTGGGTGCGGCCCGACCGCCGCGGCCGGCGCGGCGATACAGCAGCCACTGATATGGCTCCGCAGCATCCGCGGCGCATCCCAGAGCACTTGGCGCCAGGGCGCGAGGAATCGATAGAGGATCGGCCGCGCCGGATCCCGCGCGCAGATCGGCCGCAGGATGGCGAAGGCACCATCGATAAACACATCGTCATCACCGATCGTGAAGACATGCGAGGTGGTGATCCCGAACCGCTCCATCGCGATGTTGATTTGCGCCGTGCCCCAGCAATGCACGCCGGCATCCAGTGCGCATACCTCGAACCCGTCCCCAAAGTGACGGACCAGGCGCTCGACATCCGGGCGCGCGCCCTGCTCGTACGTATCGATTCCGACCAGGACACGATCACCCGGCACGCGCGCTTGACGCGCGATGGACTCGAGCGCGGCCTGCAGCGTCGGCCGGCCAAGCACGCCCATGACGACGGTAAAGGTCGGCGTCATTCGGTTTTGATCCAATACGCTTGTTCCTCGCCGACCCGCACGAGCGCCGGCGCGATCCGACGCTGTGCGCAGAAGTCATAGAGGGCGAGCCGACAGCCGCGCCAGAACCCGTAATCGTCTAGGACGATCACACCGAAGGGCGATACGCGGTCGTACCACTGCTGCAAACAGATGCGGACGCTCTCGTACCAGTCCGCATCGATGTGCAACAGGCTGATCATCGATGGACCGCCTGCGGGGAAACTCTCCGCGAATAACCCGCGCCGTAAATGAATCTGCGTCGTCGGCAACCCAGACAGTGCCAAGGCTTCGCAGACCCGATCGATCGTCGTCGCGTTGGCGCCCGTATACGGCGGCGCGAACGGCCCGTCGATGGCGGTCGGCGCCGGTAAACCGGTGAACGTGTCGTAACACCAGAGGTGCCGCGTCGTGCCAACTAAGCCCGCCGCGAGCACGGCCGCCGAGCCGCCGCTGGCCGTGCCGCACTCCACCACATCGCCGGCGATCCCCTCCGTCAGCCTGTCGGCCAGGAGCCCTTGCAGCGACTGCAGCCGGAGGCGATCCACGACCGTATAGGGCCCGATCGCGTCCAAGAGCGGATCGCCCGTCATAATACGGAGACCTCGAAGCCGGTTGCGCGGACGAGTGCGACTAACTTCGCCGTCAGTCGTTGCCGGGCGCGGATGATGACCGGAATCATGCGTTCGGGATCCGGGCCTTTCGGCATCCGGCCGCGATTTGAGCCGAGACGCGTCGAGCGTGGCGCCGTCCCATATTCGAAAAGGTGGCTATGCGGCGATCGACTGATCACGCGGCCAATCGTTTCCCCGCGGTTCGTTTCCAGCGTCACGCGTACCCCGGCGCGCAGATTCCCGGGCGGATACCACGGCGACGATCGGTGCGGGCCCGGGTGCAGATTGGTTGTGCGTTGGGGATAGTCGGCCTGAATCTGCGCGCCGGCCTGTTGTGCCGTCTCGCCAACGACCGCACTCGCCTCCATGGCCAGCGTCTCGGGTAGATTGTGTAACGCCCGCCGCAGCTCGTCGAGGCCGTGAAGCTCGAGCCGCGAGCTCATGGAATGATTTCCTCGCAGAGCAAGCGCATTTCGACGTTGTCCTCATCGATCGTTTGAAACCCGCGGACGAACAATTCCCGTGTCCCATACAGCAGCCGCGTGTCCAAACTAACCTGTGGGTGATAGCGCATCGTCACCTGATGCTGAATCGTCCGCGCGAGATCCCCAGCGCCAGGCGGTAACGGTTGAATCGCCGCCCAACACCCAGGCGGGACCAGGTCTTCAAAAAAGCCGTCATTGTCCGGCGACTTTTGCGGCCCGCGCGATAATGTGACCCACTTGTTAAGCCGGCCAACCCTCATAGAGTGCTCGCCAATGCGCATAATACGGATAGGTCGAGGTCGGCTCGATCCACGAAACGCGATCATCCCAGCAGGCCTGCGCCATGCGCAGCGCCTGCTCCGCATTCGGCTCGAGGCCTTCCCGATCGGCAGTGAGATAGCCGATATAGAGTCGGAGTCCCTGTTTGATGCGTTCCGGGATGCTGTCGATGCTGGGCCAACCGACGATGTAGGTCACCCGCACCCGGCCCGTCCAGCGATCGGCCTGCACCGTCGGCCAGACCTGATTCGGCGCGCGCGTGATCCGGCCCGGTTTGGTCGTGGTATCGACCAGATACAGCGAGGTATTCAAGGTTTGCAGCGCGCCGGTCGTGTCGTAGTACTCGACTGTGGTCACCGATTGCAGCGGCGCCGCCATGGGTAAGTACAGCATCTCGTAAAAATTCGAGACCGTGTACTGCCAGGTCTGCGTATACAGGCCGCGGTTCATGTAGTCTTCCGCCGCGCCGGTCGCCGCTTTGATGTAGCTGGTAAACAGCGCGTCGTCGTTGCTCTGCGTGAACCGCGTCTGCTGTTTCGCCTCCGAGACCGTGATCGGATCACGCAACGGCTCAACGGTCCGGACCCAGGACCACGAGGGCCGCCGATAGGTCATCGCGGCCCTCGTTTCCGCGGCCGGGACAAGGTCGCGGTCTCACTCGGCGGCTCGAGGGCGGCCGCGTCCTCATCCGAATCGGGCAGGATCACCGCCGCGCCCTCGGTCACCCAGGCCCGCATCGCCTCGGTCAACTCGATCACCGGAATGATCTGGCCGGGCTGAAACGGAAAATCCGGATGATCCGAGGGCCGCGTCTCGAGAAAGCGCAACCGCATATTTACCCTGCCGCCGGGACCTCATCGGTCGGCTCTGTGCGTTCGGCTTCTTCCCCTTCTTTGGATGTTTCGGGTTTCTCCCGTGTTTCGGGTTCCTCGATCTCCGGATCGTGGTCGATTTGCGCGCTGCCCCGCCAGGCGCCGCCGGCGTCTTCGACGGCGGCCTGGAGGGCATCGGTCGCGTCCGCGATCGCCATGCATTGCTCTTCGGTCCCGGTCACCTGGACACGAACGTAGACGTGCACCACGGCCATACTGCCTCCTATTACGCCGTGCCTTCCGCCGGCGAGAGCCACTCTTCCGAGGTCGAGGTCGGCTGCGTCACCGGGCGCATACCTTTCGCGCGCCACTGAATCGCGACGAGCGAGTCAATCGTGGTCGTCGTGCCGCGCACGACGGAGCACTTCAGAAACTGTTTGCCCGGCCGCAGGATCCTCACCATGAGCTGATTATTGGAGGCATTGCTGACGGCGGTCCCGGTGAGATCGTTGTAGCTGCCGCCGGACGTCGCCGATTGATTCACTTTGATCGAATTGTTCGCCGCCGGCGTCCCCAACCGGACAACGAACGTGATCCCATCAAAGAGGCCCATGTCATAGGCATTGCTGCTGATGGTCGTCGTGCCCGTCACCGTCGGCGCTTCCACGGTGACCTTGCAATTGTCCAGAAAAAACATCGGCGGTCTCCTCCGGCAACAGGCCCGAGGTGGATGGATCTCCACCTCGAGCCGATCAGGATTAGGGATGCACGGCGTATTTGACGGGATGCGTGCCGGCGTCGAGCAGATCGCCATCCGCGCGCGCGAAGGCGAGAAAAGCCGTCTGGCCGAGCACGGCGTAGAGCTCATCGAGCCGGCGCAGCTCGACTTCGCGGACATCGCGCACGATGTACTTGCTGAAATCGCCGAACAGGATCGACTTGACGCCGGTCGCCGGCGTGGTCATCGACTGATTGACGACATAGGGATAGCCGTTGATCGTGTTTGGCGCCCCATTGGCCAGGCCGGGCATCCAGATCGGCGCGCCGCCGGTATCACCGGAGTACTGCAGCACTTTGATCTTTTTGACCATCTTGAGCCCGCCGTCGTGGAACATCCACCGCGCATTGGGGCGATAGGCCGGATCGACCGAATGTTCGATGTCGATCATGTTGTCGTAGGACGCCGACGACACGCCCGACAGTGTCACGCCACTTGAGGTCGATGCCGTTACGATGCCATTCGGCTGGCTGCCGGTGCCGGTCGTGAAGTGATCGTTTTGGATACGTGCAATGCGGTTGCCGAGGGCTTCGCCGAGAAACGCCGCCGCATTGATCGAGGTATCCTGCAAAAATTCCATCGACGCCAGAACGTATTTGCTCGAGTACTTCCAGGCGTCGAGCACGAGCTGACCAAACGTCATTTCGAGCTCGTTGGACGTCGTGTTCTCACCAATGATCTCGCCTTTGTTCGACGTGTCATTCGTCGTCGGAATCGGCAAGGGGCCGCCGGTCGCCGTCCGAATGACCGTGGCGACGGACCGCACGCCGCCGAAGGCGAGCAACGCGACCTCGAGCGATCGCATCATCTCGTCAGGCACCGTATAGCCGCCGGTCGTCGTCGTCGACTGCAAGCCGGTCAGGGCCGCGCGTTCCTCTTCGAGATGGCCGCGCCACTGGCGGAAATCATCGGCGCCAACCCGAAATTGTTCCGCGCCCTGATGCCATTCCGTCGGCCGCAACGGCGCCGGCGCGAAGCCGGTCACGAAGATCCGTTTCTGGTCGAGCGAGATCCCGCACTTGCGGCAGTTGTCGCGCTGCTCCGGCGTCGGGTCGACCTGGCCGGCGAGCATCCAGGTCCGGAGCGCGAGATCGCGATCGCGATCGGTGATTTTCGCGGCGTAGGGGCGCGCGCGCAGACTGCCGGAATGATTCGTTTCGATCGGGTTGGGCTCACTGCGCCGTGCGGAAGCCTCGAGGCTCGCGTTGACATCGGCCTGCTTCTCGAGGCGCGTAATCAAGCCGGAGAGCCGCTCGATCTCGTCATGGATCTTGTCGAATTTCTCGGTTTCCTCTTTGCGGAGATCCATCCGGCCGTCGTCGGCCGCCTGTTTCAGGATCGCATCGGCCTCGGACGCGAGCCGGCCTTTCTGATCGCGGAGTTCGGTCAGGTTCATGGCACTGTCCTCGATCGTGCGGAGGGCAGGCCCGAGACACATGGCAGGAGCGCGACCCACACGCAACGACTCATCACGGAATCGCTGAGCGTTTGGAGGGACGCACCCGACAGCGCGGGCGATCACCACATTATCGCCGGGGCGGCCACCTCGAACAGCGTCGAAGCGCGCCGCGGCTCATCTGTGTAGCTAGTGCGATTCTGAGGGCGGTCGGGACGGCTGTCTAGTTAGTGTCACAGAAAGTCGAATGAGCGCCGGGACGGTCGTCCCCTGCTGGCGGGCCTGCGTCTCGAGCCGATCATAGTCGCGGGCCGGCAGCGACACGTTGACCCGCACGGCATCTTCGATTTCCCGCGGGCGGCCTTTGGGTTTCATCGGGCCAGCGTCAGTTGGAGCTTGCGGCGCAGCAGTGCAATCGGCGAGCTGGCCTGCCGCGCCTGGAATTCGCGCAGGGATCGCTGTGCGACGTCGACATTCGTCGCGCTATAGGCTGGAAACGCCACGACGGAGACCTCGGAAATCGTCATGTCCGATACGTCGCGCACCGGCGTCCCGTTCTCGGTGCGCCAGTCATCGGTGAGCGCGCGAAACGCGAACGACATCCCGGAGACATCGCCGCGGCTGATCGATTCGAGGATGTCCCGGCCGGCGGTCGTGTTCGGCGGATCGATCGAGACCCGCAGACCGCGCGGATCTTTTCGGAGGTTCAGGGTCCCGGCGCGCGTGCGACCGATCACTTTCCCGCTGTCGTGATCGACCAGGGCGCGCACGTCGAGCGCCTCCTTCAGCGTGCGATCGACCGCTTCTGGCCGGATGACTTCGCGAAAGCCGCCGAGATCCTGGGAGAGCGAATCGAACACGATGGCGTAGCCTTCGATGGTCCGGCCATTCGGTGCGATGCCGACGCGACATTCGGTGAGCGATCGGATTTCGAGATCAGGCATGGGAGGGCCCTCCGAGGACCGGCGTCACGAGCGCCTCGGCGCGATCGATCTCCCAACGATGTAGCACACGCTCGAGCGCCGCTGGCAGCGTGTCATCGTCGACCTCTGCCAGGAGCGCACTCAGCTGACGTCGCGAGTCCTCGAGATACACCGCCACGGCGGCCTCGGTCGTATTCCCGGCTGGCTGCAGCGTGCGCCAGGCGGCGAGGACCGGCGTCAAGGCCTCGCGCGCGTACTCCGCGTGCGGCCCATAGAAGCCGTCGATCCAGCGCGTGAACTTCTCGACTGAGAGGACATGTTTGCGCGCGCGTTCGCTTTCTTTGAACAGCAGCCGCTCGAGGACATCGACCGCGATCCCGCGGATGGCCTGTTGCGTCTCGAGCACGGTCCGCTCGAGCGCCGCCCGCGCCGCCGAGGCCTGCGCCCGCCCCTCGCGCTCCGCCGCGCCGGTGACCAAGAGGCTCTCGCGCTCGACTTCCAATTTTCCGATCGTGACCTTGAGGGCCACGGCGTCCTCGTCGGCGCGTTGGTGCTCCGTGACCAGTGACAGATTCGCGGCGCGCAAGTCGATAATCGTCGCCTCCTGCGTGTCGATCTTTGTCCGTGCCGCGTCGCGATCAATTGCGCACTGCTCCGCGCGCATCCACGCCTCGGCGCGTTCGGTGCGCTGCTGCTCGAGGGCTTCCGTCGTCGCTTTCAGCTCAATCCGCACGTCGGCCAGAATCGTCGTGGTCGATCGCAATTGACTGGCGGCGAGGTCCTTCGCATCTTCGGCCTCCTGCGCTTTTTTCCGCGCCAGATCGCGCTCTTCGGTGAGCGTGTCGATCTGCCGTTGTTGTTGCGGATCCGGGGTTGGGGGCGGCGCCGGCGGCGGCGCGAGGATCTTCTGAATGTTCGCGCGCTTTTCCTCGATCGAGGCTTCCCAGTACGGCCGCGCCAGGCCGAGCGGGATCAGGTTCATCGCGACGAAGGCATCATCGCCGCCGGCAATCGCGTTGCGGTTCTCGATGCCGCGGACCTCGTTCGGCGTCACCGAGGCGACGCTGAATTCCTTGCTGTGGAATTCACCGCGCGCCGTGGAATCGCCACGCAGCAGCCCTTCGACGGTGAATTCGATCGCCTGCAGGTTGCGCTCCGAGGGCGCGATCAGCTTCTCGCTCAATTCCTGTTCCCAGCGCTCGAGCCAGGGGGAGAGGCAATCGATGTAGTACTCGAGGTTCTGATGCTCGATGTTGTTGTTCGTCGAGCGCGTCAGTTCCTTGAGTTTGTGCGGCGGCAGATTGAACCACCGCGCGATTTCCTCGACCTGGAATTTCCGGGTTTCGAGGAACTGCGCATCGTCGGGCGGCACGCCGACGGGGTCGTACTTGGCCCCGTTGTAGAGCGCGAGCAGCTTATGCGCGCGTTCCACGCCCTGATGGCGCGCGTTCAGCGCATCGCGATAGCCCTGGTCGGCGAGCTCCGGCGGCTTCGGCCCGGGATAACTGATCACGCCGCCGAAGGTCGCGCCGTTCCCGAAGAACGTCCCGCCGAACCGCTCCGTCGCCAGGCCCAACGAAAAGGATTCGCGCGCTTTCGACACGACGCTGTAGCCGCACACGCCGTCATAGCCGAGGCCGCAGATATGGATCACGTCGGCGGCGTCGAGCACGATGACGCTGTTGTCGGGCTGGATGACGCGGTACTGCAGCGCCGCATCATAGCTGCGTCGATACGGCGTCACCCGATCCGGCGTGAGCGGCCAGAGCGCCGCGGGCCGACCGCCACCGTTGCGTTCGATTTCGGCGTAGGCATTACCCCAGAGCAGCACGTGCGCTTGAAGGATTTCGCGGAACACGAAGGCCGACATCTCCGGATTGGGTCGATCGTGCAGGATCCGATAGAGGGGATGACTCTCGAATTTGGTTTTGTTCTGGCCGTCCTTCCGGTACAGCGGCAGCGGCAGATTGCCGACCTGGGCGCTGATCAACTCCACCGCCGACCAGACGGCCGAGTAATTGAGCGCTGACCATTCCGTTACCGGAATGCCGGTCGCAGTGTGCGTGCTCGTCAGCGACCACGGATCATGACTGTTGCTCTGAAACGATGGCCCCCAATACGACCGGATCTGTGCCAACCAGCGCCCGACGCGTGAGATACGCGCCGGCACATCGCGCACGACGATCTCTTGCTGGCGCGCCATCTCAGAGCCACTCCGCATCGAGCGTGGTCGGCTGCCGCGCCGGATGGCGCAGCGCCAGGCTCATCCCGATTGTTGCCGCTTTCACCGGGTCGATCCGGCCGCGCGACTTTTTCTTGACGAATTGGATGTTGTTTTTGCCGTCGACCTGTTCCACCACATTGGAGACCGCCCACGCCGTCACCGGACAGCCGCGCGCGTCGACCTCGCCGGCGAGGACGGCCGCTTTAAAGGTCGCTTCCGCCTGGGCGAGGCTGGCGTAGGTCTGCGGCACCTCGAGGACTTGCGTCTCGGCGAACCCGTCCAGCCGCACCAAATCGTGAATCAAGGTCCCCGCATGCCACGGGTCGAAGCCGATCTGTTCGATGTCGAACCGCTCGCGCGACGCCGTGAGGAGCTCGCGCACGACGGTATGATCGACCGAGGTCCCGGGCGTCGTCTGCAGCCAGCCCTGCTCGACCCAGACCGCATAGGGTGCGCGATCGAGATGCGCGCGATCGATCAGCGTGTCTTGCGGCGTCCAGATGTGCTGCAGGAGCCGCCACCGCGGCCGCCCCGGCGCCGGCGGGAACACGAATGAGACCGCGCAGAGGTCGATCTTGGTCGAGAGATCGATCCCGACGAAACACGACTCGTGCCGCAGATCATCCGGCGACCACGCCGATTGGCCGCGCCGCCAGCCGTCGATCGAGAGACAGGGCGCCGAGGCATTCACCCACAGATTGAGATGTTTCTGTTTGTAGGTCGCCGCGGCGGATGGAATGCCCTGCGCCTTGACGACCTTCGATGCGAGATCCGCCGGATGGACCGACACGCCGTAATTGGGATTCGCCTTGCGCGCCGTCGCCTCCGTTGTCCAGTCGTCGTCGGGATCGGCGTGCGCAATGAACCCGAAGTACGTCTCATCGACGAGCACGCCGTCGAGAATCTTGCAGCAGTACTCGTGCTCATCGCCGCACGGTGAGACCGGATCGTCGCCGGCGGTGGTAATCTTGAAAATCAGCGGCTGACGCCGCGCACCGGTCGCCGTCTCGAGCACATCGATCAGACCGCGCGTTTTGTGAGCGTGTAGCTCGTCGATGATGATCAGATTCGGATTCAAGCCATCGGTGGAATCCTGATCAGCGCCGAGCGGCTCGAGCTTCGAGGCCGTCTCGTCGCGATGCAGATTGGCGACGAGCACGTCGATGCGCGATTTCAGGCCGCTCGACTGCACCAGCTTTTTCGCATCCTCGAACACGATGCGCGCCTGGTCGCGTTTGGTCGCCGCGCAGTAGCCTTCGGCGCCCGGTTCGCCATCGAAAAACGCCACATAGGTGGCGACGATGGCCGCCTCGAGGCTCTTGCCATTCTTGCGCGGGATCTCGTTGTAGGCGTTGCGGAACCGGCGCAGGCCCGTGTCCCGATGCACCCAGCCGAAGATCGAGCCGAGCCGGAACTGTTGATACGGCTGCAGCACGATGCGCTGGCCGGCCCATTCGCCTTTGTAATGCCGCAGCAGACTGGCGAAGCGGAAGAACGTATCGGCACGCTCCAGGTCGAAGATATACGGAAAGTCCGGCGCGCCCTGCCGCGCGAGATCCCGTACATGGCGGAGGCAGGCCAGCCGGTGATACGTCCCGGCGGGCACCTCGCCCGCGACGACCGCCTGCGCGTACGTGTCAATCGCGTTCATCGCGTCACCAGATACCGGTGCTCGAGGACGTATTCCAGGAGCTCTTGCGCGAGCGCGCGTTTCTTCCCATTGCGCCCGGCCGCGATCTCGGTCAGGAACGCCGCGAGCTGCGGCTCATCGTCGACCGCCGCGCGCAACGTGCGCAGCATCCGCTCGCACTGCCCGGCGCTGAGCCGCCGCTGCGGGATCGCGATCGCCGTCATGCCGGCTTCTTCCCGATCGACACGACGTTATCGAATTCGGCCCATTCGTCGGCCGGCGCCTCCTGGATAATTACCGGCTTGCCATCCGGCACGAGGCGGAAGCGCGCCATGAGGTTTTCGACGCGTTGCAGCATGCCCCGATGATCCGGCCCGCCGGCACGCAGACTGCCCGCCGCCAACCGCTCGAGCTCGACCGCCCGGCACAGCATCGTGAAGGCCGCCACCGAGGCCGGCGTCAAGGTATGCGCGGCGATGGCATGCGGCGCCAACTCATCCCAAATCCGGCGCTCCTCGGTTGTCAGCGTCTGAGGCGGATTGACGGGACCTTCGGGGGCGGTTGGGGCAAATGACGGCCGTTCACTCGATTTCGGACCCCGCTTGCCGGGATGCCCCGCCAGCCAAGCCGCGAGAGGGGCGTTCTTTGGCCGTCCAGCGCCCAATCGCATCCCGCCTGACCTCCCCCTTATGCCCGCCATTTATTTGATTCTCAGGGCAGTGATTTGAATTTCAGAGGCATTTTCGCGAACGTCCGCGGAAGCG
>Ga0126369_10002343_pt1 | contig 13426 bp, 10 predicted proteins | sample PanSoiMetaPlot_1_FD_109646 | JGI IMG/M metagenome (GOLD analysis project Ga0126369, IMG submission 109646) | Tropical forest soil microbial communities from Panama - MetaG Plot_1 | ecosystem: Environmental > Terrestrial > Soil > Tropical forest > Bulk soil | place: Panama | collected 2016-02-17 | reverse complement strand
CCGCGGATGTCCTGAAACACGAAGATATAGCCTTCGGGAATCAGTTCGGCGTAGCGGTTGAGGATGCGGCTGTAGCCTTTTTCGTCATCGCTGAGACCGTAGGGCGTGCGTTCGAAAATGAAGGGCAGCGGTTCGGAGGCGTTCTTCGGCGAATAGATCTCCGTGTGCAGCTTCATGCCGTCGCGGGCCGCGATCATGACGTCGGTCTTGTCAAAGAGCTTCGAGTAGTCCGGGCGCTCTTGCGGCTGTGCGGAAGCGGACAGGCCGAGAAGCAGATTGGCCAACAGAAAATAGAGGGATTTCCGGTCACAATGAAGAGAGCTCACAAGAGTTATCCTCCTCGCTTTGGCCCTTTACTCTCGCGGCAGGGATAGTACACGAAACCGGGCGGGCTCTGTTACACTGGAAAGTGCTCGACCGCACCTGAGAAGCGATTCAAAAGAGAAGAATTATCCGGGCTGCTGGTTGTTTCAGCAGCTATTTTTGTGTTTAGGGAAGTTGGCGCAGGGGCGCCACGAAGAAAAGAGTCATGAGTCAAGAAATTCGCAACATCGCCATCATCGCGCACGTGGACCACGGCAAAACTACGCTGGTGGACGCTATGCTCAAGCAAAGCGGCATTTTTCGCGCCAACGAAGCAGTGGTCGAGCGCGTGATGGATTCAAACGAACTGGAACGTGAGCGCGGGATCACCATTCTGGCAAAAAACACGGCGCTCTTTTTCCGCGGCACGAAAATTAATATTGTGGATACGCCAGGCCACAGCGATTTCGGCGGCGAAGTCGAGCGCGCCCTGCGGCTGGTGGATGGCGTGGTCGTGCTGGTGGACGCGAGCGAAGGACCGCTGCCGCAGACGCGCTACGTGTTGCAAAAAGCGCTGGCGGCAAAGCTGCCTCCGGTGATTGTTCTGAACAAGATTGACCGCGCGGATGCCCGCCCCAAGGAAGTATTGGACGAAATTTACGACCTTTTCATCGATCTCGACGCGACGGAAGACCAGCTCGATTTTCCGATCATTTACACCAACGCACGCGACGGCGTGGCTCACGCGAAGATTGGCGACAATTCGAAAGACCTGTTGCCGTTATTTGAAGCCATCGTGAAGCATATTCCTGCGCCGCCGGGCGATCCCGCGGGCGTGCTGCAAATTCAGGTGATGAACCTGGATTACAGCGAGTTTCTGGGGCGCATCGCCATTGCGCGCGTGTTCAATGGAACTTTGAAGCGCGGCGAAGAGGTGGGCGTCAGCAAGCTGACTGGAAAGCTCGAGCCCACGAGAATCACAAAACTGTTTACCTTTCGCGGATTGCAGCGGGACGAAGCCGAGGAAGTTCCCGCGGGCGATATCGTGGCCATTGCCGGAGTCGAGGACATACAAATCGGCGAGAGCATTACGGATCTAGCCTCGCCCGCTCCGCTCGAACCGCTGCTGATTGACGAGCCGACGCTGGCAATGATCTTCACGGTGAATAGCGGGCCGCTCTCCGGCAAGGATGGCCAGTATTTGACGTCGCGCGACCTGCGCGACCGGCTGCAGAAAGAGTTGCTCACCAACGTGTCGATTCGAGTTGAAGACACGGACACCCCGGAATCCTTTCGCGTCCTGGGCCGCGGCGAGCTGCAACTGGCGATCTTGATTGAGACGATGCGGCGCGAAGGCTTCGAATTAATGGTGGGCAAGCCGGAAATCGTGACGCGCACGGAAAACGGGAAAAAGCTCGAGCCGGTCGAGCGCCTGGTCATTGACATTCCCGAAAATTTCATCGGCATCATCATGGAAACCATCGGCGGCCGCCGCGGCGAGATGACCAAGATGAGCAATCACGGCTCCGGGCGCGTGCGGCTGGATTTCAAGATCCCTTCGCGCGGCTTGATTGGATTGCGCAGCCAATTGCTGACCGACACGCGCGGCACGGCGCTGATTCACTCGATTTTCGATGGCTGGACGGAATACGGCGGGGAAATGGCTCTTCGTCCTACGGGCGCGGTTGTGGCGGACCGCGCGGGAGTTTCCACGGCGTTCGCGCTGTGGAACTTGCAGGAACGCGGCGAACTGTTTGTTGGCCCCGGCGTAAACGTCTACGAAGGCATGATTGTGGGCGAGAACTCGCGTGAGCAGGACATGGACGTAAACGTCACCAAAGAAAAGAAGCTGACGAACATGCGCTCGTCCACTGCCGATGAGGCGATTCGCCTGATTCCGCATCGCGAGTTGAGCCTCGAGCAGGCCATTGAATTTATCGCGGACGACGAATACGTAGAAATCACACCGAAGACGATTCGCCTGCGAAAAAAGGTCTTGCAAGCCAACAAGCGTCCGCGCCGCTGGCAGGAAATCCGCGCCAGCCAGGAAGCCGCGGGGTAAACAATCCGGTCCCATAGGGCGATTTGGTTCATCGATCGGAACCCGATGGAACTCTCTGAAACGAATACTTTTCGTCAGCAATCTGAATCGGCGAATTCGAACCAGGCGTGCCGAACTTCCGAACCACAGTCAGCGTATTCCCCTTATTAGTGATTTTCCAGACCTCGGTAATAACCATAGTCAGGCTGGAGCCGGGAATGGTCTCGGTCGTTTCTATTTCTTTGCTTTCTATCCTCTTAAGCTTGTGAATCACTTGTCTTCCTGGCCGGTTGGGAACTTCCGTTGAGGTGTCCGTTCCGTCCAAGTTGTAAACAAAGGTGCGAGCATTTTCGGTCTTCTCTGAAGATTCGCGACGCGTCATGGTCCGATCATCAAATGTGATTTCCCAAGTCACTCTTGGAAGATGATTGCTGTCGCGACCGACTAGATCATCTCTCAACCACTTGCCTGCAAATCGTGAAGCCCTGTCTTGCGCAAGGCTCCACGAACCAGGAAGGGATTGAAGCAGCGCTATCAGAAGAACTGCACGGCGCATGAAGCTTCCTAATGTGCATGGTCGTAATCGATAGGGCGCCATCTTATTGCTTCTAGCGGGCTGATTTCTCAAGAAGCTCAGCGAGGTATTGCTTCCAGACGACGGCGCGGGTGTGGGTTCCGTGACCGCGAGTTTCGTCGCTGATGGGCAAGTCGATGAAGCGGCCGTTTTTTACTTTTTTGATTTCGCGCTCGGCGATGCCGAGTTCCGGCGGATTGATGAAGTCGTCGGCGGAGTTGAGGTACATCACCGGGGCAGTGATTTTTTCAAGCTGCGAAGAAGGATCGTAGTTGCGGGAAGCATTCACCTGGTACAGGAGATCGTTGGCGTCCAACTCAGCAAGACGCGCTTGGAAGGCGGCTTCGATAGCTTTGTCCGCGGCATCGCGCGTGGGGTACATTTTCTGAGCGTGCAGCGGCGCGCTCCCGGCGAGCAGCAACAAGGCGACGGCAGTGCGCAGTCCCTGCTGCGGCTCCGCGGAGTACTCTCCGCCCTTCCATTCGGGATCGTTGCGAATCGCGTCCATCAGCATTTTGCGCCACCCGCGATTGCGCCCGGCGATCTGTACCGGCAGGCAGGCCAGCGGCATCAGCGCGTCCATGAAATCCGGATACGTCTCTCCCCAAACAAACGAATGCATGCAGCCCATCGAAGTGCCCATGGCCAAGCGCAGATGATTCACGCCGAGGCCCTCGGTGAGCAAGCGGTGATGCGCGGCAACCATGTCATCGTAGTCATATTGAGGGAAACGCGCGTGCAGGCCGTCGCTGGGCTTCGAGGATTTTCCGTGGCCAATGCCGTCGGGAAGGATGATGTAGTAGCGTGTGGCGTCGAGAAGCTGGCCCGGACCAAACAGTTCACCGGCGAAGATGGGTTGCAGGAATTGGTGGCCCGTGCCGCCGGTGCCATGCAGAATCAAAACCGCGTTGGTGACGCGTCCCTCGGCGCTCTTCGCAGGCTTGCCCAGTGTCGTGTAGTGAAGGCGTAGTTCCGGCAGCGATTCGCCGGAACGGAACTGGAAATTCTTCACGACAAAGTCACCCTCCGTGGTAGCGGGCGTTGGGGCTTGCTGTCCGGCCGCGGGGCATTCACGAAATAGAAGGAGGACGAGAGCGAAAACGAAGCAGCGTAAGAAGAATCGAGACATGCTTCACCTCAAGGGACTTAACCTCTAAAGGGCAGGAAATCTATCATAAATGAGTTCAAGCACGGCGGAAGGCGAGCGCCGTGATCGCTAAGAGCAATTAAGGTCCCACGTGGAACATTCCTTGCTTTGCCGACTGCCTCTGCTTAAACTGCCTGCCGCACGCCTGACGACAACCGAGCCTCGGGGTAGTTTATGCGAAAAATATCATTGCTGACTTTTGGCTTCTTGACGTTGCCTCCCCTATGCGTGCCGCAAGGGGTGTCCAAACCCGCTCCGGAAGTGCGCGCCTTCGTGAAAGAAGACGCGCCGCTGATTGCGCTGACGCACGTGCGGGTGATTGATGGCACCGGCGCCGCTCCCCACGCCGATCAAACTTTGGTGATTCGCGATGGAAAGATCGCCGCGCTCGGCGATGCGTCTAGCACAAAAATCCCTGAGGGCGCGAGAGTGCTCGATCTTTCCGGCCGCACGATTATTCCCGGTCTCGTCGGTATGCACGACCACATGTACTACCCCTCGCCGGGCGGAGCGCCTCCTCTCTACCCGCAGCATGCCGCGAGTTTTCCCCGACTGTATCTGGCGGGAGGCGTGACTTCCCTTCGAACGACCGGAAGCGTCGAACCTTACGCCGACCTCGAACTAAAACGCGACATTGACGAAGGCAAGATGGCTGGCCCGAAAATTCACGCGACCGGGCCGTATCTCGAAGGGCCGGGAGCCTTCGCGATGCAGATGCATCAGCTGAAGGACGCCGAGGACGCGCGCCGCACGGTGGAATTCTGGATCGCGCAAGGCGCTACGTCGTTCAAGGCGTACATGAACATCACGCCCGAGGAACTGGGCGCAGCCACAAAAGCGGCGCACGCACACGGAATCAAGGTAACCGGCCATCTTTGCTCCATTGGCTTTCGTGAAGCGGCTGCACTCGGGATTGACGACCTGGAACACGGCTTGGTTGTCGACACGGAATTTCTCGCAGGGAAGAAACCGGGCCTGTGTCCCAATCCCGCAGAGGCGGACAAAGCGTTGCTTCCCTTGGAAGTCACGAGCGGGCCGATTCACGAAATGATTCGCGACCTAGTGGCCCATCACGTTGCGGTGACCTCCACTTTGCCGGTGTTCGAGACTTTTGTGCCGAACCGCGCGCCGCTGGACGCCCGCGTTCTGGATGCCATGCAACCCGAGGCGCGCATTTCTTATTTGCGAAGACGGTCTTTGATTTCTGACGGTGCGGCAAAATCCGATTGGCCTGCGCTGTTCAAGAAAGAACTCGAATTCGAGCGCGAGTACGTGAAGCAAGGCGGCACTTTGCTCGGGGGACTTGATCCCACGGGTTACGGCGGGGTCATTGCGGGATTCGGTGACCAGCGCGAAGTGGAATTGTTGGTCGAAGCGGGGTTCACGCCGGTGGAAGCGATTCACATCGCCAGCTCGAACGGTGCGGAATTTCTCGGCGAACTGGACAAAATCGGCACTCTCGCCGCTGGGAAACAAGCCGACCTGGTGGTGATTGACGGCGATCCCTCGGGGAATATTAAGGACATCGAAAAAGTTGAAACCGTTTTCAAGGATGGAGTGGGCTATGATTCGGCGAAGCTCATCGAATCGGTCCGTGGGCTGGTCGGATTGCGCTAACGCGCCTGGCCCTCAAATAACGCAAAGGATTGCAAGTACTTGGGTTACGCAGGCCAAATGAGGTAGAGTCAGGGTTCCCAAAGCAGCACGTAAGGAAACGGCTGCATCCAATCGGTGAAAACAGGGGCCAAGCTGCAGAATTTCCTTTGCGCTCCAAAAGGAGATGACGGAACTCGTGAGCCACTTTCCCGGAGTTAACGGTGAGGCAGTGCATCCCACGATTGCGGCGACGGCTACAGCCCTTCCGCCGCACACCATCACGCGCGACGACGTGAAGTATTACATGGGCCGCGTCTTCGATATTCCCGAGCGGCGCGTGGAAGCCATGATGGGCATCGTGGACAACGCGCAGGTGCACAAGCGCTATTCCATTTTTCCCATCGATTACACCATCGAACCCCGCGCGCTTTCGAAAACGAACAACGAGTACATCGAGCACGCGGTGAAGTTGGGGCGCGAAGCTGCAGAGAAATGCCTGGAACGCGCTGGGTTGAAACCGGAAGACATCGACCTCATCATCACGGTTTCCTGCACCGGGTTCATGATTCCTTCGCTGGACGCGCACCTCATTCATATGATGGGCTTTCGTCCGAATGTGCGGCGCATGCCTTTCACCGAGTTGGGCTGTGCTGCGGGCGCGATGGCGTTGGGCCGCGCGGCAGATTACTTGAAAGCGCATCCTGGCGGGAACGTTTTGATCATCGCCGTGGAGCTGCCGTCCCTTACCTTTCAGCGCAAAGACATTTCTCAGGCCAACCTGATTTCGTCAATTCTGTTTGGCGACGGCGCTGCCGCAGTAATCGTAAGGGGGAAAGAAGCGCGAGGGCCAAAGATTCTAACTTCGGAGACCTTTACGTTCCCCGATTCGCTATTCGCCATGGGATTCGACCTCCGCGATTCCGGATTCCACATTATTTTGGACAAAGAGGTCCCCGAAATGATCGGTGGGAAGATTCGCGGGCTGGTGGAAGGGTTCCTCGAGCGCAACGGCCGGAAAAAGGAAGACATCAAGGGATGGATTTTGCACCCCGGTGGCGCGCGATTGCTTGGAAACGTCGAAACCGAGCTGGGGTTGTGCAAGTGCGACACGCAGCCTTCCTGGGACATTCTTGGCAACGTCGGGAATCTTTCCAGCGCCACGATACTCTTCATTCTGCAGGAATGGCTCGAAAAGCGTCCGCTGAAGACCGGAGATTATGCCGTGGCGGCCGCGTTTGGACCCGGCTTCAGCGCAGAATTTCTCTTATTGCAATGGGCTTGAGCGCTTACCTCTATCTTGGTTTGCTCGCGGCTGTGGGCGTGCTACGCCTCATTGAACTGCGCGTCTCGCTGCGCAACAAACAGCGTATGCTGGCCGGTGGCGCGGTGCCTGTGCCCGAACCGCAATTCAAACTCATTGTCTCTGTTCACACCGGGGTTTTGTTTGGCGCAGCCCTGGAAGTGATTCTGCTCAAGCGCCCGTTTCTGCCGGTATTTGGAACGGTGATGTTCGTGCTGTTTATCGCTTCGAATCTCATCCGCCTTTGGGCCGTTCGGACGCTTGGCGGGCTCTGGAGCGTACAGGTAATGGACTCCACAAAGCTCGGCGTCGTAACCACCGGGCCGTTCCGCTTTGTTCGGCATCCGAATTACACCGGGGTGGTTCTCGAAGTCATCACTCTACCTCTCATTCACACTGCATGGATCACCTCGAGCCTGGCTGCGCTGGGTTATTCGATCGCCCTCTCCATGCGTGTTCCGGCGGAGGAGAGCGTGCTCATGGCAAACGCGGAATACCGCGCGGCCATGGGGCGCAAACCTCGTTTCGTGCCAGGCCTCTTTTGAAGAGAATTGTTGGAATGACCTCTAAAACTCTCAGGCTTTTCTTGGTCTTCCTGCTGGCTGCCACCATTGCTAGCGCACAGCCAGCCACCGAAGGAGATGGGCCGGCGTTTACCACCGTTCCTGAACTCATGGCTGCCTTCCGGCTTCTTTACATCCAGAAATATCCCGAAGCGCGCGCCGCGTTCGAAGCCTGGGAATCGCAGCACGTGGACGACCCGTTTGGCCCGGCGGCCATCGCCGCCAGTTATCTTTTCGAGGAGTTTCATAATCAGGGTGTTCTCACCAGCGATTTTTTCCTGAACGAGAAACGCTTCTTGCACGGCATCGAGGGCGAACCTAATCCGCAACTCATGGAAGGCTTCGACGATGCCATTCGAAGCGCGCGGGCGTTGGCCAAGCAACGGCTCAAGAACAACCAGAATGACCCCGAAGCGCTCTATGCCCTGACGCTTTGCGCGGGCATGGAGTCTGACTCCGACATGATTCTCCGCAAACACAATCTGGATGCCGTCAAGCGATTGAAAGAGGCCAATACGCACGCGAAGGCCCTGCTCGCTCAACAGCCGGACACCTATGACGCCTACGTGGCCCTAGGCTCCGCCAACTACATCATCGGGAGCCTGTCAGTAGGATTTCGTGCCATGCTGTGGTTCGGTGGAGTCCATGGCGACAAAAAGCTAGGGATGGATCAGGTCGGCAAAACGGCGGAGAACGGGCGCTATTTGAAACCATTTGCCAAAATCATGCTGGGATTGGCCGCGCGCCGCGAAAAACAGAACAAATTGGCGCAAAAGCTCTTCCACGAGTTAAGCGAAGAATTCCCGGAGAGCCCGCAGTATGCGATCGAATATGCCAAGGCGATGGGCCGGCCCGCGCCGACATCCATACATCAATGAACTGCTTTGTCTGTGTCAGATTCAATCTAATAGTCTAGAATCTGCTTCCCATGCCTTGATGTTTCAACTCACCTTCGCGAGGCGGTGAAACGTGTTCCAGCGCGACTTACTCAAGGGGCGGGCCATCTTTTTGACTGGCGGCGGCACCGGGCTCGGGCGTTCCATGGCTCTGCGGTTTGCCGAACTGGGCGCGCGGATGTTCCTCGTGGGCCGGCGCGAGGAGCCGCTACGCGAGACGTGCGAGGAAATTCGGAAGCTCGGCGGCACGCCTGCTTATGTCTCTTGCGACGTTCGCGACTACAGCGCCGTCGAAGCTGCGGTGGCGCAAGCCGAGCAACAGTTCGGAGAAATCCATGCGCTCGTGAACAATGCCGCCGGAAACTTTATTGCCCGCACCGAAAAACTTTCCCCCAACGCTTTCACGAGTGTTGTGGGGATCGTGCTGAATGGCTCCTTTCACTGCACGCAAGCGATCGGCAAGCGGTGGATCGCTAAGAAAGTTGGCGGGAATATCTTGAACATCGTGACGACCTATGCGGCGGCCAACTGCGGCTGTGGCTTTGTCGTGCCATCTGCGTGCGCCAAAGCAGGAGTGTTGGCCATGACCACCTCCCTTGCTGTGGAGTGGGCCAAGTATCACATTCGAATAAATGCGATCGCTCCGGGACCTTTCCCCACAGAAGGAGCCTGGTCTCGCCTCATGCCCACAAAGCAATTCGAACAAGACAGCAAAGCGAGCCATCCCATGAAGCGCTTTGGCCGCCACGAAGAGTTGGCCAACCTCGCCGCGTTTTTGCTCAGCGACATGGCGGAGTACATCAACGGCGAGTGCGTTGTGATTGATGGCGGTCAATGGCTGCGCGGGGCCGGTGAGTTTAACAACCTGATGCTCCTGCCGGAAAGCGTCTGGGAAACCATGGAAGCGGCCCGGCAGAAGAAAACTTAGACGCGGCCCGGCCTAGCTGAAGGGTCTCAAGAATGCTTGTCAGCCTGAGTGTCCCGCTCGCGCGGGCCGTACGATCTCACCTTGATGCCCGCTTCAGATATTCGCTCTAGATTCACGTCTAGCTATTGTGGGAGGGCGCGCTTTCTGAGTTCTACGCGCAGCTTCACTTCACCAATCGCCTGACCGTTCGCCTCGGCGCGAACGGTGACTTCTTGTGGTTCTGCCTTCGATGCCGCTTTGTCCGGCGTCTTTTCCGGCGGTGCGGGTAAACTAACTTCGACGCGAGAAGCGGCCGTTTGCCTCGCCGCCACGATGAACTTCCCGGTCCCATTCTCTCGAGTCCAGCCCGCCGGCAGCGTGGCAGAGATGGTCACCTCCTGCGCTTTCACCGTGCGGTTGCGCACCCAAAGAGGAATTACCAGAGTCCCTGGTCCTTGCAAAGCAATCTCCGGCGGTTCGGGATGCGGCAAATTCATAAGCGCGTGCGCGCGGCGGAAATCCGCATAGAAGCTCCATGGTCCGCCAAGTTCAACTGATAACTCTGGCCTGCCGGGTTCCGGTGTGATTTCCGGACGCGCGAAGGGAACCGCGCCCGGCGTGATGTTTTCAAAAATATCTCCCGTCACGCTGCCTCCCACCACAGACTTGCCGAGTACGTAGCGCTGGTCTTCGCCCCAGCCGTCGTCCGAAGTGGCCATTTTCTCGATTTGCGCCTCGTCCATTTGCGCGATCCGGTCCAGATAGGATTTGGCTTGCGTTTGGTGCGCGCGAAAAGCATCCAGGGCCATCCGCCAGTACGGTTGCTTCGTAACCTTGGAAATTTCCTTCACCGAGTAACTCGGACCTTTGCCGCGAAAAATGTCTTCACGCTCAGCGTCGGGAAAGTAATAAATCTTCTTGACCTGCCACGGCCGGAGGTTTTCGAAGGGGAGTCGTTTTACCGGTCCGGCCAATTGCTCAGGAAAGACGGCTGGATTCCCGGCCAGATCGAAGGCCTCCGTTGCCAGTACACCGCATGCCTGATGGTCGCCGTGATCTTCGCCGATAAAAGTGCCCGGCAAAAAAGTGAGGATGACTTCCGGTCGAGTCAAGCGCACGAGCCGTACCGTTTCCTCCAACGTTTCTCCATGATCCCAATTTGCCAGGGACAGCAGCACGTTCTGCGAAGCCGTGTCTTTTCCGCTGAGAAACCAGACGTTGCTGACGCCGAGCGTGGTCAGCGCATTGCGCGCCTCGATTTCGCGGACGGCCCCAAGCGATGCTGCCTGCTCCGCTCCCGCCTGGTTCTCGCCGTTGCTGCCACGGGTGCAAAACACGACGGCAATGCGCTTGTGCCCGTCGAGCGCCCGCGCCACGTACGGAGTGACAGCGGCTTCGTCGTCCGGATGCGCCACCATCACCAGTATGTCCGTCTTGTAACGCTCGTCCGGCTGCGGCAGCGCCTTCGGCTCCTGCGCTAAGACGCTAGGTAAGATGCCTAGAAACACGGTTAGCGACACACCAACGAATCTGAACATCGTCTATCCTTTATCCTTTGGCGTTGGATTTCGCAGAATCACCGAAACTCTGTTCCTGCCACACCCTGGAATTCTCAATCTTCAATGGATGCTGCATCAAGGCTTTGGGGTACTTGCGGCGGCAGCTCCATTATCAGCTAAGGCCGCACGTTTCAATAGGTCCTGGAAGCACGCATCATGGCCCGAGCGGATCGGTTTCTGAACACTTTCTAATTCCGCCGCTCCCCGGCTGTACTCCGGCGTTGCTCCCGGCACACAGTCGTGGGGGCGCCAACACGCGCCGGTTATTGATCCGCAAAGCAGTTCTTGGCGCAACTGATTGAGGGCTTGGGACTTGCGCCCTTCCAAGGTTCCTTTGAACCGCTGGCTTACCCCTTGCACTATGACCTTCGCGGCATCAGCGAGTGGGGAGGAGTCCATGCGAAGGTTCACAAGTACCTGGGTCAATCCAAAACTGTTGGCGCGGTTGGTGTTACGGCTACTGACTCTCACAATCGTTTTTGCGGTGGGGGCATCCGCGCAAAGCGATGAAGCTCCGCAGACGCCATCCCGTGCCGGTGAAGGATGCTTGCTGTACCGCTCGCCGGTCTCCGGCCGATACGAAACCGTGCCGCTGGTGCACACGGACGTGGCTCTCGACGTTCGGGGGCTGGTGGCTGCAGCCACGGTGACGCAGCAATACGTCAACAACTCGAATGAGCCCATCGAGGCTGTCTACGTTTTCCCGTTGCCGCACGACGCGACGGTCTACGACATGGAAATCCGCATTGGCAACCGCGTGATTCGCAGCGTCATTAAAGAACGCGAGGAAGCCAAACGCACTTACGAGGCGGCGAAATCCGAAGGCAAGCGTGCGGCCCTGGTGGAAGAGGAGCGCCCCAACATTTTCACCGCGTCGGTCGCCAACCTGATGCCGGGCGATCACGTGGATGTCCGGCTGCGCTATGTCGAGGCGTTGCGTTGGGAGGGATCGCGTCTTCGGCTCGTTTTTCCAATGGTGGTAGGACCGCGCTACATCACCGGAACCCAGGCCTTGGGGCACGACGGCACCGGATGGGCCGCGGACAGCGACGCGGTGCCCGACGCTTCACGCATCACTCCCCTTGTGCGAAATCCCGAAACGCGACCGGGCCACGACCTTTCTCTGGCCGTCGATCTCGATGCCGGGTTCGAATTCGCCTCCATCAAGAGTGTGTCGCATGGAATCAGCGTCCGCCGGCTCGCAGACGGACGCCAGCACATCGAGCTCGCGAGCGGCACCACGATTCCAAACAAGGATTTTGTCCTTGATGTTCGGCAAGCGGAAAGCAAGCAACCTAAGGCCTCGCTCTTCCTTTCTCCTGAAAAAGAATCCGGCGAAACGTACTTTCTTCTAACCGCGTTTCCTCCAACCGTTCAGCCAACAAAGCGCGTGCCGCTCGAAATGCTCTACGTGATCGACATTTCCGGCTCCATGTCCGGAACGTCCATTCAGCAGGCGCGCGAAGCGTTGCTCCAGGCGCTGGACCGGCTCACACCTGCAGATCGCTTTGGCATCCTGGCCTTCAACCACAGCTATTACGAATTTGCCTCTCAGCCACTGACGGCAAGCCCCGAGAACGTAGCCGCGGGCCGCCGCTATGTCCAAGGACTGGAGGCCAGCGGCGGCACGGAAATGCTGCCCGCCTTGCTCCACGTCATGCAGAAGCCAGAGACCGCGGGTTACCTGCGGCACATCGTGTTATTGACCGACGGCGACCTCGGCAACGAAGAACAGATTTTCGCGGCGCTGCGTCATAACCTCGGCGGCGCGCGGCTCTATACCGTGGCGATTGGCAGCGCTCCGAACTTTTTCCTCGCCACCAAGATGGCCCAGTTCGGCCGCGGCAGCTTCACCCACATTGCGGATATCAGTGAGATCCGCGAACAGATGGGCAAGCTGCTCGAGACCATCGAAAGCCCGGTGCTGACTGACGTGAAGTTGACCTTTGAAGGCGTCGAACTGGCGGAGGTTTATCCGCAGCGTCTGCCAGACCTCTTCTTGCGGCAACCGCTCCTGGTTTTCGGGCGCATCTCGCAAGGGAGAAAGGGCACGGTGCGCCTGACAGCGCGCGCCGGCGAGCAGCCTTTTGAAACAAGCATCCCGTTCGACACTTCGACAGCATCTTTCCATCCCGGCATAACCACACTGTGGGCCAGGCAGCGCGTGGAAGATTTAATGGATCACTGGCGCGAAGTGGATGAAGATGCGCGGACAAGCATTCGCACGAGCGTGATTGCTCACGCCATTCGCTATCACCTGGTGACTCGTTTCACATCGCTCGTGGCCGTCGAAGAAGTCGTCGCGAACTTGGGTGGCCAATCGCGAACCGTTCCCGTGCCGACCGAGCTGCCCGCGGGCATGCACATGGACAAGGTCTTCGGCGCACCTGCTACCGGAACGGCCGATGCATTTCTCGAAATGTTGGGAGTGATTCTCCTGCTGATCGGCCTGACTATGAGCATCGCTCTACGGCAGCTCGCTCGCAAAGCGGAGGTAGCGTCATGAAGCCGCTTCGAATCTTCGTAGCCCTGGTTTTGTT
>Ga0126369_10002342_pt1 | contig 13431 bp, 9 predicted proteins | sample PanSoiMetaPlot_1_FD_109646 | JGI IMG/M metagenome (GOLD analysis project Ga0126369, IMG submission 109646) | Tropical forest soil microbial communities from Panama - MetaG Plot_1 | ecosystem: Environmental > Terrestrial > Soil > Tropical forest > Bulk soil | place: Panama | collected 2016-02-17 | reverse complement strand
CGCCTGATCAACGGCAACGATGGCGGCGCAACGATTTCCGTTGATGGCGGCAAAAACTGGTCCACGCAAAACAATCAGCCCACGGCGCAGTTTTATCACGTTGCTGCCGACAACGATTTTCTCTATCGCGTTTACGGCTCGCAGCAGGACAACTCTTCGGTGGGTATCCAGACGCGCAGCGACCGCGGCTTCATTGATCGCGGCGATTGGGACGCCGTTGGCGGCGGGGAAAGCGGCTACATCGTTCCTGATCCGCGCGATTCGAACATCGTTTACGCGGATGACGAAGGGCCCATCTTCACACGCTTCGACCGCCGCATCAACCAGGCGCAAAGCATTCAGGAATGGCCCGAGGATCCCAACGGCTACTCCGCCGCCACGCAAAAATACCGCTACACCTGGACCATGCCAATTGTCATTTCTTCGCACAATCCCGACGTGATTTATCACAGCTCGCAATATGTGTTTCGTTCGAACGACGCCGGGCGCAGCTGGACCACCGTCAGCCCCGACTTGACGCGCAACGATAAAACCAAGCAGCAGGATTCCGGCGGCCCACTCACCAAGGATCAATACACCGTCGAGTACTACGACACGATTTTCACGCTGACGGAATCACCCAAGCAGGAAGGCGTGCTCTGGGCCGGCACCGATGACGGCCTGATTCAAGTGACGCGCGATGGCGGCAAGAACTGGGCCAGCGTCACGCCCAAGGAAGTTCCCGAATGGGCCATGATCAGCCTCATCGAAGCTTCGCCGTTTGACGCGGGGACTGCGTACGCCGCTGTGGATGCGCATAAGCTTGATAACTTCAAGCCGTACATTTTCAAAACCACGGATTTTGGCAAAACCTGGACGAAAATTATCGGCGGCTTGCCTGACAACTCTTACGTGCACGCGGTGCGCGAAGATTCCAAGCGCAAGGGCCTGCTCTACGCCGGAACCGAGACGGCGATTTGGGTTTCCTTCAACGACGGCGCAAATTGGCAGCCGCTCCAGCTCAATCTGCCGAATACGCCAATTCACGACATGATTGTTCATGACGACGACCTGGTGGCCGCCACGCATGGGCGCTCGTTCTGGGTGCTCGACGATATCAGCCCGCTTCGGCAAGCTGCCGCATCCATTGCCGCGGAAGACGCGCATCTCTTCACGCCACGCACGGCCTGGCGCACGCGCATGGGCCATTTCAATCCGCGGCGCTACCCTATCGGGGAGAATCCGCCGAATGGTGCGATTTTGTACTACTGGTTGAAGGCCGAGCCCAAGGAGCCGGCGAAGCTTGAAATTCTCGACGCGCAGGGCAAAGTCATTCGCGCGTTCACCAGCGAAGAAAAGAAAAGCGAAGAGGCTCCCGCGGAATGGGAGCGCGACGCTCCTGAAGAGCACGTCCCGGCCAAAGCGGGGCTAAATTTGTTCACCTGGGACTTGCGCTACGAAGTTCCAAAGAAAATCCCGCAAGCCGTCTATGATGCCGGCGAGCCAATTGCTCCGCTCGCTTTGCCGGGAAATTATCAGGTGCGCTTGACCGTCGGGGGGAAAGCGCAAACTGCTCCATTCGAAGTCAAAATGGATCCGCGCGTGAAGACCTCCGCGGAGGAGTTGCGCAAGCAATTCACCCTGCTGCTCAAGATGCGCGACCGCACGGACGAGATGAACAAAGCCATCATTGCGATTCGCGACTTGCGCGGACAGTTGCAGACTTTGGAAAAGCGGCTCGGCCCGGCATCACCTGCGAAAAACGACGCGAGCGATCCGCCGAATCCCGTAGTCACGGCTTCCACGGATTTGCGCAAGAAAATCAGCGCCGTCGAAGAAGAACTCATCCAGGTGAATGGTAAATCCACCGAGGATTTCGCCAACTATCCGACTAAGCTCGAAAGTAAATTCGCCTATCTGCAGAACGTGACCGACAGCGCAGACACCGCCCCGACGGCTGCAGAAGAGGCTGTTTTTGCCGAACTCGACCAGCGGCTCGAAGCGCAACTCGCCAAGTGGCGCGACGTCCTTTCGAAAGACCTCGTTGCCCTCAACGACGCCATGCGCAAAAACAACGTCGCCCTCATCGCGCCGTCGGCCGGGCCGGCAAAGTAGCGAAGCGAGGAATCCGTCTTCCTCACTTTTGAAAGACTCCGGCAATCGCCTTGGCCCAATAGGAAAGGTGATTCAGCGACCGCGTGTGCGTCGCGTCCAGGTGCAGCGGCGTAATGGAAACAGCGCCGGAGAAAATCGCGGCGTAATCCGTGTCCGCCTCAACGTCCTTGTCGAATTTCTGCTCGAAAAGCCAGAAATAACTGCGCCCGCGCGGATCCTTTCCTTCGCTCAACTGGTTGCGCGTGATTTTCCGCGATTGCCGCGTGAATTTCACTTCGCCCTTCCACGGCTCCGGCACGTTTACGTTGAGCAGCACCTGGTCGGGTAAGCCTTCTTTCAGAACGATTTCGGCCGCGGCGCGAGCCACGCGCGCGGAGTTTTCAAATTTCGCGCTTTCTTTCTTCGCGCACAACGAAACGGCAATGGACGGAATGTGATGCAGTGCGCCTTCCCGTGCAGCGCCCACGGTGCCGGAGTAATACGCGTTTTCTCCCAGGTTTGCGCCGTGATTGATGCCGGAAATCAGCAGGTCCGGCTTTTCCGGCAGCAGTTTGTGCAGTGCCACGATCACGCAATCCGCAGGCGTCCCGTCAATAGCCCACTCGCGCTCCGCAATGCGGTTGCACACGATGGGCTGGCGCAGCGTCAGCGACTGCGCCGTCCCGCTCTGTTCCCGGCTCGGCGCCACAATGCTCACCGTTGCGAAATCCGCCAGCGCCTCCGCCACCGCCCGCAGCCCTTCCGCCTGATACCCATCGTCATTTGTCAGCAATATGGTTGGCATACTTTCAATGCGTCGATCAGTGATACCAGAAGTTCTTTACTGTGATTTCATTGTGCGGCAGCCGGCTGCCCCGAACTCACGAGGATGAGCGGCCTGAGACATTGAAGAAAATGGTCGGGACGGCGAGATTTGAACTCGCGACCTCACGCACCCCAAGCGTGCGCGCTACCAGGCTGCGCTACGTCCCGACGGGAAACCTGAAAACGACGCGGCAAATTCGAGAGGGCCGAATCGCGGTAGCTTCTGCATCAACAAGGCTATCACCGCCGTTCGAGAAGCGTCAAGAAAGCGTGCAGCGCGTCGCGCAGATCGAGCAGCATCCTGCGGCTGAGCAACTGCGATCCGCCGTCTCCGGCGTGATTCGAGCCGCGCTGCGCCGGATCGTCGGTGCCGCCTTTTTCGCGCAGGTAGCGGCGCGCCCCGGCGATGGTGTAGCCCTCATCGTAGAGCAGCCGTTTGATGCGGAAGACCATGTCCACGTCCTGCTGGCGATAGACACGGCGGCCGGCATCGTCCTTGGTCGGCTGGAGCATGGGAATCTCCGACTCCCAGTAGCGCAGCACGAACGGTTTCAGGTCGGCGAGGCGGCTGACCTCGCCAATGGTGTAGACGCGCTCTTCGGTGGCGGTTTTTGTGGCGGTGATGTTGCCTGCCATGCTCCTGCCCTGCCGGAAATCCTTCGTGCATCCTTCGGGGGGATGCACTTGGGATAAAAGGGACGCCGCTATCGTAACAGTTTGCGGCCCCTAGCTGTAGAGGGTGATGGTCATTCGTTGCTCCGAGACGCAGCGCGGGGGCGCTTTTCGCGTTTTCGGAGGCGCTGCACGAAGCGGACGGGCGTGCCAGTGAAATCGAACTTTGCGCGAAGCTGGTTTTCGAGGAAGCGCTCATAGCTAAAGTGCAACGGCATTCTCTGGTTGGTAAAGAGCAGAAACGTGGGCGGCGCGGTCTTGGCCTGCGTGATGTAATAAATGCGCACGGGGCGAGACTTCGGCGTGCTGCCGCGCTGGAGGTCCACTTCGCGCTTGAGCCAGTCGTTCAGCGCGGGCGTGGGGATGCGGCGGCGACGGGCATCCGCGCACTGATTGATCAGCGGAAAGAGTTTCTCGGCACGTTCGCCGGTTTTCGCTGAAAGAAAAGCAATCGGCGCGTAACTCAGGAATTTCAGCTTCGCGCGAATCATTTTTTCGTAGTCAAACATCAGCTTGCCGGCATCAACGTGCGCCGGACTTTCCCGCATGGCACCGGGTGCCCCGCCTTTTCCCAACGCGTGTTGTTTGCGTTCTCCATGTTGCTGATGGGAATCAGTGGGGTCTCTCCTATCAGAACCGGAACTGCTCCGTGAGGCTGCTTCGCGCGCGGCAGTAAGAGCGAGATCCCATTTATTGATGACCAGAATCAACGAGCGGCCAGATTCTTCCGCATACCCGGCAATCGTCGCGTCGCCTTGCGTGACGCCCTGCTCGCCGTCAATAACGAGCAGCGCAACGTCACAGCGTTCCAGGCCGCGCCGGGCCATCACCACACTGAGTTTTTCCGCCACCAGCGTGGTTTTGCCTTTGCGGCGAATCCCGGCGGTGTCGACAAAACGATAGTCGCGGTCAGCACGCGTGAATTCCGTGTCCACGTTGTCCATGGTGGTGCCGGGAATCGGCGAAACGATGGAGCGCTCCTCGCCCACAAGGCGATTCAACAGTGTAGATTTGCCCACGTTGGGCCTGCCAATGATCGCCACCTCGATCGGGGCAAATCCCGCCTCCTCTGCATCAGACCCCGCGTCAAGCGTTCTTTCATTCCGTCGTGGGGGCGCCGCATACTGCGCCCTGTGTTCCTCCGAGCTTTCCAGGAAAAACTGAGCGAGCGCGTGGTCGAGGAGATCGTCGACGCCGGTGCCGTGTTCCGCGGTGATGGGGAAAACGGAAACGCCGAGGGAATGAAACGGCGCGGCGTTCGCTTCCTGCAAAGGCGAATCCACTTTGTTGACGGCCAGAACGAACGGTTTTCCGGTGCCCCGCAAAAGGCGAGCCAGTTCTTCATCGACAGGCGTCAAGCCCGATTGGCTGTCCACCACGAGAACGAGCAAGGCAGCTTTTTTGATAGCCACCTGCGCCTGCCGAAAAATCTCCTGCGGGATGAGGGCCTTTTCGTCGGGAATAATTCCGCCGGTGTCCACCACTTCCAGCGTCTTGCCGCGCCATTCCGCCTTGCCGTAGATGCGGTCGCGGGTGATGCCGGGCTCGTTGGTAACGATGGACCGTCGCGTACCGGTCAAGCGGTTGAAGAGCGTGGACTTGCCCACGTTGGGCCGTCCGACAATCACCAGGGATGGCAGCCGCGCAGTCATGAATGTTTGTTGTGATGCAATCTTCCAATCTACCGCATCCCCATTGGCAACCGAAACTATTCATGTTGTAGGGAATTCATCAAACTCTACGCAGTCTCCCCATTGTCCGGTGAACCAATCCCGGGCGCGCTCGCTCGAAGAGAATGTAGCCGTAGTCGGCACTCCGAAAGAGGTCTGTGCCATTCCAGCTGCTCAAATCGAGACGCAGGGTACCCATGAGCGGTCATACCCGGTTGTAGAATATCGCCGTAGTCTCCCCAATCGGCCTTGATTAACGACCGACTGCCTATTCTAAAGATCCGCGTGGTCATTCAACCGATAATCCTTTCACGTTACAGGCCGGAATAGGTTTGGCGGCGGAGGAATTGGCCTGAGCCTGGCCGTCCCACGAACTTGCCGGAGTCAATCACCGTGCGGCCGCGCGAGAAAACAGTCTTGGGCGCCCCTTTAATACGAATGCCCTCAAACATGGAGTAGTCCACGCGCATGTGATGCGTTTTGGCGCTGATGACTTCTTCGTGAAGGGGGTCGAAGAGGACGAGGTCAGCGTCCGAGCCCACGGCTATCGTGCCTTTGCGCGGATACAGGCCAAACAGTTTTGCGGGCGCAGTGGAAACGAGCTGGACGAAACGGTTCGGCGAGAAATGCCGGCCGTGAACGCCGCCGGTGTAAACGAGGCTAAGGCGATGCTCGATCCCGGGCCCGCCGTTTGGAATCTTGGTGAAATCATCTTTGCCGAGCTCTTTCTGCTCCTTGAAGCAGAAGGGGCAATGGTCGGTCGAGACGACTTGCAAAGTGTCTTTCGCAAGACCCTGCCAGAGCTTCTCCTGATGCCACTTTTCGCGGAGCGGCGGCGTGAAAACGTATTTCGCGCCCTCGAAGCCAGGCACATCGAAATTCTCAATCGAGAGATACAAGTATTGCGGGCAAGTCTCGGCGTAAGCGGGCAAGCCGCGGTCGCGCGCTTCGCGCACTTTTTCGAGCGCATCGTTGCAGGAGAGATGCACGATGTAGACGGGCGCGCCTGCCATTTCCGCGAGCGCGATGGCGCGGGACGTGGCTTCGGCTTCGGCGGTGGTGGGACGCGTGAGCGCATGATATTTCGGCGCGCGCTTTCCTTCTGCGAGGGCGCGCTGCACGATCACATCAATCGCGCCGCCATTTTCCGCGTGCATGCAGATGAGGCCGTTGTGCGCGGCGGCCTGGCGCATGGCTTTGAAGATAGTGGCGTCGTCAAGCATGAACACGCCGGGATAGGCCATGAACAGTTTGAAGCTGGTGACGCCGTCGCGAATGAGCTGTCCCATCTCCTCGAGCTGCGCAGACCCGAGATCCGTGATGATGCAGTGAAAAGCGTAGTCGGTGACGGCTTTATCGTGGGCTTTTTTCATCCAGGTGTCGAAGGCCTGGCGCAGCGACTGGCCTTTGTACTGGATAGCGAAGTCAATGAGCGTGGTGGTGCCACCAAAGGCTGCGGCGATCGTGCCGGTCTCGAAGTCGTCGGCGCTGGTGGTGCCGCCAAAGGGCATGTCAAGATGCGTGTGCACGTCAATTCCGCCGGGAATCAGCAGCAGGCCGGTGGCGTCAATGACGCGGCCGGCGTTTTCGGCAGGAAGCTGCGAGGCAATGGCGCTGATGCGGTCGCCGGAAATGCCCACGTCGGCGCGGTAAGTGTCGGTGGCGGTGACGACCGTAGCGTTGCGAATCACTGTCTCAAATCGCATGGGGAGTCCTCAGGGTGAGCACTATACACCGCGTACGCGTCAGTGGCGGTATTCGGGAAGGACTTTGTGTTTGTAGATGTCCAGGGTTGCCTCTTCGTCGCCGGACATTAAATAAATGTTGAATTGCGTGACGCCGGCCTGGCGCAGGCGGTCGAGCTTTTTGCGGTGATCGTCCGGAGAGCCCAGGATGCAGAAGCGATCCACGACTTCGTCGCTGACGAAATCGGCGTTGTCGCTGCCGACTTCGCAATGGTGGTGATAGTCATACTTGCCGCGGCCTTTGACGTAAGAAATCAGCGCAGGAGGCAATTCTTCCGGCTTGTACTTGGAGATGAGGTCCATGACGTGGTTGGAGACGAGCGCGGGGAACCAGCGAACGTGCTCGCGCGCAGTCTTCAGGTCATCGGACGGCCAGACGGGAGCGGCGGCCATGACCTCGATTTTAGCGAAGTCGCGGCCAGTTTCTTTGGCGCCTTCACGGACGAAGCCGAGGCACCATTCGATGAGGTCGGGATCGGCGAACTGCAGAATCACGCCGTCGCCGATGCGTCCAGCGGTGCGCAAAGCTTTCGGGCCGTACCCGGCGACCCAAACGCGAGGGATTTCGCCGCTGGCCCAGGGGAATTTTGTGGGGACGCCGTCGAGGTCAACGGTCTTGCCTGCGTTGAGATTCCGAAAGACGCGGACGAATTCCTCGAGCGTTTCGAGCGTGGTGGGCTTCTTCCCAAGAACGCGTCGGGAGCTGTCACCGCGGCCAATGCCGAGCTCCATGCGGCCGTGCGACGCGAGATTGAGCGTAGCGAAAAGGCTGGCGGAAACGGTCACGTCGCGTACGGCCGGATTGGTAACGCAAGTGCCGAGGTGCATGTGCTTGGTGTTGGCGGCCATCAGGGTGAGGAGAGGAAACGGATCCTTCCAGAGGACATGGGAGTCGAAGATCCACCCGTAGGAAAAGCCGGAGGCTTCGGCTTGCTCCGTGAGGCTGAGGATGCGGTTAATGGAGATGTCCGGTTTGATGGTGATGCCGAAGTCCATTGGGAATCTCTCCTTCGTGGCACCGGTTTTTAGCCTGTGCTCCGACGATCTCCGAATTCACTAAACTGCACCAAGCACGAACGGACTGAAATTCTTGGTTGCAGAACGCCAAAATCCTTGGGGAATACCCTCCTCAATCGGCCGGTTGGGTGGCTGCTTGCACGCGATTCGTCAAAAGCGAGTAGACCACAAAGCTCACGAGGAAGCCGACGAACCATGCGTAATCGTAAAGGACGCGTAGCGGTGGAACGACCAGGCCGATGAAGGCGACCCCTGCGCCCGCAGCTAACGCAATGACAGCGGCCCAGTGGAACCCGCGCGAGTATTCGTACTGTCCGTTGCGCCGGTAGAGATCCTCGGCAGCGAGATTTTTCTTGCGCACCACGAAATAATCGCAGATGAGAACTCCGGCGATAGGCCCGAGAAAACCAGAGTAACCGACGAGCCACGTGAAAATGTAGCTGCCGTAGCTGGCGAGGAGCTTCCAAGGTTGCATGAGGAGGCCGACGACGGCGGTGATGAGCCCGCCGGTGCGAAAACTGATGCGGCGCGGAGAAAGATTGGAGAAATCGTTCGCGGGCGAGACGACGTTGGCGGCGACGTTGACGTTCAGCGTGGCCATGAGCAGGGCAATCATGGCGAGAACTACGGCCCAGGGATTACCGAGGCGCGCGAGGACCTTGACAGGATCCCAGAGGGCTTCCCCGAAAATGATCGTGGTGGCGGAAGTGACGGCGATGCCGATGAAAGAATAAAACGTCATGGTGGCGGGGAGACCGAGGGCCTGGCCGACCATCTGGTCGCGCTGGCTGCGGGCGTAGCGGGTGAAGTCGGGAATGTTGAGGGAAACGGTGGCCCAGAAACCCACGACGCCGGTGAGCGAGGGGATAAAGAAGCGAAAGAATTCGTCGAAGGTCTGAAATTTCGAGGGCCTAGAGAGCATCGGGCCAAACCCGCCGGCTTTGCTGCGCGCCCAGAGAAGAAGGGCGAGGCCGATAAGAAGCAAGAATGGTGCGGAAATGCCTTGGAGGAAGCGGATGGTTTCAATGCCGCGCAAAATCACAATGACGTTGAGAAGCCAGAAGAGCGCAAAACAGACAGCCGCGCCGGGGTGGAACTTGGCCCAGCCGGGGGCCAGGGCGACAATCATCGCGTTGATGGCTTCGCCGCCAATCCAGGTTTGAATGCCGAACCAGCCGCAAGCCACCAGAGCGCGAAGAATGGCAGGAATGTTCGCACCCAGAACGCCGAAGGAAGCGCGCGCAAAGACAGGAAACGGGATGCCGTACTGCGCACCGGCATGCGCATTGAGCAGCATGGGAATCAGCACCAGCACGTTGCCGAGAAAAACGGTGAAGAGCGCCTGGCTCCAGTTCATGCCTCCGGCAATCATGCCGCTCGCGAGCATGTAGGTGGGGATGTTAACGCTCATGGAGATCCAGAGTGCGGCGTAATTGTAAGTGCGCCAGCGGCGGCGTGCCGACTCGACGGGGGCGAGATCCTTGTTGTAAAGCGAGCTGGCTTCTATGGTTTCCGCAGGAAGCATGTCTTAGTCGGCGGCTTCGCTGGAACCAGCGGATTCCGCAGCGCGGGTGCGCGTAATTTCTCCGTAGGTTTCCGGGCGGCGGTCGCGAAAGAACTGCCACGTGTCGCGCACCTTTTGAATTTCATCGAGATCGAGGTCGGTGGCGAGTAGTTCGTCCTTATCGCGGCTGGCTTGGGCAACAATTTTCCCGCGCGGATTGCAGAAGTAGCTCTTGCCGTAGAATTCGCCAATCTGCCAGGGGTGCTCGGTACCGACGCGATTGATGGCCGCAACAAAATAAGCGTTGGCGACGGCATGAGCGGGTTGCTCCAGCTCCCAAAGATATTCCGAGAGCCCGGCGACGGTAGCGGAAGGGTTGTAAACAATTTCCGCACCGTTGAGGCCCAGGCAGCGCGCGCCTTCCGGAAAATGCCGGTCGTAACAAATGTACACACCGACGCGAGCGTAGCGCGTATTGAAAACAGGATAGCCGGCGTTCCCCGGTGTGAAGTAGAATTTTTCCCAAAAACCGGGATGGCAATGAGGAATGTGGTGTTTGCGATATTTGCCCAAATAGCGTCCGTCGGCGTCAATCACGCCAGCCGTGTTGTAATAAACGCCGGTCATCTCCACTTCGTACACGGGAACGATAAGCACCATCTGATATTTTTTCGCGAGCTTTTGCATCAGCGAGGTGGTGGGACCGTTGGGCACGCGCTCGGTGAGTTCATACCAACGCGTTTCCTGCTCCGCGCAAAAATAGGGGCCGTAAAAAAGTTCCTGAAGCCCGAGGATCTGTATTTTTTTCTTAGCAGCCGAGGCAATGAGGCCCTCGTGCTTGGCGATCATTTTCTTCTTTATGTCGGGAAGAGAATATTTTTCCGGAGACCACTCGCAATGAGCCTGGATCAAGCCGCAGCGAACAACGCGGGACATGCCACACCTCCCGAGAACCAGGAAAAAAGTTTACCTCTCAGGGGTTTACCCTACAAGCCGCGGGAGCAAAAGTTTCGGGCAGGTAATTTTTCGGGGGACTAGAGCTTTTTTACCCGGAAATAGTGTGGAGTGTGTTGAAAACAAAGGGATTAAGTATGGCGCGGAGGTTGCAATTCTATGGGTGTGGGGGAGGCGAGCCGAGGATCCCTTTAGGGGATTGAGGGCTGGGCCGGTTCGCTTCTCCCCGATGCTTTCACCGCTGGTGTGCGGCCTGACCTTCCTGAGCCTCACCGAGTCACCTGAAAACAACCCGTAAATATCAACAATCTGCGAATGTACGTCTTCACGAACACCGGAAAAAACCAAGAAATAAAGGCCAAAGAAGGAAAGGGAATCAGGTGCGGTAGATCGCCGCGGCTGAAACGAGATGGCTCAGGCGCCGATTGCGCGTCTGATAATCGGCAAGAGTCAACGAAAGCATAATCGCGAGCCAGAAGATGGCGCAAACGATGACCAGCTGCGTGCGCTTGGGGCTGTAGCGCGCGTGCATGAAGTACAGAACAACGAGCGTTGCCTTTATCGAGGCGATGCCGAGTGCAATGACGATGTTGAACGGCCCAAAATTCTGAAAGGCAGCCCAGACAGTAAGGCCTGTGCCGACAAGCAGCGCGAGAAAGATGCCCATGTAAACCACCGGTGAAACGATGTGTTCGGAATGTTCAGCCACGGCGATGCTCTCCCCCCATTTCCTAGCGATGCCGGTCAATCAGATATAACAACGGGAACAGGTAAATCCATACGATATCGACGAAGTGCCAGTACAGGCCGACGATTTCCACGGGGGTGTTGTACTTTGGCGTGAAGCGGCCCCGCAAGGATACCTTGATAAGCCAGATGAGCAAGCCCGCGCCGACAATCATGTGCAGGGCGTGAAGGCCGGTCATGGCGAAGTAGAGCGAAAAATAAAGCTGGGCGTGGGACTGGATGTCCGGGTCGGTGAGAGTGGCTTTGTGCAACTCCTCTCGCTCATCGGCTAACTGTTTTCTTTCTATTTCGGTCTGAGGTTGGGCGTTGTCGACCAGATACCAGACGTCAAAGCCACGGCCGGGGATAAGGTGGTGATCAAATTTCTGTTTGTATTCGACCACCTTGATGCCCAGAAAGACGCTCCCCAGAGCCAGTGTGGCGATCAGGAAACCGGTGACCAACTGTTTCTTGCCCACCTGCGCCGACCAAACGGCCATGGCCATGGTCAAGCTGCTCATGATGAGCACAGCAGTGTTGATGGTGCCCAGCCTAATGTCCAGAGTATTGCTGCCAATGCCGAAGGCCGTGAAGTAATCGTGGCGGTTGATGGTGTAAGTCAGGAACATGCCGCCGAAGAACAGGACTTCGGTGACCAGAAAGATCCACATGCCGAGGGTGGAGGATTCCTTCTGCTGCTCCAGCGTTTGAAATTGGCCGTACAGTTCTCCGGTGCGGTGCACGCGGCGCTCCTCGTTTTCTAGCTGGGCCTAGGCCTGCTTGCCGCAGGCAGGCCCTCTATAAGTCCTTCGAGACCAGCTGACGCCCGGCCTCTAGGAAACCAGGGGCATAACGCCCCAGCCCTTCAAAAACTCCGTGGCGCAATCCGGCCATAACGAATTAATCGTCGCCGTGAGCCGGGGCCAACGGCCCTCCCGCAACCAAGCCCAGATCCGGGCGGTTCCGGTAATCATAAGGCTCCCAATCCACCACAGGCGTAACATGAAAATTTTCGGTGGGCGGCGGCGAATCCGTTTTCCATTCGAGGCCAGTGGCAGGCCAGGGATTCGGTCCGGCAATTCTGCCATAGCGCATGGACCAAAACAGGTAAAGCATCGGCAACAGGTAGCCTACTGCCAGAATGGACGCGCCCGCCGTCGACAGCACGTTGAGGACTTGAAACTCCGGCGGATAACTGTGATACCGGCGTGGCATGCCGAGGTAGCCAAGGATGAATTGGGGAAAGAATGTCAGATTGAAGCCGATGAAGAGAACAATGGCCGCAAACCGCGAAAGAGCTTTTGGATAGAGCCTGCCGGTAATCTTCGGCCACCAGAAATGCAGACCGCCGACGTAACCCATCACCGCGCCGCCCACCATGATGTAATGGAAGTGGGCGACAACGAAGTAGGTGTCGTGGATGTGAATGTCCAAGCCAAGACAGGCGAGGAAAAGCCCAGTGAGGCCGCCAATGGTGAACAGCCCGATGAAGCCGAGCGCATAGATCATCGGCGGGTCCCAGGAGATTGCGCCTTTGTAAAGCGTGGCCGTCCAATTAAAAACTTTGATCGCCGAAGGGATCGCGACCAGATAGCTGAGGAAGGAAAACGCCAGGGCCGCGTAAGTGGACTCGCCGGTGACAAACATGTGATGGGCCCAAACCAGGAAGCCGATGACGGCGATGGCGATACTGGAAGCGGCAATGAAGGAGTACCCAAAAATGGGTTTGCGCGCGAACGTGGGGATGATTTCGCTGATTACGCCCATCGCCGGAAGAATCATAATGTAGACGGCAGGATGCGAATAAAACCAGAAGAGGTGCTGAAACAGGATTGGGTCGCCCCCCATGGACGGATTGAAAAAGCCCAGATGAAACATGCGTTCCAGGCCGGCAAGCAGAAGCGTGATGGCGACTACGGGGGTGCCGAGAATCATCACTAGGCTCGTGGCGTAATGCGCCCATGCAAAAAGCGGAAGACGGAACCAGGTCATGCCGGGAGCGCGCATGGTGTGGATGGTGACGATGAAATTGAGACCGGTGAGAATCGAGGAGAAACCGTTGATGAAAATGCCGATGACGGCCGGCGTAACCGCGGAATTCGAGTAAATGCTGCTGAGCGGAGTGTAGAAGGTCCAGCCGGTGTCCAGGCCGCCGGTGCTGAACGAGTACAGGACAAAGCAGCCGCCGACGACGTAGATGTACCAGCTCAGGAGATTGATTTTCGGGAACGCCAGGTCCTTTGCG
>Ga0126369_10002341_pt1 | contig 13434 bp, 10 predicted proteins | sample PanSoiMetaPlot_1_FD_109646 | JGI IMG/M metagenome (GOLD analysis project Ga0126369, IMG submission 109646) | Tropical forest soil microbial communities from Panama - MetaG Plot_1 | ecosystem: Environmental > Terrestrial > Soil > Tropical forest > Bulk soil | place: Panama | collected 2016-02-17 | reverse complement strand
TCGAAAAGAGCACCAACGGCCTCATTAAGGCCGAGATCTACCCAGCGAGCCAGCTGGGGGCGATCCCGCGCATGATCGAGGGCACCCAGCTCGGCTCGATCCAAATCTGGATCGGCCCGCCGGAATTCCTGGTCGGGGTTGACCAGCGTTTCGAGCTGCTGAGCGCACCGGGCGTGTTCCAGAGCGACCAGCATGCCCAGAAAACCATCGAGGACCCGGAATTCTCCAAGGCCTTTCTCGCCGTCGGAGCCAACAAGGGATTGATCGGCGCAAGCCTGTTCGTGTACGGCCCGGCAGCATTTGCCATGCGGACGCCGTTACGCACCCTTGCGGACCTCAGGGGCAAAAAAATCCGCGTACTGGCCTCGCCCTTCCAAACCGATCAGATCGCAAGGCTCGGCGGAACCGGCGTTCCGCTTACCCTCGCCGACGTGTTGCCCGCGCTACAGCAGGGAACGATCGACGGGACCTTCTCCGCCATTCCGGTCTTCACAACACTCCAGTATCAGGACGCCGCCCGCTATATGACCGAAACGGGACAAGCGTATATCTTCAGCATTGCCGTGGTGAGTAAACGGTGGTTCGAGAGTCTTCCGGCCGATTTGCAGGGGCTGGTAATGGCCGCCGCCAAACAGGCCGGCGCCGAGGCAACGCCGTGGTCGCTCGATTTCATCGTCTCGCAACGCAAGGTATGGACCGATAAAGGCGGCGAGCTGATTGCGCTACCGGCCGCCGATAAAGTCGAGATTATGAGCAAGCTCGCCTCAGTCGGCGACGACATCGTCAAGACCAAGCCCGAGCTCAAACCGCTGTGGCAGCAGATGGCCGCAACCGCGAAGCGCAGCAATTAATCTCTTTTCTCCCTTTACCCGCTTGCGGAGCCCTTCCCTCCTCCGCAAGCAGAGAAAGGTGAGTGCGCTAAGGCCCGCCATCGATCGAGGCACAAATGATTTTCATCAAGGGTCTCGTCGTCGCCATTCAGGGCCTGACCGCGGTATTAATGCTTGTCGCGGTCGCACTCAATGCCGCGAACATCGTCGGCCGTTACGTGTTCTTTCATCCGATCGCCTCCGCCGAGGAGATCATGTTGTTCCTCCTGGTAGGCACGGTGTTCCTCGGTAACGCGTTGGTGGGATTTGAGGGCAAGCAGTTGCGCATGGATGTCATCCTCCATGCCCTGCCGTCCCGACTGCATCGCGCACTCGACGTTGCCGCCGACCTTACCATGATCGCCGTCTGCGTGATCCTCATTGTGCTCGGCTGGCCCGCCATCCAGATGCTGGCCGAGTTCGATCAGCGCAGCCAGGCAGCAGAAATTCCGATGGCGATTCCGCAGGCGCTCGTGCCGATCGGCCTCGGCCTCAACGCGTTCCTCGTCGGCGTTCGTCTGATTGCATCGTTTCGGGCACCGCGGCCGTGCTAGCGATCTTCGTGTATTTCATCCTGCCGGTGATCCTGCTCTGCATCGGCTTCCCAATCTATCTGATCCTCCTCATCAGCTCGCTGATCGCGGTCATCTTCATCGCCGATGTGCAGACAACGGTGATCCAGACCAACATGTTCGGCAGCCTCGACAACTTCCCCCTGCTCGCGATCCCGTTCTTTATTTTGGCGGGCGAGATCATGGGTCAGGGCGGCATCGCCAAGAGGGTGATCGTGTGGGTCACGGCGATCACCGGCAGCACGCGCGGCTCGCTCCCCATGACCACGATCGTATCGTCGGAACTGTTCGGGGCGATGTCGCATACCGCGGTCGGCACGGTCGCGGCGGTCGGCCGGCTCGTCTATCCGGCGCTCAAGGCTGGCGGCTATGGGGACCGCTTCACCGTGAGCCTGATCGCATCATCAGGCGCCATTGCGGTCGTGATCCCGCCGTCCATCTCAATGATCCTCTACAGCATGTCGGCGCAACAATCCGCCGTCGCGCTATTCACAGCCGGCATCCTGCCGAGCCTGTTGATCGGATTCGTCGACGCGATCTACGTTGTGTTCTACTCCCGCTCCCGCAAGGTCGCAGTCGGCGAGAAGACATCCTGGGGAAAGATCTGGGCGGCCACCAAAGAGGCCGGCTGGGCGCTCGGCACGCCGTTCGTGATCTTCGGCGGCATTTACGGCGGCGTCTTCACCCCGACCGAGGCCGCCGGCGTCGCCGCCGTCTACTCGCTGGTGGTGACCATGTTCATTTATGGCGACATCGACTGGCGTGACCTGTGGCGTATCACGCTCGCATCGGTATTCCTGATCTCCCAGATTCTCATCATCGTAACCGCCGCTGGGATCTACTCCTGGCTGCTGACCACGAGCGGCATTCCGCAGGGCATCATCGGGGCCATGAAGTCGCTAAATCTGCCGCTGTGGCAGACGTTGCTGATGGTCAATCTCGGCCTGTTGCTGATCGGCAGCTTCCTCGAGCCGCCGGCCGCCATCATGATCCTCACACCGCTGCTGCTGCCGGTGGTCGAGGCGACAGGCGTGAACGCCATCCACTTCGGCATCATCATGGCGGTCAACCTGTCGATCGGCATGTACACACCGCCCTTTGGCCTCAACCTGTTCGCCTCGCAGGCGATCTTCAACCAGCCGCTCGGCTCGATCTATCGCGGCGTGATTCCTTTCGTGCTGATCAACTTCGCGACTTTGATGCTGATCAGCTACGTGCCGGCGATTTCACTGGTGCTGGTGGGGCGGTAGCGACCCGCTTCAACTGTGACGCCGCCGATGACGCTTGTGCCTCCCGCCGCTCGGGATGGCTTCCCGACATAACGGACTGAGGTTTTGCCGGTTTTTTATCAAGCACGCCTTGGTGCGTTCCACGTCCGGCATGGCATCGCTGCAAAGCCTGAACGCATCGTGTGTGCAGGCCGCGCGGGCTTCGGGCGTCTGGGCCGACGCGAGGCCGACATACGCCAGCAACATGCCGGCCAGCAATCCGAGCGTCGCAATCGTTGCGAACCGAACACGTCCAGCTTGAAAATCCTTCATCTTCCGGAACCTCGCTTGTGAGCCCTCGCCCGCGACTTGTCGCCTTGTACCCTAACATGCCCCCATCGACGGCAGGTGCCAAGGGTGCACCCCCCGCGAATTGCGCGCGGGAACGGCGGGTGATCTTTTGATTCCATTGGAAGGAAATCCGCTATAGGATTCGATTGCAGCGAGTGTCGGCCACACATCGAGGAGAATTTCATGGCCCGCCATCTGGCCTTCATTCCCGCAGGCGTTATTCCAGCCGTGCTGCTGCCGTTCGATGACGATCTGTCGATCGACGAGCAAAGCTTTCGCGACCATCTGCGCGATGTGGCGACGGTGGAGGGGCTTTCGGCCATCACGGTCAACGCGCATTCGACCGAGGTCGCCTCCTGCACCTTCGACGAACAGCGCCGCGTGATGGAAATCGCGGCCGAAGAGGTCGGCGGCAAGCTGCCGATCGTACATGGCGTGTGGGCGGACGGCAGCGAGGCAGCGGCGCGGATCGCGCGGGCCGCGACCGCTGGCGGCGCCTCGGCACTGTTGGTGTTTCCGCCCGCGCCGTTCACGCTCGGGCAGAACGCCGAAATGGTAATCGCCCATTTCCGCCGCATCGCTGATGCATCCGACCTGCCGATCATTGCGTTTCAGTATCCCCTCGCTGCCGGCCAGGGCTATCCGCCGGAGACGCTGCTGCGACTGCTCGACGCGGTGTCGTCGATCCGCGCCATCAAGGATTGGACCAACAACGTGCAGCTTCACGAATGGCAGGTGCGAACGCTGCAAAGCTTGCCACGGCCCGTGAACGTGCTCACCACCCATTCGTCATGGCTGTTCGCCTCGCTGGTGCTCGGCTGCAAGGGGCTGTTGTCGGGCTCGGGCAGCGTCATCGCCGCCCTGCAAGCGCAGTTGTTCCGCGCCGTCGCGTCAAACGATCTCGTTATCGCCAAGGCGATCAATGACCGCATCTATCCGCTCGCCCGCGCATTTTACGCGGATCCTTTCGTCGACATGCACAACCGCATGAAGGAAGCCCTGGTGCTGCTTGGGCGGCTCCCACGCGCCGTAGTGCGGGAGCCGCTGGTCAAGCTCAGCGCGGCCGAAATTGCGCGCATTCGGACGGCGCTGGTCGAGGCCGGCCTGTTGGAAGGGCGGGCGTCGCGGGCGGCATAACGAGCCCGGCTACGGTGAATTTTGACGCAGCGCCAGATTGCTCCGATCGGCAACGAACGCCCTCACTCGCCCGCCACCCGGCGCCAGTTTCCTTTGTCATCGCGCGCGTCGCGTCGCGTGGTTCCTTCATCCCAGTCGACACATGTGCGCACATCCTTGGGTTCGTTGAATGTGCAAGTCTCGTGCACCAAATGCTTGCCGTCCGAATCCCTGATCGTTCTCACCATGATCTGCCTGCCATCCTTGCCAGTGTAAAACACCGAGGTGGCGCAACTGTTGAATTTCAGTCCACATTGCTTGCCCGTGTACGGCTCACCGCCATTTTGTTCCTTCGAAATCGCCAGGGCAGCGCTCACTACCTCGCTCCACGTCTTGAATGCCGAAGGTTCGGGCATGACGGCTTTCGGGGACGGCGCAGGTTGGGTCGGCTGCTGAACGGCACGCGGTGGCTCAGGTGCCACCTGACCAGGTCTCCCGGTCGTCGTCGCACCCATGGCGCGAAGGTCATCCTGCGTTAGCCAGAAGATTTCGTCCGAGGGCGTGGCGAACATTTTCTCGACAATTGCGTCCAGCAGCCCCAGTTCCTTGGCGACCCGCACAATGGGCGGGGTTTCACCCGCAATGTCCCGACCAAACCTGTCGGCTGCGCCGGGAACGCCGACAGTTGCTGTGGCGCTAGCGAATTTCTGGCTGCCGGCCGCGAAGGCGATAAAGCAGGCCGCAGCGCAGGTGGCTCCGCTAGGGATCACCGTTATAATTTTGGTCTTCTGAATGATGCCGGCCAGCCGGACACCTTCGATCAGGCTGCCACCCGACGAGTTAAGTCGCATCCCGGATACCGGCTTGCCAGAATTCGCCGATGTTCTGATGATGTCCTTGAGTCGATTGGCGTCGCCTTCCGCAAGCTCGCCATTCAGAAGGACAATCGTCTTGTTTTCCTTCGAGAGAGTGGTTGTCAACTCAGCGGCCGACGCCGACGCAGATGCGGCCGCTGCTGCGAAAAACACCAACTCAAATACTCTCGTCCACATCGCTCGCCGCCCCGCATCTCATCCATCCGCCCCGTTCGGATCACTTACACCGGCCGCCTGGCGCCCACAATCGCTCACCAACAATTTCAATGAATTTCAATGAAACGATGCAGTCGCGTCGCAGTATTGAGCGAAGACTGATCATAATAATAAGTTGCAATAGCGTTGCGTCATGTCCCGCCCGGAGAGTCCGTCATCGCGGCGGCTCAGCCTTGATGCGCCAACGGAAATTCGGAAGCGTTATAAAGAAGTTCGGGCGCGTTAAGGGAAATTGCACGCGTTAAGAGTTCGAACGCCGCGAGACGTCGGATCGCGCGAACATGGGAACCCGAGATGAAACCGACAGCCAATGCCCGGTGGCAGCGTTTTATCGAAACTCAAGCGCAGCGCGGCGTTTGTGATCGCCAGCATGCCCTGTGGGACTCTCATTTAGGCCAGGCGCCGCAAACATCAACCAACGTCCCGTTACCGTGCACCGCCGACTGCAAAACCAGACTTGTCGGGGATCCTGAGTTCAAGTCACCGGGCGTTGGCCAATCCTGGTCTTTTCGCCGCAGACGGGACTGATGCAGAAATAGGTAACTCTCCCTGCACAATTCCTCATCAGCGGCCCATAATTTTGGCGCGGGCCCTGCCTCACAATGATGCATTATCCCAAAAATTCGTATCCTCATCGGAATCTAAAAGGTTAAGGACCTCAGATCGCGTGGCATGCTCCTTGCCCCGTGCGTTCGATGCGAACGATGCCAGATCGCTCGCATCAACGTTTAAGCGTCAATAGAGGACTTGGAGATGTTCAATTCATTCGCCGTGGTCGCGGGGCGACCGCAATCCCGCCGCTGGCTTGCCGCCGCGGCCGGGCTTGCCATGGGCTTGGCGACGGCACTGCCTGCCAAAGCCCAGGACACCATCAAGGTCGGCATCCTGCATTCGCTTTCGGGTACGATGGCGATCAGCGAGACAACCTTGAAGGACGTCATGCTGATGCTCATCGATGAGCAGAACAAGAAGGGCGGCCTGCTCGGCAAGAAGCTTGAGGCGGTGGTGGTCGACCCGGCCTCGAACTGGCCGCTGTTCGCTGAAAAGGCGCGCGAGTTGATCAGCAAGGACAGGGTGGCCGCGGTGTTCGGCTGCTGGACCTCGGTGTCGCGCAAGTCCGTGTTGCCGGTATTCAAGGAGCTTAACAGCGTCTTGTTCTACCCAGTGCAGTATGAGGGCGAGGAAAGCGAGCGCAACGTATTCTACACCGGCGCCGCACCGAACCAGCAGGCCATCCCGGCTGTTGACTATCTGATGAAGGACGAGAAGGTGAAGCGCTGGGTGCTGGAAGGCACCGACTATGTCTATCCGCGCACCACCAACAAGATCCTCGAGGCCTACCTCAAATCCAAGGGTGTAAAGGACGAGGACATTTCCATCAACTACACGCCGTTTGGTCATGCCGACTGGCAGACCCGCGTCGCCGAAATCAAGAAATTCGGCTCTGCCGGCAAGAAGACCGCGGTAGTCTCCACCATCAATGGCGACGCCAATGTGCCCTTCTACAAGGAACTCGGCAACCAAGGCGTCAAGGCCAAGGACATCCCGGTGGTTGCATTCTCGGTCGGCGAAGAAGAGCTCGCCGGCGTCGACACCAAGCCGCTGGTCGGGCACCTGGCGGCATGGAATTATTTCGAGTCGATCAAGAACAAAAGCAATGAGGACTTCATCAAGAAGTGGCATGCCTTCACTAACAATCCCAAACGCACCAGCAATGACCCGATGGAAGCGCATGTTATCGGCTTCGCCATGTGGGTAAAAGCGGTCGAAAAGGTAAAGAGCACTGATCCCGACAAGGTGATCGACGCACTGCCCGGCACTGAAGTGCCTAACCTCACCGGCGGAACGTCGAAGATGTTGCCCAACCACCATATTACCAAGCCGGTCTTCATTGGCGAGGTGAGGGGTGACGGCCAGTTCAACGTGGTGTGGAAGACTCCAGGGCTCGTCCCAGGTGATGCCTGGTCGAATTTCCTGCCCGACTCGAAGGACCTGGAGGCTGATTGGGTCACGCTCAAGTGCGGCAACTACAACAAGGTGACGAAGAAGTGCGGGGGCTCTTCCTAGCGAGAACCCGGCACGGCTTCTGCGACATCTATCCGGCTCATTCCTGCTCCCCGCCGGCAGTCGCCTGCGGGGAGCAGCGTCGTGGCTGAGGGCAGCACGGCGCGGTTGTTGATGGGTTTCGTTGACGTTCAACCCGTCCAACGCAATTCGTGGCAAACCACGACGACGAGACCTGGTCCTGCCCTTGCTTGTGCTATGATGTGACTGCGCAACGGACAGCGTACGCGATATTTTCTCGGGAAATTTCCGCGATGCAATTCCACAAGGGCGGCTTCCATCGGGTTGGCTGGATCGCCGTTCTGGTTACCATCGCCATGGTGTTCGCAGCATTGCCGCTACGGGCTGGGAGCTTTGAAGAAGCGCTCGCCCATTTCGGTACCGACGACTACAGCGAGATCGAAGAGGGCATCACAGCGGTCGCACAGAGCGGCGATCCCCGCGCGGCTTTGATCATCGAGGCGCTCCAGGACAGTCGCCTCTTTTATAGCGCCGAGCAGAAAAAGGTCTTTTACAAAGACACATCCGGCAAGTTGTTCGACGCCGTGACGGCAGCGCCAATCGTCGGCGACGAACCGGCGGACATCGACACCGTCGGAATCAACAACCGGCTCCGACGCGCGATCGACGCCGCGCTCGGCGGCCTCACCCTGATGTCGCCGGATCGAACAAAGCGCTACGACGCCGCCCAAGCGGTGTTCAAGTCGCACGAGGCCAATGTGCTCCCGGCAATCGAGGCAGCGATCGAGAAGGAAACCGATTCCCGCATCACACGCGCGCTCAACGAGGCGCGCGCCGCTATCATTCTCAACGCGGACGACGCCAGCGAGGCCGACAAACTCGCTGCCGTCGCGGTCATTCGCGCCCGTGGCGACCAGGATTCCGTCGCCCTGTTGCAAGAGCTGCCGGCCGAGACACCGGCCGCCATCGTGGATGCGGCACAGCGCGCAGTCACCGCCATGGCGGGTGAGCTTGCGGTGTGGGAGATGTTACAGAACGCCTGGTACGGGCTCTCGCTCGGCTCGGTGCTACTACTTGCCGCGATCGGACTCGCGATCACTTTCGGCGTCATGGGCGTCATCAACATGGCCCATGGCGAAATGGTCATGATCGGCGCGTATGTGACCTTTGTAATCCAGGAGCTGGCGCGCACGGCCTATGCGGCCTACCCGGGATTGCTCGAATATTCATTGGTCATCGCAGTGCCGGCGGCCTTCATCATAGCGGGAATGATTGGCGTCCTGATCGAGCGCGGCATCATCCGTTTTCTCTATGGCCGCCCTCTCGAAACCCTGCTTGCCACTTGGGGCTTGTCGCTCATCCTCCAACAGGCCGTGCGCACCGCCTTCGGGCCGACCAATCGCGAAGTCGCGAACCCATCCTGGATGAGCGGTACCTTCGAACTCGGCCATCTCAACATCACTTACAACCGACTATGGATCATCTGTTTCACACTCGCGGTGTTCGTCGCCCTCCTTGGCATGCTGCGTCTCACGCGATTGGGCCTCGAAATGCGCGCCGTAACGCAGAACCGCTCTATGGCGGCCGCGATGGGCATTCGCACCGGCCACATTGACGCCCTTACGTTCGGCCTTGGCTCCGGCATCGCCGGAATCGCCGGCGTTGCGCTGTCGCAGATCGACAATGTGAGCCCCAATCTCGGTCAGGGCTACATTATCGACAGTTTCATGGTGGTCGTGTTTGGCGGCGTCGGCAACCTATGGGGCACCTTCGTCGGCGCCATGACGCTCGGCATCGCCAATAAGTTCCTGGAGCCGGTGGCAGGCGCGGTGCTCGGCAAGATCGCGATCCTGATCCTCATCATCCTGTTCATACAGAAGCGCCCGCGTGGGCTGTTCGCGCTCAAGGGCCGGGCGGTGGAAGCATGATCTCCCTGTTCGCCCGTGGCTCCGACCGGTCGACCACTACTGTCGTCCTCATCATCCTGGGGTTGGCGGTCGCGGTGCCGCTTCTCAACCTCATGCTGCCGCCAGAATCACCGTTTCACGTTCCGCTCTACATCGTATCGCTGTGGGGAAAATACGCCAGCTACGCCATCCTGGCGCTTTCGATCGACCTGATCTGGGGCTATTGCGGCATTCTCTCGCTCGGCCACGGCGCCTTCTTCGCGCTCGGCGGCTACGCCATGGGCATGTATCTGATGCGCCAGATCGGCACCCGCGGCGTCTACGCCAATCCGATCCTGCCTGACTTCATGGTGTTCCTGAACTGGGATCATCTGCCGTTCTACTGGTGGGGCTTCAACTGGTGTGCTTACGCGGCTGTGATGGTGCTGCTGGTGCCAGGCCTGCTGGCATTCGTGTTCGGATGGTTCGCGTTTCGCAGTCGCGTCACCGGCGTGTATTTGTCGATCATCACCCAAGCGCTCACTTTCGCGCTGATGCTCGGCTTCTTCCGCAACAATTTCGGCTTTGGTGGAAATAACGGTCTCACCGATTTCAAGGACGTGCTTGGCTTCAATGTCCAGGCCGCCGGCACCCGCGGCGCGCTGTTCGCTATCACTTGCGTAGTGCTCGCGGCAGCGCTCATGATGTGCCGCGCAATCGTCATGTCCAAGTTCGGCTTGGTCCTGATCGCGATCCGCGATGCCGAATCGCGCACCCGCTTTCTTGGGTACAGGGTCGAGTCCTACAAGCTCCTGGTGTTCACGCTGTCGGCTTGCATCGCGGGCGTCGCCGGCGCGCTTTACGTCCCGCAGGTCGGCATCATCAATCCGAGCGAATTCGCTCCCGCGAACTCCATCGAGGAGGTGATCTGGGTCGCGGTCGGCGGACGCGGCACCCTCACTGGTGCCATCCTCGGCGCCGTGGTCGTCAACTACGGTAAGACTTACTTTACCTCAGGCGCGCTCGCCGCCTACTGGCTGTTCGTGCTCGGCAGCCTGTTTGTCGGCGTGACGCTGCTGCTGCCGCGCGGCATTGTCGGCAGCATCCAGCATTTGTGGTCGGGCCGCCGCAGGCCTGATACGCCCGATCCCGACCCACAGTCGGTGGGCCAGCCTGCGCCGGCGGAGTGACGGCGATGGATGCACGAGAGACATCCGCATTACTTTATCTCGACGGCGTCACTGTCTCTTTCGATGGCTTCCGGGCGCTCAACGAACTGTCGTTCACGATCGATCCTGGCGAAATGCGCGCCATCATCGGCCCTAATGGCGCCGGCAAGACCACCATGATGGATGTCGTCACCGGCAAGACGCGACCCGAGAAGGGCGACGTGCTGTTCGACGGCATCTATCGCCTGACCGATCTTTACGAAAGCGATATCGCTGAACTTGGTATAGGCCGTAAGTTCCAAAAGCCCACCGTATTCGAGAGCCATACGGTCGAGGACAATTTGCGTCTGGCTCTCAAGGCCGACCGCCGCGCCCGCGCCGCCCTGATATGGCGCGACAGTGTCGATGAGGCTACGCGCATCGACCGGCTGTTCGAGACCGTCCGGCTTGGCGCACTGCGCTCGCGCCTCGCCGGTAGCCTCTCCCACGGGCAAAAACAATGGCTTGAGATCGGCATGCTGCTCGCCCAGGAACCGAAGCTTTTGCTGGTCGACGAGCCGGTCGCCGGGATGACCGATGCCGAAACGCATCAGACCGCCGAACTTCTCAAGCAGATCAACCGCGCGCGCACGGTGGTGGTGGTCGAGCACGACATGACCTTCGTGCGTGCGCTCGGCGTAAAGGTGACCGTGCTGCACGAAGGAACCGTGATTGCCGAAGGCAGCATCGATCAGGTCTCGGCAAACGAGCGGGTAATCGAGGTTTACCTTGGCAGGTAACCATGCTTGAAGTGAACACCATCGATCTGCACTACGGTGCCGCGCAGGCGCTGCGTGGCATTTCGCTTCGTGCCGCGCCCGGCACCGTCACCTTCACGTCGAGCGCGCGCACGAAGGTCATGTCGTGCTCGACCACCACGACAGTGCGTTCGCGGTTGATCTCCCTGAGGAGCTCGGCGGTTTGATGCGTTTCGGCATCGGTCATGCCCGCGACAGGCTCGTCCACCAGCAGGAGCTTCGGCTCCTGGGCGAGCAGCATGCCGATCTCCAGCCACTGTTTCTGCCCGTGGGAGAGGCTGCCGGCGAGGCGCGAGCGCAGCGCGCCGAGCCGGATGGTCTCGAACAGACGGTCGATGCGCGTGACCTCGTCAACATTGTCGTGCCAGGTCAGAGCAGCGCGGGCGCGGCGGTCGGCTTTGAGCGCCAGACGCAGATTGTCCTCCACCGTGTGGCTCTCGAACACGGTGGGCTTCTGGAACTTGCGGCCGATGCCGAGTTCCGCGATGTCGCTTTCGTAAAGATCGGTCAGACGATGAATGCCGTCGAACAGCACGTCGCCCGTCTCGGGCCGCGTCTTGCCGGTGACGACGTCCATCATGGTGGTCTTGCCGGCACCGTTGGGGCCGATGACGGCGCGCATTTCGCCAGGATCGATCGTGAACGACAACTCATTGAGCGCCCGGAAGCCGTCGAACGAGACGGTGACGCCGTCGAGATAAAGCAGCGCGGACGTCTCTCGTTCATCCATCGCCGTCATTCCGCCGGCGCCGGCTCGCCGACCGGCTGCGGGTCGGGATCGGGCGTATCGGGCCTGCGGCGACCCGACCACAAATGCAGGATGGTGCCTACAATGCCGCGTGGCAGCAGCAGGGTCACCCCCACGAACAGGCCGCCGAGCACGAACAGCCAATAGGGGGCGAGCACGCCCGAGGTGAAGTAAGTCTTGCCGTAGTTGACGACTACTGCACCGAGGATGGCGCCGGTAAGGGTGCCGCGTCCGCCGACCGCAACCCAGATCGCCTCCTCGATGGAGTTCGCGGGCGCGAATTCGCTTGGATTGATGATGCCGACCTGCGGAACGTAAAGCGCGCCAGCGACGCCCGCCATGCAAGCCGACAGCGTGAACACCAAGAGCTTGTAGGATTCGACCTTGTACCCAAGAAAGCGGGTGCGCGATTCGGCATCGCGGATTGCGATCAGCACCTTGCCGAACTTGGAAGTGACGAGCGCGCGGCACATCATGAGCGCCGCCGCCAGCACCACGCAGGTGATCGCGAACAGCGCGCCGCGGGTGCCGGCGGCCTGGACGTTGAAGCCGAGCACGTCCTTGAAATCGGTGAGGCCGTTATTGCCGCCGAAGCCGAAATTGTTGCGGAAGAAGCCGAGCATCAGTGCAAAGGTGAGCGCCTGGGTGATGATCGACAGATAGACGCCGGTGACGCGGCTGCGAAACGCAAACCACCCGAACACGAACGCAAGCAGGCCCGGCACCAGCACCACCATCACGGCCGCGTAGGCAAACCAGTTGAAGCCCCACCAGTAGAACGGCAGATGATCCCAGTTCAAGAACACCATGAAGTCAGGCAGGATCGGATTGGCGTAGACGCCACGGGTACCGATCTGGCGCATCAGATACATGCCCATGGCGTAGCCGCCGAGCGCGAAGAAGGCGCCATGGCCGAGCGAGAGAATGCCGCAATAGCCCCAGATCAGATCGATCGAAAGCGCCAGGATGGCATAGCTGGCGTACTTCCCCCACAGCGACACGATGTAGACCGGGACGTGAAACAGCGATTCCGGCGGCAGCATGAGGTTGAGGAGCGGCACCGCCACCGCCAACCCGAGGATGACGAGGATGAAGGCAGTGGTCGACCGGTCGAAGCCGCGGGCGAACAGGGAGATCATGCTTCCACCGCCCGGCCCTGGAGCGCGAACAGCCCGCGTGGGCGCATCTGGATAAACAGGAGGATAAGGACCAGTATCGCGATCTTGCCGAGCACCGCCCCTGCCACCGGCTCCAGAAACTTGTTGGCGATGCCGAGCGTCATGGCGCCGACGAAAGTGCCCCACAGATTGCCGACGCCGCCGAACACCACCACCATGAAGCTGTCGATGACGTAGCCCTGACCGAGATTGGGGCTCACATTGTCGATCTGCGACAGCGCGACGCCGGCGATGCCGGCGATGCCGGAGCCGAGGCCGAACGTGAGGGCGTCTATGCGGCCGGTGCGGATGCCCATCGCGGCTGCCATGGTGCGGTTCTGCGTTACCGCGCGCATCTCAAGGCCCAGCCGTGTGAGGCGCAGCATCGCGAGGAGCGCGACGAAGACTCCGAGCGTGAAGCAGATGATCCACAGCCGGTTGTAGG
>Ga0126369_10002340_pt1 | contig 13436 bp, 14 predicted proteins | sample PanSoiMetaPlot_1_FD_109646 | JGI IMG/M metagenome (GOLD analysis project Ga0126369, IMG submission 109646) | Tropical forest soil microbial communities from Panama - MetaG Plot_1 | ecosystem: Environmental > Terrestrial > Soil > Tropical forest > Bulk soil | place: Panama | collected 2016-02-17 | reverse complement strand
GGTTCCTTGGTACATCGCAACCGAATTGCATTTCCCCGGATTTTTGCGCCAGCTCATTGGCGTCGAATGGATGGGACACCTGCGTTCGTTTGCGGACGCTCCCGGTAGCGATAACGGCGTCCCGCGATTGCGATTCATTTGGATGCATCTCGTCTGGTGGTTTCCCTGGTCGCTGGCTGTAATTCCAGGAGCAATCGCTGGCTGGCGAAAGGTGATCCGGCCGCACGAACTCACGTTTAACGAAGCGTTGCCTTTAACCTGGATGGCGGTGGTTTTTCTGCCGCTCATTCTGATCGGCCAGCGACAGGATTATTATTCGATGAGCATGTGGGGCGCGTTCACCATCTTTGTCGCGACGGCATGGGACAGGATCTCGCAACGATCGCAGCTCACCGGAGTCGGTTTGGTCGGAATTGCCGCTATCTGCCTCGGCTGGATCGCTTACTGGCAGCCGCAATTTCGTGCGCGGGAAAAGACGCCGAGTAGTTGGACAACATGGGACGCCCTCCAAATGTTGCCCGCTTCCTCCTGGTCGACGCTGCGTCCGATGCTCCTAACCTTCGCCGTTTCGTTAGTCGTCGCGTCGGTAATCGCACTTTACCTCGCGGCAAAAAATCGTCCGCGACTTTGCGTTACCGTTTTGGCCGTGGGAATGATCCCGATCGCGCTTTCATTGGCTGACGCAATTGCGCGATTGTCGCCCCAGTTTTCACTGGCGAATGTGTCTCGCCTTCTCGATAAACAGCTTACCGACAAAGACGCGGTTGTTTACGAAGGCGAACTCGATGATGCGAGTAGTCTGGTGTTTTACTTACATCGCCGTTTTTATCTCGTGAATCAGCCGCCGAACGACGAGATGCATATTGCTGGAGGCGCAGACATTTCAATCACCGAGGAGGCAATCCTGCGCCACTGGGGCGACCCGCAGGCAATTTATTTGATCATCCGGCAGGAGCGAATTCCGCACTGGCAGCAATTGCTCACCGACCGTTTTCATATTTATCACCAAGTAACGGCTTCGGGACAGAGTGTCGTTCTGACAAATCAACTCTAGTTGGGCTTCTCGCATTTGATCTTTCCGAGCTCCGCGCTAGCTTTGGCGCTCATTTCCCGACCTATGTCTCAGCATCGCAGCCTTAGAGGAGCCAGCACCATCGTCGCCAAACGCAACGTTCTGAAGCGTTTCGAGCGGGTTGAGCTGCTCAAGAAGCGCGGCCAATGGAAAGAAGGTCGCAAAGTGATTGGTCTCCCCAAAACGAAGCCGGACGCGTAGTTTTCGTTGAAGAGTTGAGATGTTGAGCGGTTGAGAAGAATCTCAACGTCTCCATGCGCTTGAATCGATTTCTCGCCGCCGCCGGTGTCGCTTCACGTCGAAAGTGTGACGAACTGATTGCCGCCGGAAGGGTCACCATAAACGGAAGTATTTGCACTGATTTCAGCGCCCAACCGAGCGAGCGCGACCATGTTAAGGTCGATGGCAAGCTGGTTCGTCTCGAACGCACGATGACGATCGCGCTAAATAAACCGCCTGGTTTTGTCTCAACTCGAAGCGATCCGCACGCGCGCGATACAATTTTCGATTTATTGCCGCCGAAATTCCCGCGGCTTTTTAACATCGGCCGGCTCGACACCCAAAGCGAAGGCCTCCTCCTGCTGACGAACGATGGCGATCTCGCCCAGCGACTGATTCATCCACGATTTAAGATCGAGAAGGAGTACGAGGTGACGTTGGATCGACCATGGAACAGCGAAGACGCGCAGAAACTCTCGCGCTCCATTTTTCTGGACGGTCGGCGCGCGCAAATCGCGCGATTCCATTCCATCGGCCCAACGCGATTGCGAGTTGTCTTGCGCCAAGGGATCAACCAACAGATTCGCCGGACGCTTTACGCCATCGGTTACGAAGTAAAACGCTTGGTCCGAATCCGAATTGGGAATTTACGGCTCGGCGATTTGCCGCGCGGACAGTGGCGCCCGCTGTCAAAATCGGAGCTAGCCAGTCTAACCAAAGATCAAAAAAAACCTGGCGAGCGCGAGAGGAGATAAATCCAGTTCGAGAGCAGCAGCAGCACGGTGGCGAGCCGAAGAAATCTCTTATCGGCGGTAGTGAATTGAACCACGCGCAATCGCGGCGCGCGCAGAGCTAGCACGACAAAGGCATACGCATCAAAGATCGACAGTCCGCAGAGAACTCCGAAGACGAGCGGATTCCATTGCCACGCGCTCGAAAAGTTGAGATGAAAAAAGGCAATCGCTGCTCGAGTAGCGCCGCAGGTCAGGCAGGGATGTCCGGTAATTGTTAAGAAAACGCAATGCGGCCATGGCAACCGGAGTGCAAACCAGATCGCCGCCAATGCGAGCGAGATTAAGGTGACGCAGAGCCAAATCAGTTCGTGGTCAGTCTCACTCGGAGCCAACGGTCGACGAACAAGGCGCATTCAAACGGGTTATTGATTGCTCTGCTGCATCAAGGCGCCGATTCCACCGAATACCAACATCACGCAAAGCAAGATTCCGCCACAACACACGACCAGTGGAATCAACACCGCCATGGCGGCGCGGCCAGTATCCGTTTCGTGGGCCCGGCTGATCCCAATGCAGTCAGCTACCAATCCCCAGACCAGCGCAATTAATCCACCGCAACAAGGCACAATCACCAAGAGACTTGTCGCGCCGTAGGCGTAGCTCAACGCGCGAAACGTGGTTTCGAATGTTTTGTTCGCGCCTCCGGCCATCATCAGACAGATGTGAACGAGTCCAGCCCAAATGAACAAACCGACGGCGATGAATAGTGGCGTCAAAATCAAACGAACGACCAGAAATGCGCCGCTCAGGCCGGCGCCGAGCATTCGATCTAAGGAGTTTTGTTGTGAAGAAAGCGCGGCAAACATCCCGAACGAATGCAGCGCGAGCGAGAGAAGAAACCACACGATCGCCCCAATGCTGCCGCCAATGACACCGAACAAAAGTGGATCACCAAATCCACCTTCAGTGCGCATCGCCGTAAACGCCTCCACCGGTCGGGTCAGAATCATCATGACCGTTTGGCAGAACGACGAAACGAAGCCGATTTCATGCCGGCGCTCCCATGGTAATCCGCTTCGCGGGGACGCTGTCGATCCGGCGCTGGGTGCACTTGCCGTTGTCGCAGTTGGAGTTTGCGGCGGTGGAGCGGCTGCGGCCGGTGCACCGGCCGCTTTGAAGTCTTCGGTAAATTCACTGAATTGCGAAAGCGGCTGCCAATTCGCCATTCCTTCTTTCCAGCCAAGATCGGTCGGCAGAAAGCGGCCGGCACGAATTCCTTCGCGGACTTGTTCGTCCGGAAATGCGCCCATACTCGTTGCGCCCCGATTAACGTGGATCATCGCCATAAGGCTCGCGTTTTAATGATCGGCAGCGGCAAAGTCAATCGCTGGCGTTATTCGGCGAAGCGATTGCTTTTCTCCGGCGCATCCAGCGCGCGCCAGAAATACCAGGCCGCGACTGAGCGATAGGGGGCGAATTTCTCTCCCTGTTTGAGCAGTTGTTTTGGCGTCGGCAGTTTTCGTTTGCGGAAAGTTTTGGCGAAACCTTTGCGCACGCCGTAATCGTGCACCGGCCAGACATCCGGCCGTCCGAGATCGAAGAGGAGCAGCATTTCGACGGTCCAACGGCCGATGCCGCGAACGTTGATCAATCGCTCAATAATTTCTTCGTCGCTCATCTTGGCGAGCGCGCGCGCTGTCGGCACAGTGCCGTCGATTGTTTTGGCCGCGAGATCCTTGAGCGCAGCGACTTTGCTGCGTGACAAACCGGCGCCGCGTAATTTTTCATCGCGTGTTTTTAAGATCGCGTGCGGATCGAGATATCTTTTTCCAGGATAAAGCGCACGAACCCGACCCCAAATGGTCGCGGCCGCTTTGCCGCTGAGTTGTTGATAAGCAATCGATTCGGCAAGCGCGTCGAACGGGCGAACGGAAAGCAACGGCGTGATGTTGTAACGTCGTGAATGTGCGATCAGCTCGGCCATTCGCGGATGGCTGGCGGCAAGATGTCGATGCGCGTCGTCGTAAGCCATATGTCGATCTAAGTAAAATGATGAGGGGGCAATGCGTCAATTCCCTGGCTTGCTCGCTCCGACGTTTTCGGTTTTGTGATAGATCATGGCACAAACGCAACTGACGTGGTACGGTCAATCGGGTTTCAAAATCGTCACGCCGGGCGGAAAAGTTTTTCTGATCGATCCCTGGCTGACGAATCCCGTTTTCGATAAGGGCGAAGACGAACTCGCGAAACTGAAAGAAGTCGATTTAATTCTGTTAACGCACGGACATGGCGACCACGTTGGCGATTCAGTCGAGATCGGGAAAAAAACGGGTGCGAAACTGGTTGCAAACTTCGATTTGTCGGCCGCGGTTGTGAGCGTGCTCGGTTATCCGAGCGATCAAGCCGGGATGGATACAACTGGACACATCGGCGGCCAGCTCACCTTGCTCGGCGGCGAGTTGAAGGTTTGTTTTGTTCCGGCAACGCATGGATCGACGGTGCGCAAAGATGTAAATTCGCCGCCAGTCGCCGCCGGCATGCCCACCGGGCTTGTCATTTCGATTCGCAACGGCCCGACAGTCTATCACACCGGCGACACTGGCTTCTTCTCCGACATCGCGCGCGTTTCCGATTACAACAAGATCGACATCATGCTCGTTTGCATCGGCGATCATTTTACGATGGGACCAATCCGCGCCGCCGAAGCTGTAAAATTGGTCGGGCCAAAAATGACGATTCCGATGCACTACGCGACGTTTCCGGTGCTCACCGGAACGCCGGAAGAGTTTGGCAGGGAATTGAAAAAACGCGGCGCCAAAACAGATTTGCGCGTAATGAGCGTCGGCGAGACGATTACAATTTGAGCTTCGACTATCCGCCAGGGCGAAAGTTTCGAAGCGATTCGGCTCACAGCCGTCAAAGCTAAAAGCAAAGATGGGAATACTCGAAAACGGCGCATCTCTGGTTGGGAATTTCATTCCGAGCGGATTGGCCAGCGTCGCCTCTCGACTTGTTGAAGCGATCGCGCTCAACTCGATCTGGGAAAGAAAACGGCGCGGCCGGACTTTGGTGTTCAAACGTCGCAACGCGCACGGCGAGCAATTGTCCGAGTTAACCAATCTCTATTTTCGCGTTGCTAATATTCCGATTCGATTTTGGAGCAAAGTCGAGGAATGGCGGCGATGGGAAGTGGGCTGTTTCCAAATGCTCAACGGTGACCGCTTTCACGCCTATACTTTGGGGAAACGCTGCGTAGTGGCGGAAAAATTGCCCGGCGTCGGCCTCTACGATCTGATCGAGCGCGGCAGTCTGAACAAACGAATGTTGCAAGCGGCCGCGACCGAACTGCGACGCGCGCACGAATTTTGGACCGACGAATTTCGCGGTCGCTGGTCTCACGGCGACGCCACGACCCAAAATGTTCTTTATGATGCGAAAACCGATCGCGCGCGATTGATCGATTTCGAAATTGTCCACGACAAGTCGCTTCCAGCGGCGACGAGACAAGCCGATGACCTGTTGGTTTTCTTGCTCGACATGGTCGGACGCGTGCCGAGCCGGAAGTGGATCCCATTCGCGACCACATTCCTCAAAACTTATGGAGACGCGAAAGTCATCCACGAATTGGGAAAACAACTCGATCTTCCGGGCGGCTTGGCTTGGATTTGGTGGGGCGTGCGCACGAACTTCGCCGATCCCGCAAAAGTGAAACACCGTTTGACAAGCCTCAGTCGCGCGATTCGTACTCTCAAATTAGATCAGGCTGCGCCGGCAGTTCGTGTTCGCCACAAACGCCGACCTTCAATAAATTGCCACGTGATCAAACCAGGAATACCGAGACCAAGCTCGCGGAGGCGAGTAATGAGTGAAAGCGCGAAAGCGCTTTCGCCCGGAATACCGAGAAGACCGCCAACAAAAAGGTAGCCGCCTTCCTGCACTCCAATGCCACCCGGGACGGCAAAGGCGGCCGAGCGAATGGTGAAAGCCATGCTCTGAAGAATGAGTGCGTTAAGAAACGAAGCCGGCAGGTCCATTCCGTAGAGAGCGATCCAGATTTCACCCGCTGCGGCGACGAACGAAAAAATCGTCCACGCGCAACAGGCTACTAATCCGCGGCGCCGGGCATAAAGTGAGCGGACGGTTTGGTCCAGAAGATCGCCCTGCTGTTGCACGAGCGATTGCCATTCCGCGGAACTTGCCAGTCGCGCAATAAGGCGTCCGACAAATCCAAACATTCCTCGCCGTTGCGCGAAATAGAAGCCGACAAAAGCAACCAACCCGATGACAACGCCGATTGAGGTCGGCCCGACAAAACTGGTTTGTCCAGTCACGTGAACCAATAGCAATAATCCGAGCACGGTAAATCCCGCGGTCGCAAATATTCCGAGCGTGATATCGACAATCACTGTTCCGGCTGCGATTGCCACCGGGGCGCCTTTAATAGCAGCCAGCCGGGCCCGGACAATGTCCCCGCCGACGGCGGCCGACGGAACCAGTGTGCTCACGGATTCGCCAATCCATCGCATCCAAAAAAGTTGGAGAAGCGGCGGACGGTTCGATTTTGGAAAAAGAACCCACCACGCGATGGCATCGAGAAATATCGGAACGGAATGATAAGCAACGATACCGGCGATGACCCATTCCGGAGTAACGAAAGCGTCGAGGACTTTCGCGGCCCCCTCCCGAATTAGGAGCACGGTGAAAAGCGCACCTCCGGCCAGACCAAGGAGATAAATGGTTACACGAACCTTGTTCGGAACGTTCATTTTCTTTCAGAGATGTACTCCGCAATCGAGCCGAGTGAATGCTAACACGATACGCGCCTGAGCGCGTTTTCAGATGGCTGGAACCAGCCTAACTGAGCGAATTCGAAGGCAACTCGACGACCGTCGTCGCTTGGACCGGCACTGCGACCAACTCTGGAGTCGCTTCAGGCAGCGCACTTTCGATCGCAGCCGGCAAGCCGATTCGCCGCAATGGACGCAGGGCGAGCATGCATACGGTCAGCCAGGCCGCACCAAAAAACATTCCGGCCAATACGTCGGTGAAATAATGCGCACCGAGCGCGATCCGGCTGAAACCAACGAGCGTGATCACAAAACTCGCTGCCGAAAAAACCAACATACGGCCACGGCGACTTTTAATCACCGGGACAAGGAAAAGCGCGAGTTGCCCGTAAAGCAGTGTGGCGCCAATCGTATGACCGCTGGCAAAGCTGTAGCCGGACCAATCCACAAACCAGCCGTCCACGAATGGACGATGTCGATGTACCAAAACTTTCACCAGCTCGTTCAACAGCATCCCGCCGGGCACCGCTACGATCAGCGTCGCGAGCGACAGCCACCAGCGTTTGAAAATGAAAAGCAGCACCGCAAGCGAAAGCACGACCGCGATCCACTCGCTCGAACCAAATTCGGTGATGGCCCGCAAGATCGCCACGAAAGTGTGGGTCAGATGCGTATGAAACCAGGATGCCGCGCCGTGATCGATCCCGGCGAACGGGTTTGCTATAGCCAAGGGGGAGTTTGTCACAAAAGAGCTGGGCACAGTAACGAGGATAGCGAGCCAGTCAAATGCCAAAAAAATCCGGCCGAATGGCAATCTCGCATTGCGCTTGCTGCCAGAGCTGGAATCAGATACACGGAGTTTGACTGGGAGCTGCGTATACAGAATCGACAACTGCTGGCCACCACCAAAACTTATGAATCGCCTTAACCTCGCCTTAACCGTCGCCTTTCTAAGTCTCGTCTCGCTGGCATACGCCGAACCCGAGCCGGAACTCAAAGCGGCGCTATCACCTGCCCCGACTGACGAAAACAAGAATTCCACCGAGCTCTTTAGTTACGAGACGGTCTATACCGGCAAGAGCGACTTCCAGCACTACGACGGAAGATTTGGTGACGGCGACTCGCTCTATAACGATTTCAGTTATGCCCATCGGTTTCTGATTAGCGGGAACTGGTATCTGCGCCTCGGAGTCGAGTACGAGCGATTCGATTTCGGCGGGGACAATGGGTCTAATCATTTGTCCCCAACGGGCTTGGTCTTAGGTGGCAACAACGGATTACCGGACCATCTGCAGACGATTCATGCACTGATCGCCTACGAATACATCGTTCACGACCACGCCGGAGCCGGCATCGATCTGGAACCGGGCCTTTATTTTCAGAATCACGCCAACGGCGACGCGTTTGATATTCCCTGGAAGGTTTGGGTCACATTCCCACTCAAGAAGGACAAGATTTTCGCAGTCATTGGTGCCGGGGGTTCAATCAATTCAAACCCGATCGCTGCGCCGGGCGGCGGCTTGATCTGGCTTTTCACGGATCATCTTCGGCTCGAAGGTGTATTTCCGAAACCGGCCCTGGTTTACAATCCGAATGACGACTGGGAATTTCGCATCGCCGGCAATCTTTTTTATGAGAGCTACCGCACCGACGACGTCATAACCCCGGCCCACAAGCTCGTGGTCCACGATCCAGTGGTGCAGTACAGCGAGGACCGGGCGGGATTACAAATCACGTATTCCCATTTCAAACCGTTCGACATCACTTTGGATGGCGGTTGCACTTTCCGACGCGACTTTGATTTCTTCCGCGCCGAAGCGTCGGTGAAAACCGATCCCGCGCCCTATGTCAGGTTCGCGGTCGAAGCGAAATTCTAAGGAAAAATTTCGTCGAGCTTTCGCGCGATCGATTGACTGCCGTGCACTTTCAAACGGCCGGTCATGAACGCCCAGGTGCCTTTTAGTTTTCCGTTACACATCGCGACCCAATCATTGTCGCTCGTAATAAACGTGACCGTGGGGTTGTCAATTTTCCCTTTGCCCATCGTGAACTTGCCGTCTTCCACATCGATCCACCAGTCGCCGCCATTCGGTCCGCTCAGGTTCCATTGGTATTTTGCGTGCACACCTTTTGCCTTGTCCGCCTTGAAACTTTCGCGCATCCCGTCGAAAACCTGCTGCGGTGTCGAGCTCTCTTCCGCTCGTAGCACTGGCGAGCCGACCATCACCAGCATCGCGAGGCCAATCAGTATTCGATTCGTTTTCATTCAATATTGAATCGCCTTTGGGAACGTTACCGGCTGTCTCAGTGCATTTTGTATAACTCAGGCCGCCGATGTGCGAAGACCGTGACGCGACCTCGGACCTCTGCCAGGAGTTGTTCCGAAATCTCCGCTTCGATCAATTCTTCGCGATCTACTGAAGCCGCCGCCAGAACTTTGCCGGAAGGATCGACAATCACCGACGAACCGCAAAACGTCACACCATCATCAGTCCCGACGCGATTCGCGATGATCAAATAAGTTTGGTTTTCCACCGCGCGCGCGAGCGCGAGGATTCGCAAATGTTCCGCGCGCACTACCGGCCAAGCGGACGAGTTCACCATCACGTTCGCGCCGTGCTTCACCACGACCGTGCGCGCCATTTCCGGGAAACGCAGATCGTAACAAATGCTGAGCCCTATTGTGAAATTGTCGAGCTTGGAGCTGACGAATTCATTTCCCGGCGAGAGACAAATGCGCTCATCGAGTGGCGCCGCAGTCACGAGATGACTCTTTCGATACTTGGCGATCACTTCGCCGTGGGCATCGACCAAGACCTGAGCGTTAAAAATCGAATTGCCATCTCGATCCGATATGCCAGCGACGATGGCGATCGAATTCTGTTTCGCGATGTTTCTAATTTCGCCAACCGCACCATCTCTCCAGCCTCGCGCGTGTTTCTGAATCACGGGCATTGAATACCCGGTGTCGGACATCTCCGGAAAAACGACGAGCTTTGCGCCTGATTTCTTCGCAAGCCCAGCGAAATCGCGGATTTGGCGCAGATTCGCGTAGAAATCACCAAGCTCACAGGAAATCTGAGCGGCTGCGACTTTCATGGTTTGATCTTAGCGTAAATTTCGATCGAGCGCGCCGATCTTACGAATCTCTGGCCATTTCAAGGCCGAACCGATCACAACAAGGATCGTTCCGATTCCTCCGCCGACCACCGAGATCACCGGACCGACCAATGCCGCGGTCAGACCGGACTCGAGCGCGCCGAACTCATTCGAGGTGCCGATGAAAATATTGTTCACCGCCGAAACGCGGCCGCGCATTTCGTCCGGCGTCACCAATTGAACGATCGAGCCGCGGATGATCACGCTCACGCTGTCGAGCGCGCCGGCAATGAATAACATGCCAAGCGAAAGCCAAAGCGCTTTCGATAAGCCGAAAACAATCGTGGCGATTCCGAAACCGGTAACACACCAAAGAAGGGCGCGGCCGGCCTGCCGCATTGGTGGTAAATACGCGACGATTAGCGCCATCGCGAACGCGCCGATCGCCGGCGCCGCGCGCATCCAACCGAGGCCGACCGGGCCGCAATGCAAAATTTGATCGGCAAAAATTGGAAGCAACGCGACCGAGCCGCCCAAGAGCACGGCAAAAAGATCGAGCGTGATCGTAGCGAGAATGACTTTCTTACTGAAAACAAATTTCATAGCGGCGGCGAGACTGCGCCAAGTGCTTTGCTCAGCGCGACGAATTTGCGGCGCTCGGCGAATCGGCAACGCGAGCAGGAAAAACAACGTCGAGGTGATTGCGTCGATGACGTAAACAATCGGAAAACCGCGATGCGCGACCACGAATCCGCTGAGCGCGGGCCCAACCACTGATCCAATTTGGAAAACGCTGTTGTTCCAGGTCACCGCGTTCGAGAATGCGTCGCGCGGGACCAGCGTTGGGAAAAATGCACTGCGCGCGGCCCAGGAAAATGTTCGCGCGATCGCTCCGAGAAAAAGCAGGAGATAAATCAGCGGAATCGACGCGTCGTCGAAATGAAATGTTTGCTGATGTTGCTCGAACACGCCGGCGATGGCGCTCAATCCGCGATTGCACGCGCGCAAGATCGACAGTTGCGGAATGTTCAAATGTTGCCACGAAACGAGTGCGAGCAGCGCGGAGGTGATCGCGCTGAAAATTTGGGAAACGAGAATGATGTGCTTGCGACTGATGCGGTCGGCCAAATGTCCAGCCGGCAACGACATGCCGACAATTGGGACTGCGAAGACGAGACCGACGAGTCCGAGCGCGGTTGCGGAATGCGTGCGACGATAAATTTCCCATTCCACCGCAACCGCGAGCATCTGCCGTCCGATGATCGACAACAAATTTCCCGTCGTAAAAAAACGAAAGCCGCGCGAACGAAACGCGGCATAAGGATCATGCCGCGGCGGAATGATTGCGCCGGTAATTTCCGGTCGTTGCCCTAACGGCGAATCGCATTGATCGGGGGTGCGGTCGATTGGCTCAGCCATGTGCGCGCGACAACTCGCGCACGAGATCGCATTCTACGCAAGCTTGTCGTGAGCGAGCGCAGCGAGTCGAACGGGCTATGGCGCCGATCTTACAATCCCGGATCGCGCGGAAATTTCATGTACGGCAAACGCGTGCCACGAAACATGAATTGATCTGAGCGAATTGCGTTCGGTGCGAGAAAATCGTGAGTTCCGGATGCCGCCACGATGTCGTCCCGGTCGACTCCGTCTCCACTGATTCCGATTGCTCCCACCAAAACGCCGTTGCGATAAAGCGGAATGCCGCCCGGAAAAATTGTGATCCCAATGGGCAGACGCCGAAACAGTTGCGGATCGTGTTTTGATTCAGTACAACACGAGGCATGGCGGACAAAAACAGTAAACAGCCTTTGAATGTTCGCGGAGCCTGGTACGTCGACACCACGTGCACGATGTGTCGCATGTGCCTTGAAGAAGCGCCGACGCTTTTGAAAACGAACGAAGACGAAACGGCCGTTTATTTTGCCAAGCAACCCGAAGGTGACGCCGAAACCACCGCGGCGCAGCGTTCGATGGAAGTTTGTCCGACACTCGCGATCGGCAACGACGGTTAGGTCCGAGCCGGACTGGCAATAATCAAATGCCGCGCCGTATCCACGAGCGAATCCGTTTCCGGCCAAAGTCGCGGTCAATCGCAGTTTGTGCGGCGAAGTGCTCCGAAAAGGATACGCGTCATTTCGAGCTCAAGCGCGACGTCTATTGAGATTTGCGGCAAACGGAAATCGCCGCTAAGAAGTCAAATGGCAGAAGTTATCGCTCCACCAAAACCCGCCGCACACGTATCGCAATGGACGCGGCAAAATCCGTTTCCGGGAAAACTTTTGGTCAATCAGCGATTGAGTACCGACGATTCCGAGAAAGACACGCGTCATTTCGAGATCGATCTTACGAATTGGGGATTAAATTTCGAGCCGGGCGATTCCGTGGCGGTATATCCGACGAACGATCCGAACTTGGTCAATGAGATCCTGCGCGCGCTCACCGCAATCGGGGACGAGCCGGTAACGGCCGGAGAAATACAAAAGCCGTTTCGCGAAGCCTTGCTCAAAGACTTCTCGATCACTCAGCCCACGCCAAAGTTCCTAAAAGCAATCGCCGAACGCGCTTCGGCCGCGCCGATGTTGAAAGAATTGCTCCACGCAGGTCGCAAAGGCGACCTCCAAAATTACCTTTGGGGCGTCGAGGTGATCGATTTCTTGCTCGATCATCCCTCCGCGAAATTTACGCCAGAAGAATTCGTTGCGTTGCTCACCAAACTTCAACCGCGGCTGTATTCAGTGGCGTCGAGTCTGAAAGTTTTTCCGGATCGTGTGCACCTGATTGTCGATGTGGTGGAGTACGAAAGCCGCGGCCGGACGCGCAAAGGAGTCTGTTCAACATTTCTAGCTCAGCGCGCGGACAAAGTGCCGGTACCGGTTTATCCAAGCTCGGCAAAGCATTTTCACATGCCGGAAGACTTGAACACGCCACTGATCATGATCGGTCCCGGCACAGGCATCGCGCCCTTCCGTGCCTTTTTGCAAGAACGACAGGCGCTTGGCGCGAAGGGCAAAAATTGGCTCTTCTTTGGCGCGCAACGCGAGAAGTGCGATTACGCCTACAAGGAAGATTGGGAAAAATTCTCGCGCGACGGACTTTTGACCCGATTGGATTGCGCCTGGTCGCGGGATCAAGCGCACAAGATTTACGTCCAGCACAAGCTCTTAGAACACGGGGCCGAGATTTGGAACTGGATCGATGGCGAAAACGCGCAGTTCTTTGTTTGCGGCGACGCGCGACGAATGGCGAAGGACGTCGATGCTGCGTTGCGCAAGATCGTCCAGGAGCAAGGCGGCAAATCAGTCGATGAAGCGAACGCTTACGTCGAGCAGCTCAAGACCGACAAGCGCTACAAGCGCGACGTGTACTGAGGAATGACGAAGTAACCTGCGATTGACTTCGTCCTTTAGAATTCGTCATTCTTTCGTCATTAGACATTCGTCATTCGTTATTCTTGTTGCAGCGCAGTTGCTGTTCCTCCCAAGCACGCGCGCCGGCCTCGAAAGATATTCGTCGTTCGTCGCTGCC
>Ga0126369_10002339_pt1 | contig 13440 bp, 7 predicted proteins | sample PanSoiMetaPlot_1_FD_109646 | JGI IMG/M metagenome (GOLD analysis project Ga0126369, IMG submission 109646) | Tropical forest soil microbial communities from Panama - MetaG Plot_1 | ecosystem: Environmental > Terrestrial > Soil > Tropical forest > Bulk soil | place: Panama | collected 2016-02-17 | reverse complement strand
GATCAGCGCGAGCGGCATGGTGGTCAGGATCACGAACGGCGTGACGATCGATCGGAAGAAGGTAACCAGGATCAGGAAGACGATCGCGACCGCAACGCCGATCGCGATCAGCATCTGGTTGAAGCTGTTGTTGATGTCCGCGTTGGCGCCACCCGTGTCGAGCGTCACGCCGGACGGCAGCGACAGCCCCTTGAGCAGGTTCGTGGCGCGAGTGGTGGCCCCCTGCGTGTCGGCTGAGGTGATCTCACCGCTCACGGTCACCTGCTGGACGCCGTCCACGCGGTTGATCGTCGTCGGCGCCATCGTGGTCGAGATCGTGGCCACGTCGCCCAGCGTCGTGCCCGGCCCCAGCGGCAGCGCCGGCAGCCGGTCGACCGCCACCGAGCTGGGATCCAGGAGCAGCGTGACCGGCGGGCCGTCCGGCCCCAGCGTCCCCGCGCTGCGTGGCGTGAGCGCTCCGCCCACCGCGAGCGCCACCACCTGGGGGGTGAGGCCGTGCGCAGCCGCCTTCCTCGGGTCGACCGCGACGAGCAGCTCGGGCTTCTCGGCCGCCAGGTCCGACTTCACGTTCGTCAGCTCGTGATCGCCCGCGAGCTTCGCGACGAGCTGATCGGACGCCTGGCGCAGCGCGGCGGGGTCTCGCCCACTGGCAGTGGCGCTGTACCCGCTGGTCGGCGGCCCGAACGAGGCCACGCTGAGCTGCGCGCTGCCGGTCCCGTACAGGCTCTCGAGGACGCCCTTCAGCCGCCTGGCCACCGCGTCCGCGTTCTTCTTGCTGTTCAGCTGGATGTTGAGGCGGGCCTCGTTCGCGTTGAAGCCCGCGGTGAACGCGCCGTAGTCGGAGCTGGCGATCGTGACCTGCACCAGCTTGACGGCAGGATCGACCCTGGCCTGGTCCTCGAAGGCCATGAGCCGCTGGCTGGTCTGGTCGGCGCTGGTGCCGGCGGGCAGCGTGACGGTGCCGGTGAGCTGCGGCGAGCCCCCGAGGTCGAAGAAGTTCTTGGGCACCCAGTACAGCGTCGCGGTGGCGCCGATCAGCAGGAGCAGGGCGGTGACCAGCACGCCCGCCTTGCGCCAGCTCCGGGCCAGCGTCCAGGAGAGGATCGGACGGTACCCGCGGGCCAGCGTGCCCGTCCCGTCGTGGGCCGCCGAGGCGCGCGACGGCCCCGCAGCCCGGCGCTGGAGGAACAGGCTGACCAGGACCGGGACCAGCGTCATCGCGACGAGCAGCGAGGCAAGCAGCGCGATGGTCACCGTGACCGAGAAGGGCAGGAAGAACCGGCTGATGATCCCGCCGACCACTCCGATCGGCAGGAAGACTCCCACGGTGGTGAGCGTGCTCGAGAGGACGGCCGAGGAGACCTCGGTCGCGCCGCGGTAGGCCGCCTCCACCGGTGTCCGGCCCTGCTGGAGGTGCCGGTAGCTGTTCTCCAGCACCACGATCGCGTCGTCGACGATCCGTCCGACGGCGATCGTGAGGCCGGCCAGGGTCAGCGCGTTGAGCGAGAAGCCCCAGAGGTAGGTGCCGAGGAGCGCCACGAGGACGCTGGTCGGCAGGGAGACCGCCGTCACCAGCGTCGCGCGCACGCTCCGCAGGAACAGGAAGATGACGAGGATCGCGAGGAACGCGCCGAGCACGCCCTCCAGCAGGAGGTCGTTGAGCGAGGCGCGGATGTCGGTGGCCGCGTCGGTCACGAGCTGGAGCGTGTCGCGGCCGTCCAGGTGCAGCTTCGCGACCCGGCTGCGGATGTCGCTCGACAGGGTGACCGCGTTGCCGTTGGAGGCCCGGATGACCTGGATCTCCAGTGAGGGCACCCCGTTCGTGCGTGAGATGCCGTTCACCGGCGTCGGCGCCTCGGCGACCGTGGCGACGTCGCCCAGCAGCACAGGGCGTCCCGCGCCGGGGACGACGCCGACCGGCAGCGCCCGCAGGTCGTCGACCGTCTTCAGGCTGCCCAGGACCTCGACCGGCAGCGAGCGGTCCGCCTGGAGCGACTCGCCGGCGGGCACGTCGACCTGCGCGGCGCCCAGCGCCTGCTGCACCTGCGGGACCGAGAGGCCGTGCGAGGCGAGCTTCGCCCCGTCCAGCGTGACGCTCACGGTCGGGCGCGCACCGCCGGAGACCTTGACCTGGGCCGCGCCCTGGGCGCCGGTCAGCGCCGGCACGATCACGTCGTTGGCCTCGCGCGTGGCCCTGGCCAGGTCGCCGTCCTTCGCGGCCAGCGAGTACGTGATCGAGGGCACCGCGTTGAAGTCGAACGTCTGCACGACCGGTTTGCCCGCCGCCACCGGGAGCTGCGCCTGCTGGAGCCGCTGGTTGACGGCGTCCAGGTCGTCCTTCAGCGAGGAGTCGAGGTCGAACGCGATCGAGACCTGCGAGAAGCCCTGCGAGGAGGCGGCGCTGATGTGCCTGGCCCGCGGCAGGCCAGTGAGCGCGCTGGTCAGCGGCTGCGAGACGTCGCGGTCGACCTGCTGCGGCCCGGCGCCCGGCTCGGGGACGAGCACGAAGACCGCCGGGAAGTCGACGGAGGGCAGGAGCTCCTGGTTGATCCGGAAGATGCTGAAGATCCCGGCCCCCATCAGGAGGAGGCTGAACAGGATGACGACGGCCCGGTTGCCCAGGCACCAGCGGACGATGACGTGCATTCGGTGAGGTCTCCTCGCGGCGGCGGGCGCTGGGCGCCCGGCGCGGATGGATACGTGCCTTTGTTGAAGCACCGCCGGCGGCGGCGCCTGTGACAGGTTACCGGAGCTCGGCGATGCCGCTGATCAGCCGCTCGGCCAGCCGGAGCTGCTCGGCGTCGTCGGTCCCGAACCAGGGCACGGAGAGCGTGACGCGCTCGGCCAGGCCCCGCCACCGCTGCAGACCGGCCGCCAGGTCGTCGCCGACGATCACGCCGAGCCGGTCCAGGAAGCCGCTGTCGATGAGCTCTCTCGCCTCGTCGCGCCGGCCCTCGGCGGACGCCGCCATCACCCGGTCACCGACTTCGCCGAGCCGGCCGTGGTCGAGGACGCGCCGGTACGCGGGCACCGTGTACGCGATCATCTGCGTGGCGGCGGCCCGCCGGGTCGAGGTGACCACCAGCTGGAGCAGGACCGGTGGCACCGGGCGGCCGGCGCGCTCGGCGCCAGCCGCGAGCGCCGGACGGAGGACGTCGCGGAGGTACTCCGGCGTGCTGAACGGGTGCGCGGCCAGGCCGTCCGCGACCTCGCCGGCGATGCCTGCCATGAACGGGTTCACGGCGGCCACGTAGACGGGCGGGTCCTGCGCCAGGTCGTCGCTGCCAGGCTGGAACGCGGGCCGCCGGATGCGGTAGAAGTCGCCGTCGTACCGGCCACGGCCGGTGCGGAACGCGCCGAAGCAGCCGCGCACCGCCCGCACGTAGTCGCGCATGCGGGGTCCGGGATGGTCGGCGTCGACGCCGAACCGCGCGGCGAGCGTGGGGCCGACCTGGCTGCCCAGACCGAGGACGAACCGGGCGCCGCTCCACAGCCCGAGGTCCCACGCGGCGGTCGCGGTCGCCGTCGGCGAACGAGCGAAGGCCACGGCCACGTTGGTGCCGACCTGCGCGCGCTCGGTCGCCTGCACGGCCGCCGCCGCCAGGAGGTACGGCTCGCGGCGGACGTCCAGCACCCAGACGGCGTCGCACCCGGCGGCCTCCGCCGCCGCCGCCAGGCGGGCGGCGTCCCGGGGCCGGACCGCGCCGGGCAGCGTGACGCCCAGCGTGAACCGCTCAGTCATCCTGCGCCTCCTGCCCCTGCTCCCCCCTCCGGCACCCCCCACCCATGGGGGATCCGGTCAGTGGACGAAAAGGCGGCTCGGATCGTATCCGGCCCCCGGCGAGGGCAGTCAATCTCTAACCGTTAAGGGACCAGGTTGATCAGCTTGTCCGGCACGTACACGACGCGCCTCGGTCGCCGGCCGTCGCCGCCGAGCGCCCGGAGTGCGGTCTCGCTGGCCAGCGCGCGCTCGGTGGCCGAGGCCTCGTCCAGGCCCGCCGGCACGCGCAGGCGGTCACGCACCCGGCCGTCCACCTGCACGACGAGCGTCACCTCCGCCTCGGCGGCGGCCGCCGCGTCGGAGACGGGCCACGGCGCGTCCGCGCAGAGCCCGCCGGCGCCGATCCGCTCCCAGAGCTCCTCCGCCACGTGCGGCGCCATCGGGTTGAGCAGCCGGACGAGCACGCTGACCGCCTCGTCCCACCCGGCGCCTCGCGCGCCGCCGCCGGCCAGGTAGTCCTGCATGACGTTGCCCAGCTCCATCAGGGCGGCCACCGCGGTGTTGAACCGGAAGTGCTCGTACTCGTCGGTCACTCGGCGCACGGTCTGGTGCACCCGCCGCCGCAGGTCCGCCGCGGTGGGACCGGCGTTCGCCGCCGGCACGGTGTCCGGATCCAGCACCAGGCGCCACACCCGCTGCAGGAACCGCACCGGGCCGGCGACCGCCTCGTCGGTCCACTCGGCGTCCTCGTCCGGCGGTCCGATGAACATCTCGTAGATGCGGCCCGCGTCCGCGCCCTCGCGCGCCACCAGGTCGTCCGGCGCCACGCCGTTGCCGAGCGACTTGGACATTGCCTGGCCGCCACGCGTGACCATGCCCTGCGTGAACAGTCGCGTGAACGGCTCGACCGCGTCCGCCAGCCCCGCGTCGTGCAGCACCTTCTGGAAGAAGCGCGAGTACAGCAGGTGCAGGATGGCGTGCTCGATCCCTCCGGTGTACTGGTCGACGGCCATCCAGTGGTTCGCCAGTTCCGGGTCGAACGGGGCCAGCTCGTCGTGGGCGCTGGTGTAGCGCAGGAAGTACCACGACGAGTCGATGAACGTGTCCATCGTGTCGGTCTCGCGGCGCGCGGGGCCGCCGCACCGGGGACACGTCGTCTCGTAGAAGTCGGGCTGCTCCGATAGCCGCAGGTACGTGGGCGGCAGCAGCACCGGCAGGTCCTCGACCGGGACCGGCACGATGCCGCACCCGGAGCAGTGGATCATGGGGATGGGGCAGCCCCAGTACCGCTGGCGCGAGATGAGCCAGTCGCGCAGGCGGTACCTGGTCGTCCGCCGGCCGATTCCGCGCGCCTCCACGTACTCTGCGACCGCGTCGGAGCCCGCCTGGCCGGCCAGCCCGTCGAACCGACCGGAGTCGATCATGACGCCGGGCCCCGTGTACGCCTCGTGGAGCTCGCCGGCCGTCCCCGACTCGGGCGCGATCACCCGGCGGACGGGCAGGCCGAAGCGGCGCGCGAACTCGAAGTCGCGTTCGTCGTGGCCGGGCACGGCCATGATGGCGCCGGTGCCGTAGCCCATCAGCACGTAGTCGGCGACCCAGATCGGCACGCGCTCGCCGGTGAGCGGGTTGACCGCGTACCCGCCCGTGTGCACGCCGGTCTTCTCGCGCTCCGTCGACAGTCGCTCGATCTCGGACCGAAGCCGCGACTGCTCGACGTAGGCGTGCACCGCCTCCCAGCGATCGGGCGTGGTGACCCGGTCGACGAGCGGGTGCTCCGGCGCCAGGACCATGAACGTCACGCCGAACAGCGTGTCGGGGCGCGTCGTGTAGATGCGCAGCTGTTCGTCGCCGTCCGCCAGGGGGAAGTCGACCTCCACGCCGTGGCTGCGGCCGATCCAGTTGGCCTGCATGACCCGCACCTTCTCGGGCCACTCGCCGAGCATCGACAGGTCGTCGAGCAGGCGGTCCGCGTAGTCCGTGATGCGCAGGAACCACTGCTCCAGGTCGCGCTTCTCGACGGGGACGTCGGGGTGCCGCCAGCAGGCGCCGTTGACGACCTGCTCGTTGGCGAGCACGGTCTGGTCGACCGGGCACCAGTTGACCGGCGCCTTGGCGCGGTATGCGAGTCCGCGTTCGTGGAAGAGCAGGAACAGCCACTGCGTCCAGTGGTAGTAATCCGGGTCGCAGGTGGTGACCTCGCGCGCCCAGTCGTAGAGCACGCCCATCATCGCGAGCTGCTCCTTGGCGCGCGCGATGTTGCCGCGCGTCCACGTTCCCGGATGGGAGCCAGCCTTCATCGCCGCGTTCTCGGCCGGCAGGCCGAAGGCGTCCCAGCCGAACGGGCTGAGCACCTCGTAGCCGCGCATGCGCTGGAACCGTGACAGCAGGTCTCCGATCACGTAGTTGCGCATGTGGCCCATGTGCAGGTCCCCGCTGGGATAGGGAAACATGACCAGGTTGTAGTACTTGGGTCGCCCGGAATCGTCGCTCGCGCGCATCACGCCGCGCTCGTCCCAGACGCGCTGCCACTTGGGCTCGATGTCCTGCGGCACATAGCCGCGGCGCTTGGTCACCGCCATGAGAATCTCAAATGTTAGCGTCGGGCGAGATGCGCAACCTCTACGCGCCCTGGCGCATGGAATACATCGAGGGGCCGCCACAGCCCGGCTGTCTGTTCTGCCGCGTGCAGGAGGCGCCGCCGGAGGACGACCGCAAGAACCTGGTCGTCCACCGGACAGCCGACGGCGTGGTCATGCTGAACCGGTTCCCGTACAACAGCGGGCACCTGATGGTGGCGCCGCGGGCCCACGTCGGATCCCTCGTCGACCTCGACGACGAGCAGACCCTGGACCTGATGCGCCTGGTCCGCCGCTCGCTCGTGGTCCTGACCGAAGTGATGACGCCCGACGGCTTCAACACGGGCGTCAACCAGGGCCGCGTGGCCGGTGCGGGCATCCCGGACCACGTGCACGTCCACGTTGTGCCCCGCTGGGAGGGCGACACGAACTTCATGCCGGTGCTGGCCGCGGCCAAGGTGATCGGCGAGCACCTGGACCGGACCTGGGAGAAGGTGGCGGCGGCGTTCGCACGGAGCCCGTAACCGGCGCTCAGGCCGCCGCCCGATGTCCAGGTGGATGGCGCCGGCCGGTGTCACCGAGCGGCCTCGATCCCGGATCCCGGAGAGTTCGCTCCGATCTGGTTCGTGGCCGTGAACGCCGGCGCTACAGCCCGAAGCTCTTGGCGATGATCTCCTTCATGATCTCGTCCGTTCCGGCGCCGATCCGGGACAGGCGGGCGTCACGCCAGGCGCGCTCGACCGGGAACTCGGCCATGTAGCCGTGGCCGCCGAGGATCTGGATCGCCTCGTCCGCCACCTCGACGCCGACCTGTGAGGCGAGCAGCTTGGCCTGCGAGATCTCGCGCACCGGGTACTCGCCCCGCTCCCACTTTCCGCATGTCTCGTAGACCAGCGCCTGGACCGCGGCGATCTTGTTGGCCATGTCCACCAGCCGGTGCTTGACCACCTGGAACTGGGCGATCGGCCGGCCGAACGCGACCCGGTCCTTTGCGTACTGCATCGCGTACTCGAAGGTCGCCCGGGCGCCCGCGACCTGACCGCAGGCGGCGATCAGCCGCTCGCCCTGGAGCTCCCACATCAGCTCCGTCCAGCCGCCCCCCTCCTCGCCCAGCCGGAACTCGACCGGGACCCGGCAGTCCTCGAAGACCAGTTCTGCCGTGTCCGAGGAGTGCATGCCGAGCTTCTTGAGTGTCCGGGCCACGTGGAAGCCCGGCGTGTCCTTGGGAACGAGGAACAGGGAGAAGCCCTTGTGACCGGCCTCTGTGTCCGTCCTCGTGACGAGCAGGCACCAGTGGCAGCGCCGGCCGTTGGTGATGAACGTCTTGCGGCCGTTGATGACGTACTCGTTGCCGAAGCGACGGGCGGTCGTCCGCATGCTGGCCAGGTCGGAGCCCGCGTCCGGCTCGGTCATCGCGATGGCCGCGATTGCGTCCCCGGCGATCGCCGGTGCGAGGAAGCGCCGCTTCTGCTCGTCGGTGCCGAACCGGGCCACCGGCGGCGTCGCCATCTCCGCCTGGACGGCGACCGCCATTCCCAGGCCCCCGCAGTGGGCCCGCGCCAGCTCCTCCGAGAGGACCACCGCGGAGAAGTAGTCGCCACCCTGGCCGCCGAACTCCGGCGGGTACCGGAGTCCGAGCAGACCGAGCTCGCCGAACCGCTTCATGATCGAGTCGGGGAACGTGGTCTCCTCCCACGCTTCCAGGTGAGGCACGACCTCCCGCTCCAGGAACCGGCGGATGTGGAGGCGGAGCTCCTCGTGCGCGTCCGTGAAGTGCATCTCGCCCGATTGTATGGGCGCCGCCAGGTGCCGGATGCCGCGCTCGGCCGTACTGCGCTATCATTGCGCCCGGCTCTCGGGGGTCGGGCAATTCCCGCCAGTAAGTCAGCCACGCACAGGAGTTCGCTTGGGTTCGGTCATCAAGAAGCGCCGCAAGAAGATGCGTAAGCACAAGCATCGGAAGATGCTGAAGAAGACGCGTTGGCAGCGGCGCGCGCACGCCTAGCCGCGCTTCTGCCCCGGCACCTGCAGCATTCCGCGGTTCGCTTCCAGGCGTCCGACGGTCACGCACTGATCGACCAGTCCCTTTCGAAGCGGCTGGCGAACGCGTCAGCCGTGGTCGCGTCGTCGAACAGCAGATCGAGCTCGTGGTTGACGGACAGCCCGCTCAGGCTCCAGTTGGCCGAGCCGACGAGCAGCCGTCGCCCGTCGAACAGCGCTGCCTTGGCGTGCAGCTTCGCGCCGGGCGGCACAGGATACCAGCGGACGTCGACCCCTGACTCGCGGAGCAGACCGAACGACGCGCGGTTGACGTCCTGATCGGGATCGAGCAGGAGCCGGACGCTCACACCGCGACGGCGAGCGGCCGCCAGTCCCTCGATCACGTCGGAATCGGTCAGCACGAATACCTCGGCCTGCACCGACCGTGCCGCGCTCGCGAGCGCCTGCATCAACAGGTTCCGGATCTCCTGTCCCGGCGCCGTCTGCGCGACCGAGCCGGCGGCCGGCGCGATCGGGGCGGGCTGCCCGCCCGAGAGCGACCAATCCTGCCGGAAGATCGCGCGCAGCCGGTCGAGGACCGCCGGCGCCGCTGTCTCGTACGCGTAGTCGTGATTGCGGTAGCTGGTCGCCCCCCAGTTCATGCCGCCGACCAGCGCGTGCGAGCGCACGAGCAGGAGCTTCACGTGGTCGATCTGGTGACGGCGATCGTCGACCGGGTAGGCGCGCACCGCCAGCCCGGCGGCGAGCAGGCGGTCGGCGGTCTCCGCGCTCGCCCGGACGGTCCGATCGACGATGAGCCGTACGTCCGCGCCGCGGTCGCGCGCCTGGCGCAGCGCGGCGGCGAGATCGGAGCGTCCGAACTCGTACATCTCGACCCACACGGGATCGCCGGATCCGGCGGCGTCGATGAGCTGGCGGACCGGCGTGAAGATGGCCGCGTCCTGCCAGAGGTGCAGGGTGTTGGGCCCGACGGATGTGAGCTGGCGGAGCGGGGCCGACGGCGCAGCCTGGGCGAGGCCGGCGCAGGCGGTCGCGAGCAGCAGGAGGACCACGGCGAATACGGGCCGGCTGGTGTGGTGCATTGCCGGGCCAAGGTAGACGAGGAACTGGCCGGCGCCAATCTAACCTGTTAAGTGCCATGCACGGGTTAGACACCCGATGCGGTGACAACGCCGTCGACGGCGCGAGGACGCTGACGCCGATGCGGAGACGAGCGCTCGCGGCTTACGCTTTGCGGCCGGTGATCTGGGCGCTCGACTCCAGCTTCGACATGCCGACTCTCGCGCAGGCCCGGGAGGCGCGCGCAGCGGGCGTCGGATTCTGGTGGGGCTATCTGGCCACCGTCCAGGTACCCGGGGCGTTCAACCTCGCCGCGCCGTGGTCGCAGCAGGCGTTCTCGAACGTCGTGCAGGCAGGCCTGGGCTGTGGCGCGTTCGTCTCGGGCCTGGACGACCCGGTCGGGCTGCGCCAGCTGGCGCAGGCCTGGGGAATCCCTCTGATCGCCCTCGATGACGAAGACGCGATCCGGCCCCTGACTGTGCCGGACTGGCGGCCAGCGTTCCTCGCGGCCTCCGGCGCCGGCCTCTACGGCCTGCTCGAGCGCCACACCATCGCGGCCCCGTTCCGGATCGCCGCCCTGTACCCTGCCGGCGGCTGCCCGGGTGCGACCTGGCCCACGTCGCCGCCGCCGGCCGAGCCGCACGGCTGGCAGTGCCAGGGCACGCACACGGAGTTCGGGCTGTCCGTCGACCGCTCCGCCCTCGACGACTGGTTCGGAGGACACATGACCCAGGAAGAGCACGACGCGCTACTGAACATTCAGCGGATCGTGACGGCCAACTACTACCAGATCACGACCGGATATGACGACCCGCAGCAGACTCGCCACGGCATGCTGAAGGACTTCCCGGCGGTGGTCGCGGGCGTGGCGGCCATTCAGCAGCAGCTGGCGGCCCTGGCGAGCGGCAGCCTCACGCCGGACCTCAAGAGCGAACTGGACGCGATCAAGGCGTCGGTCGACGCCCTGTCGAAGCATCTCGGGGTCGGCAGCGCCTGATCGCCGGCTGAATCCGTTCCTCAGCGGGCCTTGAAGCCCGTCGGCCGGACCGAGATGACGACCCGAACGTCGCGATCCTCGACCTCCCGGGTGATGCCGCGATACCGCCGCAGCAGCACCTGGAAGAACGCGCCGGTGGGGTCCGGCTCGATCGACTCGACGAGCCCCCGGATCTGCAGGTACCGGTACTCGTTGCCGGGATCGGCGATCGAGAACGCGACCCGGGGCTCCCGCTGCAGATGCCGGTAGTTGTGCCGCACGTTGGTGTGGGTCAGCTTGACCAGTCCCTGCTCGCCGTCCCAGAGGAACCACATCGGGTTGACCAGGGGCGCGCCGCCGGTCGTCACGGTGGCCCAGTGCGCGAAGAGCGGCCGTTCGAGCAGGTCGAGGTGCGTCTCGGGCGGGTTCATGCAGGCAAGCAAAGCAGAAAGCCGCACGGCACAGCGGGGCGCCGGCGGCCCCGGCAGTACCCTTGAGCCAGCGGGCGGTCGTCAGCTCGCGACCGCCGGCCCCGGCTCCCGATTGGGGCGTAGCCAAGGGGTAAGGCAGCGGACTTTGGATCCGCGACCGAAGGTTCGAATCCTTCCGCCCCAGCCACCTGCTTGCAGATTCCAGAACCCGTGATCCAGACCCCCGACCGGCGAGTCCGCGTCTTCATCAGCTCGACCATGGGCGAGCTGGCTCCCGAGCGGAGAGCGGCCACCGATGCCATCGCGCAGCTGCGGCTGACGCCCGTCCTGTTCGAGCTCGGCGCCCGGCCCTACCCGCCCCGCGAGCTCTACCGCGCGTACCTCCAGCAGAGCGACGTGTTCGTCGGCATCTACGCCGCTTCCTACGGCTGGGTTGCGCCGGACATGGACGTCTCCGGCCTCGAGGACGAGTACCGGCTGTCGGCCGGCAAGCCGCGGCTCGTCTATGTCAAGCGGGTTGGGCAGCGCGAGCCCCGGCTCGCCAGCCTGCTCGACACGATTCGGGCCGAAGCCGTGGTCTCCTACCGCGCGTTCGACGACGCGGACGAGCTGCGACGCCTGGTCGCGGACGACCTCGCACTGCTGCTGACCGAGCGCTTCGCCAGACCGGCCTCCACGACGGCCGTAGCCCAGGTGCCGGTTCCACGCCGCCCGCTCGTCGACCGCGTCGAAGAGCTGCGGGCTGTGACCGAGCAGCTCCAACGGGCGGACATCGGCCTGGTCACGCTGACCGGCCCGGGTGGCGTCGGCAAGACCCATCTTGCGCTCGCTGCCGCGATCGCCGTCGTCGGGAGCTTCGCCGATGGCGCCGCCTTCGTCTCGCTCGAGGGACTCACCGACCGGACCCTGATCCGCCGCACCCTGGCCCAGGAGCTGCGCATCCCGACGGCGCCCGGCCAGACCCTCGACGACAGCCTGCTGGAGTTCTTTCGGTCCCGCCAGCTGCTGCTCGTGGTCGACAACGTCGAGCGTTTGGTGTCGGAGGCGCCCCTCGCGGAGCGCGCCCTGGAGATGGCGCCCGAGCTCAAGATCCTGGCGACCAGCCGCGAGGCGCTGGGCATCCGCGGCGAGCATGTCATGCAGATCGCGCCGCTGGCGCTGCCGGACGCCGGCGCCGCCAACGAGCCGGCGGTGCTCGCCACCGTGCCGGCGGTCGCGTTCTTCATCGCCTGCGCACGCGAGGTCCGCCCGGACTTCGCCCTTGACGACACCAATGCCGCCGCCGTGGTCGAGATCTGCCACCGGCTGGACGGGCTGCCGCTGGCGCTCCAGCTCGCGGCGGTGCGCCTCACGGTGCTCACGCCGGCGGCCCTGCTCGAGCGGCTGGGCCGGCGCCTGCCACTGCTGACCCGAGGTCCGCGCGACCTGCCAGAGCGTCACCACACGCTGCGCGCGGCCATCGCCTGGAGCTACGACATGCTCTCGCCGTACGAGCAGCGCGTGTTCCGGCAGCTGGGGGTGTTCGTCGGCGGCTTCACGCTGGAGGCGGTCGAGGCGGTGACCGGGGGCGGTTCTTCCGACCCCGACCCACTCGACGCGATCAGCTCGCTGGTGGGCCAGAGCCTGGTGTTCGTCGAATCGCTGGACGAGGTCAGCGCGCGCTACGCGATGCTGGAGACGATTCGCGAGTTCGCGCTCGAGCAGCTCCAGGCGAGCGGTGAGGGGCGCGAGGTCAGCCGGCGCCACGCGGAGTTCCTCCGGGACCTGGCTGAGCGCGTTGAGCCGCTGCTGCTGGCGCCGGCCGAGCGCGCCCGCTGGATGCAGGGCCTGGCGCACGTCCAGGACAACGTGCGCGCCGCGCTCGGCTGGAGCCTCGGCGATGACGGGATCCTCCACGTCGGGGTCGCCCTGGCGGGCGCGCTGGGCTACTACTGGCTCATGTCGGGCCGGCTCGAGGAGCGCCACTGGTTCGACGACCTGCTGGCCCGTCGCGACCCCGCGGACGGCGACCTGGCCTGGGCGAAGGTGCTGCACGGAGCAGCGCTGCTGCTGTGGGGAGTCGGCGACCTGGCCGGCGCGGAGGCCCGGGAGGAGTCGGCACTGGCGATCTTCCGCGAGGCCGGCGAGGCCCGCTGGCTCACCTACGGACTCGCCATGCTCGGTCGGGTGCGCACCGGCCAGCGGAGGCCGGCCGAAGCACGCCGACTGCTCGAGGAGGCGGTCACCGCCTGGCGCCGTGTCGAGCGGACGTACGGGCAGCGTTTCGACGCGTACCTCCGGTACTACCTGGCTCTCAACGCGTTGAGCGAGGGCGACGCCGAGACCGCCCGTACCGAGCTGGAGGCGAGCCTGGCTGGCAGCGAGGCGGCGCGTGACGACATGGCCAGCGGCGTCGTGCTCGCGATGCTCGGCCTGATGGCGGCGCAGCGCGGCGACCACGAGGACGCGAGGGAGCGCTTCACCCGTGCCCTGCCGCTCCTGCGCCCCGGCGACGACGCGTGGGACCTGGCCCTGCTGCTCCTGAACGCGGGCCTCGAGGAGGTGCGGGCCCGGTCGCCGAACGCCGCCCCCCTGCTCGTCGACGCCCTCCGCGCCTGGCGGCAGCTCGGACACCCCGCGGGCGTGGCGCTGGCGCTGGCCGGGCTGGGTGAGGTTGCGGCCGGCGCGGGCGAG
>Ga0126369_10002338_pt1 | contig 13440 bp, 8 predicted proteins | sample PanSoiMetaPlot_1_FD_109646 | JGI IMG/M metagenome (GOLD analysis project Ga0126369, IMG submission 109646) | Tropical forest soil microbial communities from Panama - MetaG Plot_1 | ecosystem: Environmental > Terrestrial > Soil > Tropical forest > Bulk soil | place: Panama | collected 2016-02-17 | reverse complement strand
TTCGGCGACACCATCGCGGATTTGCACGCATGACAACGCGCAGTGCGGCGGCGCGCCAGCTGGATCAAACACGCAGCTGCAATTCAATCTCGCAGGCGCTCTCGGAGCAGACTCGAATCTCAGCTGGGATAACACGAACAAGACGTTGCAGGTCGGCCCGGTCACGGCGCGAACAAACGCGCACAATGGCGTTCCCTCCGTAATCATTCAGGAGCAGGCAGGCTTCAATCCGCTTGAAATTCATACCGCTCATCAGACTGGGATTGATCTCTACTCGCATGATGTAACCAGTCAGCTGCGCGCTCCAGCAATAAGTTTCATGCGGAGTCGAGGAACGCAAGTCTCGCCTGCCGTAGTGATAAGCGGCGACTTGCTGGGAGTCATCAACGTTGGCGCTTACGACGGTACAACGTACCCGACCAGCGCTCTGGTTAACTGGGTCGCGACCGAAAACTGGGCAGTGGGTGCGCGTGGAACTGGCTTCAATCTGGTAACTGTACAGAACGGGACAACGACCACCAAGAATGCGATCACTGGCAACAACGATGGGTCCGTCAGTCTTCCTCAACTCACAGGTTCAACTCAATGCCTGCATGTGGACAGTTTTGGAAAGATAAGCGGTACGGGCAGCGATTGTCCGGGTGGTGGCGGCGCTGGCGTATCGACCGCTTTGGAAAACTGCTCGCCGGATCAGACCGGAAACAGTTTCTACAACGTCACCAGCCTCACGAATTATTTCTACGGGTCGTGGCAGTTCAAGTTCAACACGACCACCTACGTCACCTGCACGGTTTTTATTCCGAGCGCTATCGCTGGAGCGACAATCTCTGTCGACGTTGCAGCTAATGACGGCACCGCAGGGCACACCGCAAACATCCAGACCTGCGACGGGATCGTCAACACGGGCACGATCAACATCGGCGCGCTGACCTGCGCAGCGAACCAGACATTTACCACCACATCAACTGCCTACAATCGCGTGGTACTGACGTTCAACGTGCAGTCCACACTGGTGAACAACTCGACCTTGGTCATCAAGATCGCGACCAGCCCGAGCGGGACCGCTCCAACCGCAAACCTGCTGGTGTATCCGCACTTCATCCTATGAAGCTGATTTGCTCTGTTCTATGCGCGGTACTGTTGCTCGCTGCCCCGATCTTTGCGGGACGCAGGTTCAACGGGACCTCTGACACGATCTCCGCGCCGGGCGTGAGCAATGCGATTGACCTTACCGGGACGACCGTCACGATGTCGTGCTGGTTCATGATGACGAGTTCGCCGGGCACGAACGATGTCTCGCCTTGCTCGAAGTGGGCAGCGAACAATCAGGGTGGCTACCTGATCGTTTACAACTGCAATCCCAGCGCCTGCAACGGCATCAATGGCAGCGGCAAGATGTCCGCTGCGATCTACGACACGATCCCGGTGAATCACTGGCAGTTCGTGCTGTGCAACACCACGATCAACCTCAACCAGTGGTACGTCGTGACGATGATGTACCAGAACAACAACGGCATTTATATCTATCTGGGCACAAACGGGTCATCGAGTCAGTGCGGTGTCAACAACGGTGTCGGTTCAACCGGAGTGCTGGTATCGAGCGCAAACAACCTGATTATGGCTGGGCCGCACGGCGCTTGCGCAACCAACAGCTGGAGCGTGTGCACGTACTTTACGGGGCTAGTCGCGGAAACCGCAGTGTGGAACGCAGCGCTCACTGCGGATCAAATCAACACTCTGGTGTGGATGTGTCCCGGCTCGCCGAAATTCTTCCCGCGCCCGGTTGGGTACTGGCCCTTGTGGGGCGCGGCCTCGCCTGAACCAGATCAGAGCGGCAACGTGATCAATGCGACAGTGACCGGGACCGCTGTCGATGTGCATCCTCCGTGCCGGAGGTTCTGATGAGATTCCGAGTGCTCCTGCTCATCTCGCTGGCATCGCTTGCGATGGCACAGACTCGCACGCAAGTCGGCGGCAAGGTCGCGACGCCGGGTTATATCCAGTTTGGGGGAACCCCGGCAGGCGGAATAAGTCTCACCTTCGCGGGCGATCTCTCCGGCAATAGCAGCACGCAGCAAGTCATCGGCATCCTGAATCATCCGCTGCCGACGCTCACCACCGGGTACATTCACTGGAACGGCACCGCGTGGGTATTCGACACGCCATCTGGGGGCGGGAGCGGCATGGTATGGCCCGGCGCTGGAATCCCGCTCTCAACCGGGGCAGCATGGGGCACATCGTTCAACAATACCGGGACGAATCCGATCCCAGCTACGTACCTTCCTACCACGATAACGTCGAGCACCACAGGCAACGCCGCGACCGCAACTGCACTGCAGGTGACTCCATCGCTCTGTGTTGCCGGGCAAGCTCCCAGAGGCATTCTTGCGAATGGTAACGCTACTGGGTGCGCCGTTATCGGCAGCGGCGGTGGCGGCAGTGGCACTGTAAGCTCAGGCACCGTCAACCAGCTTGCGATCTACACAGCTGCCACGACCGTAGGCAGTGATGCGAACCTCACCGACATCAGCGGGCAGCTGAAGTACTCGGGCGCAAGTGGCGCTTGGTTTACTGGCCCCGTCAAGATCGACGGCACACTCTCGATAGCAGGACCGTGGTTTGTGCAGACGCCGTGGCCCTCTTCGCCTATGGGCGCAGGCACCAGCAGCACAGGTTCTCAAATCGGCATCTCGAACGATGGGAACTTTTACATCGGAGTGGGCACGGGTGCGCCATCGGAAATCTGCACGGTCGCGAACGGCGTGTGCGGTGGCGGCGGTGGCGGTTCGATGACATGGCCGACTACTCCCGGCCTCACGGTTTGCACGGGCACCCCGTGTACCGCATGGACTACATCGAAAGCATCGCCCACTGGCACAGTCGTAGGCACCACAGATACGCAGACACTCACCAACAAGACGGTCGACGGTGTAGCACCAGCAACGTTTGCTTTTCTCGATCCGACCTCCAGCGTGCAGACGCAGCTGAATGGCAAAGCTGGCTATCCCGGCGCAGGCATTGCGGTGTCTACCGGGTCGGCATGGGGCACCTCGCTGACGGCACCGACTGGCGCGATTGTTGGGACCACTGATACCCAGACGTTGACTAACAAGACAGTCGATGGAGTTACGCCAGCAACATTCGCGTTCCTCGATCCAACGTCGAGCGTTCAGACGCAATTGAACGGCAAGCCCGGCTGGCCGAGCGGCAGTGCGGGCATTCCGAATTACACGGGATCGAGCGCATGGGGCACGAGCTATAACGCGACCAACTTGATACCCGGTACGTTTCTTGCAATAGGCGGCGGCCTCACCACAAGTGGTGGTTTGCTGACGACAGTGGGCGCGCAGCCTTACGAGATCGCGATCACGTTCAACGGAACGTTCCCGGCTTCGCAGGTTTTCATCCGCAAGCCCACATCCGGCGCTTCGCAGCTTTCCTACACGATCCCGACCAACTGCACGAACTCGGTAATTGTGTTTGCTACAGCCGCCACTGCCAGCACCACCATAACGCTGCTAAAGAATGGCACTTCCTTCGGCACCGCAGCAATTACTAGTACAGGCGGCAGCGGGAACACTACTTGGACGTGTACGGCTACGACTTTTTCGGCTGGAGATACTCTGACTATCACTGCACCAGCAAGCCCTGATGCAACCGCAGCGGGTTTGGGAGGGTCAATCTTTGCGACTCGCTAGGCTGTTGTGCCTGCTGCTGCTGCTCTCGCTGCCCGCGCACGCGACTTGGACGTTGGTCCAGTTCAAGCAGAGCGCTGCCTGCACTACCACGTCACAAACGTGTTCGTTCACGGGCATTACGTCGACTGGCGCGAATCATGTCATCGTGGTTTTCATGGGTGTTGCCGTAAATGCAGAGGTCATCACCGCAATAAGCGATGGCGTTGGCGGCACTTACGTCTACCCAGCAACGAGCAGTTGCAACATATCAGACAGCGGCGCGCCCGGCTCAGTCTCATGTGCGTACACCGTGGCTAGCAGCAGCGGCATCACTTCGATGACCGTCACGCGCACGAGTACAACAACTGGCGCGTGGAACATGAAGCTGATGGAGTTCAGTTCCGATCAGGCTTCACCGACCTTCGACAATCTGACAACCTCGATCCAGACGCCCGCGAGTACTGCACCGACGAACCCGTCGATCACGATTACAGGGACGAATGATGTTGTCGCGGAGTTTCTGAGAGGTGGCGCAGGATCTGCGGTGGCTGCCCCCTATACCGGGTTTCTTACGCAAAACCTAACCAGCGGAGCCTATGCGCTCAATCAGGCTTCCGCGCCATCCTGTGTGTGGACGACTGCCAGCGGGAAAGCGCAAATGGTCGGCATCGCGTTCAAAGAACCCGCAGCAGCGAATGTGCAACCCATAGTCGACATCATCACAGAGAATCGCCCTCCGCAGTAAGAACTCAAGAAGGTGAAGCAGTATCTGTTCCTTCTCATCCTTGCGTGTGTTTCGACAGTGGCGCAGACGCAATCTTGGTCTGGAATTTTAGCAACCAGTCGCGCTATTGATTGGTCCAATGCAGGTCTTCCAGCAACGCTCCCGAACGGGGAAACCGCCGCGAATCCGTGGACTCCGCCCAACAGAAGCACCCAGTGTGTTACGACCCAGTGCAACACAGTGTCGAGCGGCACTACCGTCACAGCTTCCAGCATCAATGCTGCGATCAACTCGGTTGTAGGGACTGCGGGAACAGTTGTGGTGATCCCAGCGGGAACGTTCGCACTGGGCGGCAATATCACCATCACAAAAAGCTATGTGACATTGCGGGGTGCTGGAGCGTCGCAAACAAAGCTCACTGGGGGCAGCATTACAGTCGGCGGCGGCGCTGGGAGTGGCACAACGAGTACGCTCCTTACCGCGAGTCCCGCAAAGGATGCAACCACGATTACGGTTGCGAGTCCTCCGACAGCTGGGCGACTGGTTGCACTCGAACAGTGTGATACCGGGTTCAGTGCGGCGAACTCCAACTTCACGAGTTTTGGAAGTGGCACCGTATGCACTGGTTCCTACAGCGATCCCTCTGGACCTTGGATGTGCGGACCAACCGGAAGCACGCCAACATGCAGCCGAGGAGAAGGGGTAGCAACCAACAATCCCCACTATCACGGTCACGTCCAGTGGGTTCCCGCAGGGGGCGTGAGTGGCAGCACTGTAACTCTCGGCGCACCTCTCGACATGCCCACATGGAGCACGGCTCGTACTGCAGCTATGGCATGGATGGGAACGACCACAGCCATAGGAGTTGGAGTCGAGCAACTTACGATTGTCGGTTCCATTGAACTTGCCAATAGCTATTCATGCTGGGTCAAGGGCAATCGCATCCTTGGGACAAGCGGAACGAGATTTGATAATCAGTGGGACGCGCGCAGTTTGCTGGCGAACAATTACATCGCGAACACAAGCGCGAACAACGAGATCATCGAGCTTGCGAACGAAAGCGGCGAGCGCGAGGCCAGCAATTTCCTGATGGTCAATAACATCATCGAGGGTGGATTCCAAGAAAATCGGTCCCTAAACGCGAGTGTTCTCGCTTACAACTTTTTCCGAGCCGCCCAGCCGGGCTGGGTCGAAAACGGTGACTTCACGCATTCCGCTGGTTCCTCTCACCTGTTGCGCGAAGGCAACCAGATGGGGAGTTCTCTGGATGATGACACTTGGGGCACGCATAACTTCAATGGCTGGTTCAGGAATTATTCGAACTGCGCGGACCCGGCATATCCCGGTCTTGGGGGTAGCCAAACGGTTCAGGTTGGCGCGTGGGCTAGGTTCGAGTTTGTCATCGGCAATGTGCTCGCCGGGGGCGCTTGTGGGAGCGATTACGGAACGATTGTCGCCATTGATCCTTTGAACTTGGAATCGAGCGGCCTTACCGACGCTTCGCTAATGAACTGGGGAAACTATGTGTCTTGCACTGGCGATGCCCGGTGCAATACATCCAGCTTTCTGAGCAGTGGCGTTCCATCGAATTTGTCTTCTTTCGGCGCAAACTCTACGCCCTATCAAAACTCAGTTCCTGCGAATAACAATCTGCCTCCATCGTTCTTTATGAATAGCATGACCGCGCATCCGGCAGGCGGCACAGGGTTAAGCTGGTGGAAGGCTTGCACCAGCTGGACTACGTTTCCGACAAGCTGCGCTGCATATGGCACTCCTCCGATGCCGCCTATCGGCCCAGAGGTAACTGGCGGACCAAACCTAAGTGGTCACGCCTATAACATCCCTGCAGCCCTCGCCTATGCAGCACTTCCAAATGACAGCAGTTTTACTGCGGCGTGGGGAGGGAATTTAAAGCAGTTCGATGAGCGCGCATTCCAGACTGACAGTGGCGGCACGCCTCCGCCCCCATCGGGGTACTCGCAGGTGGGAGGACTCGACGGCGGCGGCTACACCGTAGTTGGCGGCTGGCCCTTCGATTCGGGCACCACTGCTGGACCAGCGCAGCTGCCGCTTGTCTGGGTGAACAATCTCGAATACGTGGGAACCACGTCGAACACGATCACGTTCCCGGTTACATTCTCGGCGGCGGAGCGGCGCAAGCAAAGAGCCACCTACTTTCGCCGCTATCATCGTTATCCCACGAAGGCATGGCTGCTCCGGCACAATCGCTCTGGTGGTGGATGGACGTGCCCGCCTCTGGCGCATTTTCCAGACTACAACGCGGGCGACCTCGCAAGCTTGAATCAGGCTATTGCTGATGCGGAGAACTGCCGTGCGAATGGTGTAGGACATCCGGGCACACTAGTCAGTATCCCGGCTGGGGCTGTGTTCAGCGGAAACAGTGGCGTGGTTCTCACGCAGTCGGCTGGCGATCTCGTCACATACACGAACTTTATCGTGCTGCAGTCGACGACGCCGCTCCCGACAGGCAGAACGGTATGCTCGCACGGGATTCAGGACAACGTTCCGCAGTCCACGCAGCCGGGGCTGCGCAATGTCGGCTGCGATGGCACGAAGTTGAGCTACGAGCTTGGAGTTTCGCCCACAACTGTACCGAGCGGCGCGCCTTTCACTTTCGCCAATGGGTCGAGTACAGGGGCGACCAACGCTGGTGTTGCCTTCAACGATGTCGCGTCGATGTGGACTGCGGAGAGCAAGAACAACGCGATTATCACGGCAGGCCCAGACGCCAACGGGCAAGGGCCACATCACTATGCTGTCCTGAATGTGGAAGCACGCCCAACGCCCGGCATACTCGCGGTGCTCGCTCCAGTAGCAATTGGTGGAGGGAACCCTCCCACGGTAGCTGAAATACCTACTCATATTCACATCGGTTATGCCTACGTCCATGGTGACTGGAATGACGCTCCGGTAAGCGGGGGCGTTGCAACGGGACCAGCAACCGGGTTCAACTCGATGCCGAATCAGTTTGCGTTCAACAGTTGCATTTACTGCTCAGTATCTTATAGCTACGCGGACAGGTCACTCCGTCCGGGGCAAGAGGGTCACGGCATCTCCCTCTTGATGGTGAAACAGTTCAAGGACGTGCATAACTGGCTTGAGGGGCAATCAATCAATTGGCTCGTGGGCGGTTACGCTTTTGATGTCACGCTCAATTCGTTTGAAGTTGGTTCAGACTTAGAAAGTCGCGCCAGCCGTGCTACTTATCCTTACAGTTGGATGTTGGCATACGATGCAGGCTATTCCACAAACAGTGTTTACAACACAACGGTTGCACCAGCAGGCGGGACCGGGGCGACGGTGCATTTACTCTCCGCCACGGGGCCATCCAGTCATAACGGAATCCTTACGATTGCTGCTCAGGATGGTGGCTGCGGCTATGGCGTGAACAATGTTCTGACCATGACCCTACCAGCCGATCCAGATGCTGCTGGGGGCACAGCGCTGGTAACTTCAATTGGCGCAACCGCAGCCTGCCCGGCAGGCACGGCGGTCACGGGCGTGTCCGTAGTTTCTGGCAGCGGCTACCATGTCGCCACGAATGTTCCAGTGAGCGGCGGGCTGGCAGGCAATAGCGGCGATGCCACCGTAGATATTCTTACCGTAAGCAGCGCGGGCGGCATCCTCACGGCGCAGATCAACAACCACGGCACGAGTGGCTATGGCGCATCAGACAAGCTGACGGTTGTGCAAAGTGGCGGTCTTGGTGGCACCGTCAGCCCGACCACCGTCACTGCCGGGAAAATCAACGGAGTCGATGTAATCTCCGGCGATGCCTACACCATTAACGGTCCCGTGCGAAAAAATGACCACGAATGCAAGTTTTGCAATCGCGTCGTGGTCGATGGTTGGATAGGCGAGCACGATGATATTAGTGGAGGACAAGGGCAGGTCTTTTCCTCGAAAGCAAATCAGACTTCTGCAGTAGGTGGCGGCAATAACTACCAGACTACCGAGCAAAACAATACCTTCACCAACAACGTGCTTAGAATTAGCTGCGCTGGTTTTTCTGGTGGATTCCGCTCGACTCCAAACGCCGGAGCGGGTGGTGGGGTATCTGACTATGTTCGAAATTATTATCTGTTTAACAATTTGCAATACGATATCGGCGTTGAGTTCGTCCCCGGATGCAGACTGTCCCAAGGCGCTATCTCATTCGAGACTCGTATCGCCTCCGACACAGTGGGGACCACATGGGTGGCATCGGTCTCTCGTGTTGGTGGTATTGCGACGGCGACACTCACGGCAGGGCAAGCCAAGCAGCAAGGGCGATTTCACGTTGGCGATCCCGTGCTGGCATACAACTGCGTAGATGCTTTATCTAATCCAGCCCCTACATTCAACGTTCCTACCGCATTCCCAGCGATCACACTCGGTCCGCTCGCCATCACAGGAACAATTCCGACAGGGCTGACGGTTGTTTATCCAAATGCCGGACCTGATGGCAGTGCGACCTGCACGATTGGCAACATGCAGGGCACTCCCGACAATTTTTATGCTCACCACCTGAGCGACTTTGCGGTGCATCCGAATAATCAGGCGATGGACCCCGGCAGCCCGTTGCTTTCTCCTTCCACGCATCCTTGTGTGCTCGCGCCACACTTCACTTGGATCAACAGCATATCCATGCCGGGAGGAGCAGCTGCGGCGTCGATAGGAGAAGGGTACAGAACTACCGAATGTGCGTGGAACCCAGCTACTGAGGAATATCACGACGTTGTGATTCCCGCGCGTGACACGGTAGTGACTTGTCCGGGGCACACAGCAGGACCGGGCGGAATTGCCGCGTGCTACTACCAGTATCCGGGCGGCGGTGCACCCCACATAACTCCTACCACGATCTACGGAGTCACCAAGCCGAATTGCACGACAAACGACCCTGTGACCGAGGATTGTGTCGGCATCGTGGGCGAGATGGGCACGCCAACGTTCAATTACATCTTGTCTAACTGGCACGACTATCGGTTGTGTCATGGCGAGACACCAGCGTGCAACGGCAAGACGAGTCAGTATGCCGCAGGCCAATCAAGGCAAGCCTCGGACGGCTTCGACATGGGCGTAAAATCTTTTCCCGCAATCGACGCCGCGCAGGTTTCGTCACAGTACTGCACGCCAAGCTGCTCGATAGGTTCGTTCCCAGATCACTAGGAGAAAAGCTATGGCCGTTCAACAAGTCAATCTCTATGGCTTTGTCATCAACCTGAAGTCGAAACAGAACAGAGGCGAGCATCTGGGTGAGAACGTGACGGCGGTTGGTGCGACGCCATACGACGCGCAGCAGGTCATCAAGACCCAGTTCGCGGGCGATCTCACGGGCATCATGAGCGCACCGCAGCTGCTTCGTTCCGGTATTTATACCTCGCTCGCATGAAATTCAACCCACTGAAAGGGGAATCATAATGACCAGCACCACCGAAAAGTCCGCAAGCACGAGCACAAGCGCAGATAAGGAAAAGAACGCCCCGGAGAAGCCGGACACTACAGTCACGAGTCCAGACGGGAACACCACCTATGACACGATCAACGCATACAGCATCACTGTTTACCTCAAGTCACAGCAGGTATCGAATCCGATGGGACAATCGGCGCAAGTAGTCGCCGCATCGCCCGATGACGCCAGCGTCATGGTGCAAAACTTCTATGGCGATGACATCATCAACGCGAGTTCGCCCGTCACCGCGCTGCAGCGTGCTTTCATCACTGCCGCGCCCCCGCCTCCGGCAGTGAAGGCAAAACCGGATCGCCCGAACAGGGTGCTGCCGCCCGAGGCTGACCAGCACGCCGCCGAGAAAGAGCACGACAAGGAACAGCACGGTACGGGGTGGAAAAAGAAGTAGGTCATGCCCGACCATCTGGAAAAATATCCCAACCTCACAAGCAAGGGCAGGCGCTTTCAACCGGGCCAGTCGGGAAATCCATACGGCAGGCCCAGCCGAATGTTCACGCTTGTCACGCTTGCCCTGCGTGAGAAGCTCGCCGCGATTGACCCGAAGACGAAGAAGACCTACGCGGAGCGCATCGCGGACCTGCTCATCAAGTGCGCGACCGATCCCGATCCCGAACTCGACAAGACGCGCATCATGGCGCTCTCGGAGATCATCGACCGCTGCGAAGGCAAGCCGAAGCAGCAGCTGGAAGTGAACGACATCACCGCAGAACTTCGCCAGCGCTCCGACGAGGATCTGATGTACCACATGGAGCACGGGTACTGGCCAGAAGATGAACCGATGATGAAGAAGAAGCGGAAGATTCTGGAAGCAGCCGCAAAGCTCGAAGCAGCAAAACCGGAAAGCGATACGCCACAGTGAACGCATACGGCTTTACCGTATTTCTTGGAAAAGACAAGACCGTTGGCTATCAACTCGGCAGGAGTGTGCGGGTCATTGCCGCGAAGCCCGATGATGCGATGTCGCTCATAGACTCGACATTTAACGACATCCTTACCCTCGAAGGCCCGGTAGAGATTCTCGAAGATGCCTTAATTGCTCCGGGTGTCGGTGGCGTGACGGTGCCGGGCGATCCGCCGAATTCGGTGCAGTTCAACAACGGCGGCAGCTTCGGCGGCGATGCTTTCGTGACTTGGATTCATCCGACAGCGCCGAATGTCAACGCCACGCTGCTACTCGTTGGGGATACGAACAACGCTGCCACGCTCGAAATTCATAACCCCACTTCTAACAACGTCAGGTTGTACACACATAGTGATGATTACTTTCGTGGCCCATCATTCATCTTGGCCCGCTCTCGCGGCACGCAAGCGGCTCCAACGCCTCTGGTGATTGGAGACTATCTCGGCTATATAAGCCTTTTAGGTTGGAACGGCACGAGTTATGTAAATGCCGCATGGATCACTGTACAGGCAGGGAGTGGAGGATTTAGCGGAACCACGAACGCGACAACCATAGAGATTATTGCGACGCCACCAAGTTCCACCGTGCCGATAGAAGTGTTGCGCTTGTGCAATACAGCTGGTGTGAATCTATCGGGCCTGCCATTTGGGGCAACTCAAAACAATCCGATTGGCTTCGCTACATCCAGCAATCAAGTACTAGATACAGCCCTTTCGCGATTAGCGGCTAACAGCATGGCACTGGGCAACGGGACGCAGGGGGATGCCAGCGGAAGTCTGCAGCTGGCGAGTGCACTCATCCAAACGGGAACCAGCACGATTCCTTTGGAAGTTCATTCCAGTGGTACTAGTACTGTCCAGTCCATCTATGCACATAACAACTCATTTGGGGCATCAGTTCTTGCATCACGCAGTAGGGGTACACAGTCCGTACCTACTGCCGTCCAATCCAGCGATGTACTTGGGTACTACACATGGCAGGGATATGACGGCACCGCATATCAGCAAGGAGCACAGATACAAGTTCAGGCGAACGGTACTTTTGCCGCAGGCAATCGTGGTTCAGTTATAGAATTCTTTGCGGTTGCTGGAGGGTCCACTGCATTAGTAGAGGTACTGCGCCTACAAAACACTGCGGGCATTAATGCTTCCTCGCTTAGCTTTGGTGTTATTTCAGGTCAGGCACTTGGCATCGCTGGTGGCGGCCCCAATAACGCATTAGACGTTGCGGTATCTCGTCTTGGCCCTGCAAGCATGGCGCTGGGGAACGGGACGGCGGGGGATTTCTCCGGCAGTCTGAAGCTGACGCAGGAAACCATTCAAGGCACTGGACAGACGGGTGCAGCATCTGGCGTTCAGCCACTGGAAATCCACAACAGCAACAACGGTATCGGTGGTTTTTACGCGCACGGCAACGGGATCAATGGGCCGCAACTCAGCTTCTACCTATCTCAGGGCACGCAAGCTGCGCCGACAGCAGTCGCTGCACAACAATTTTTAGGGTGGAACGTTTATCGCGGATACGATGGCAGCGGATACCAAGACGGAGCATCAATGGGAGTCCAAGCAGTTGGGGCTTGGACTGGGACAAACCATGCTGCTGCTTTTATTTTCTCAGCATGTTTGCCAAACAGCACGGTACTCAGTGAGATCGTGCGTTTCCCTGACTTCAGCGGGAACTTCGAGATTTCCAACGGACATCTGGCAATTAGTTCAACATCAGTTTCAGGCTGGCGGCAGAATGCGGTGTCGAACTCCCCTATGGATACTGGGTTTTCGCGTGTAAGCCCTGCCAGTGTAGCTCTGGGCAATGGAACACTCGGAGATGTCAGCGGCGTTCTCCTTGCGAACGGTGGTGTGGGAGTCAGTCTGAAGGCTACGGCACTACTCAGTGCTGGTGTTCCAGTCAAGGCTGATGTTAGTAACGCGAATCAAGTTGTACCGACCACCACTACCGACACAGGGGCCGGAGTGGTTATCGGTGTTGCTGCGGCTGCAGTCGCTGCTGGGAACAATGGCCCCATCGTAACTACTGGCGTTGTCGCAATGGTGCTTGGCACTGGCACCGCAGCAATCGGGCAGTTCGTTGTTGTCGACACCACCACGAATGGGCGCGTCAAGTGCACCTCGACCTACACTGCCGGGACGATCATCGGGGTTGCGATGAGCGCGCAGGGCAGCGTGGGTGGAAGTTTCAACGTAATGGTTGGCCTTCGTTAAATGAGTGACTCCATTCTCTCGCTGGGTAATCGCGAGAGCGTAATTACCAACATTCTCATCAAGCAGGAAATGGAAAAGCGCCGGATATGGGCGAAGTGTGCCGAGCGCGTCGCCAGTTTTGAAGCCGGGCCGATGCTCTGGCTGACGCAGTACACCGCAACCGAGGATTTGCACTGGCTGCAGAAGGGCACGCCACCTGTCGCGCCGTTTCCAGCTAAGAGTTATCTGCTGATCGCTATGCAGTACCTGCTGACCTGCGAGACCCTCTTTATCCCGAAGTCGCGAGAGATGATGACCTCGTGGCTCGTCTGCGGATACATCGCGTGGATGTGCCAATGGCTGCCGCATATCTTCTGGATTTTGCAGACCGAGAAGGAAGACAAGGCGACGCAGCTGATCGACTACTGCCGCATTCTCTTCAACCGCCAGCCCGACTGGATGCAGGAGCG
>Ga0126369_10002337_pt1 | contig 13444 bp, 10 predicted proteins | sample PanSoiMetaPlot_1_FD_109646 | JGI IMG/M metagenome (GOLD analysis project Ga0126369, IMG submission 109646) | Tropical forest soil microbial communities from Panama - MetaG Plot_1 | ecosystem: Environmental > Terrestrial > Soil > Tropical forest > Bulk soil | place: Panama | collected 2016-02-17 | reverse complement strand
GACCGCTACTGGAACGCTATCGTCGGGAATGGCGGACAGGAGAGCGCGTGCGGGTGGTGCAAAGACAAATGGGGCGTGTCCTGGCAGATTACGCCGCGCGTCTTGATGGGCGCGCTAGCAGCCGGAGGGGATGAAGCAAAGCGGGCGTTCGAAGCGATGATGGGCATGAAGAAGATTGACGTCACCACGATCGAAGCGGCGCGGCATGGCTGACTTCCGCCGAAGCTTTCCTATCGGGGGACGAGCTGCCGGATGCGACCCGCGCCGTCTCCTGTCAGCGAGGGGCAAAATGAAAGGCAGGCTCGAAGGCCGGCCCCGGTCTCGTTCAGCGAACGAGCCGTCGTGCATGATGATGATCTCGGTGTGGTGGTCGTCGCTGATCGCGGTCCATCCTGAAACCAGCGTGGCCCAGGTGCCGGCCTCCGGCGTGCCAGGATGGCCGCGCCTTGCGACGCGTGCACCATCGCGGTTTGCGACGCGCGCCGCGCGAGCTGAGGACAACAGGTGACTGATCGATTCATCATTGCGAAGCGCGCCATTGCGTCGACCGCAGTCTCGGCCGTCGGCTTCGGCTGCATGTCGTTGTCCAATGTGTACGGGGCCAGCGACGACCGGGCCGGCGTTGAGCTGATCCGTGAAGCGATCGGCCGCGGGGTGACGCTGCTCGACACCTCCGACATGTACGGCTTCGGGCACAATGAAACGCTTGTCGGCCAGGCGATCGCAGGGCGCCGCTCAGAGGTCTTCTTGGCGACCAAGTTCGGGAATCTGGGCGGCCGCGGGGGCAAAATAGCCGACGGGCGGCCCGAATACGTGATCGCCTCCTGCGAGGCCAGTCTCAAGCGCCTCGGTGTCGATGTGATCGATCTGTATTATCAGCACCGCGTCGATCCGACCGTGCCGGTCGAGGAGACGGTGGGCGCCATGGCGCGGCTGGTGGACGGCGGCAAGGTCCGCTTCCTCGGTCTCAGCGAGGCCCGACCGGAAACCATTCGCCGGGCACACAGCGTTCATCAGATCGCCGCGGTACAAAACGAATATTCATTGCTCTATCGGGCCGAGGCCGAGGAGACGCTGCGCACCACGCGAGAACTGGGCATCGCTTTCGTGGCCTACGCGCCGCTGGGACGAGGTTTGCTGACCGCCAAGGTGGAGGAAACCGCAACCTTAGCCGAGACGGACACGAGGCGACGGCATCCGCGCTTCGCGGCCGAGAACTTGGGCCACAACCTCGATCTCGTTCATCGCATCGAGACGATCGCGCAGCGCAAGAACTGCACTCCGGGCCAACTCGCGCTTGCGTGGCTGCTCGCGCAGGGCCCCGACGTCATGCCGATTCCGGGGACCAAGCGGAAAGAACGGCTGCTGGAGAACTTGGGAGCACTGAAGGTCGACTTGAGTGAGGCTGACGTCGCCGAAATCTCGGTCGCGATACCACCCGGGTCAGCGGCGGGGACGCGCTATCCTGAGGCGCAGATGAAGGGGGTTTTTCTTTAGAGCAAGGCATTTTGGCAAACGTAGCATTTTAACAAGCGTAGCCCGGATTGAACGAAGTGAAATCCGGGAGGGCGTTCGACATGCGGCAACTCCGATCCCGATCTGCGCTCAGTCCTGGCTACGCTTGCCCTGCCTGCTGTTTCGCGAATGAACGCATTCGCACGGGCAGTACAATAGGAGATTACCTATTGTTTTCTTAGAAATTCCCGCAGCTCGTTGCTCAACAATTCTTGAAGGTTCCGAATGGACTTATAGAGGAGGCACCTCTGTCCCCTCGCGTTGAATTTAAGATCGTTGGCGTCCCTCGCAAGCAACACTGTGGAAACTTGACAACCCCACGCGTACCCGACTTCGAGATAAACATTGGGATTTGCCGAAGAGAGATCAGCAACAACGAGAGGGGTGCTCGAAATTCGTTGTTTCACCCAATTTTAGAACGTCGCCGGTAAATGCGGAAAGGTCTGCTCGCTCACAAAGCAAGCCTGCTGCATTGACAGCCCCTTGAACGCCGTAATGAAAAACATCGTCCATCTCCGGTGCAAACGGCATTGCGACAAAGACATGCGATTTCGAAGATGATGCATGTCCCGCGGTGCGGAGTGTGTTTTGTGCCTGATCCTCAACTCCGGTGATAGCATCCGCTCCGTCGATAGGGATGGCGCCATTTGGAAGAAGTCCTTTGAGCGAGTGGGTTAGACGGCGCGCTCTTCCGGCAATGAATTCCGCAAATGCAATCGATTCAAGAGCGGAGGAGAAATGACCGTCAGAAACTGCTTCAATAACGCCAGCCAATTCTAACTGAAACGCTTCAACCTCATCGAGACCATAACCAGGGCTTCCTTTGCCGCAGCTTCGCAGCCGGATTGAGCGCGGCAAAATCCGGGTCAGGCCGCCCCGGATGTCGCTACGCTCCATCCGGGCTAAGATTTAGGCACCGCAACGACTTTTGCCCCTCTTACGTCAATTCTCTGCCAGGCTGCCACACCACGAACAAAAAACCGAGCCCCGTCTCCAGGGCTCGGCTCGATTTCAGCGAACGCTGAAGTCTGAACGACTCGCGCCCCCCTTACTTCGCCGCCGTCTTGAGCGCCGCGATGTCCGCCTCGCTGCGCAGCGTCATGACGCCCATCATGCTGTCGCGATAGACCGGCACGATCACCTTGGTCACGCCGTCCTTCTCCAGGAGCGAGATGTGGCGGATTTCGGTGCCGCGCACGGGCAGGTCGAACAGCGTCCATTCAGACTTGGCCGGATCGTACTTGGCAAGCCGGTCGGCAGTCCACAGGTTGCCCCACACATTGTGGTTCTGGTCCACCGCGATGTGATACGGCTGATAGGCCGGATCGGGGAACGGGATGATCGAGGTCTGCCCGGTCTTGGTATCGATGCGGGCAAGCGACGCGCCCCACGAGTTGCCGACCCACAGCACGTCGGCATTCTTGTCCGTACCCATGCGGCGCGGACCTTGCGCCCACGGCAACGGATTGCCGTTGGTGCGGTCGGCAAAGTTCTCATAGAAGGCGCGCTTGGCTTCCGGCAGGCGGGCCATCTCGTCCTTGAGCGACGGCAGTGAGATTTCCGTGGTCTTGCCGGTCGTCATGTCGGCCTTGCCGATGGTGTCGAACGCCATCTGGGCCCACCAGCCGTTGCCGTCGCGGTCGCCGGCGGCGCCGTAGGTGCTGTTCGTCCCCTTGGCGTTCTTGAACGGCAGGATCGACTTGAAGTCGCTGAACTTCTCGGTCGCCGGATCAAAGGCGACGACGCCGTCGGGCGCCGAGGCCCACACGCGTCCCTTGCCGTCGACATCGAGCGTCACAGCGCCGCCGAGCGGCGACATCGGCGCCGGCGTCTCGTAGACGCTGACCTTCTCGGTCTTGACTTCGAACTTGCCGAGGCTGCGGCGGCCCGGATCGACGTCGAACCAGAGGTCGCCGTTGCCGTCGCGGGTCAGGCCATGGGCAGTGGCGGCGTATCTGCCGTCCTTGCGCTCGACCTTGATGTATTTCACTTCGCCGGTCTTGGTGTCGACCTTGCCGACCGTAACGCCTGGGTTCGGATTGTTGACGGTGTAGTAGAGATTGCCGTCGAAGCCCATGGCGCCGTCATGGGGCAACTGGCCGAGCTTGGACGGGGTGCCAAGGTTCCAGTCGTAGCCGTCATTGACCGGATACTTTACGCCCTCGGCGCCGATGCCGGTGGCGGGGTTGAGCGGGAGGTCGTAGGTCTGCCAGACGACGCGGGCGTTTTCGCCGCTTGGCCGCGGCCGGTCCTTGAACTTCATCGAGCTTTCACCCGGGCCGCGCGCGCGGGCGAGATAGGCCGCGAGTTCCTTGCGATTGAACTCGATGATGCCGTTCGGCTTGGCATTTGCGCCCGGATACGCGCCAGTATTAGCGACGACCTTCATCAGGTTGATGATCTTGTTCCAGCCCGCTTCGTCGAACTTGAACTGCAGCGGATAGCCGGGCGTGTGGCAGCCGGTGCACTGGTTGTGGAAGATGCGCTTCATCTGCGCGTCGGCCTCGGTCTCGTCAGGCAGCGCCGCAGCGAGCATTTCCGAGGGCATCTGCTTGATCTTCTGCTCAGGGTCGGTGATCGCCGCGAGCTGGAAGTCCTGATGCTTGGTGGCGCTCAACTCGACCTCGCCCTTCGAGGTCTCAAAGCCCAGCGCCTGCGCCCACACGCGATACTTGCCGTCGGCCATGGCGGGGAAGAAATACTCGCCGCTCAGGTCCGTATAGACGCTGGTGGTAATGGTTGAGCCTTCCTTCTTGGCGGAGACCTGCACGCCCTCAAGCTTCTGGCCCGAAGCCGAAGTAATCGAGCCGGTCAGCAACTGGTCGGCCGAAGCGGTGCTCGCGGCTCCGACCAGGACAAGACTGGCAACGCTGGCCAATAACTGGCCCCGCATATGTGTCATGGTGTTTCTCTCCTTCACGTTGCTCCCTGCGCGTCTGTGCGCCCGAGCGTTGGCTTGGCACAGTCAACACACGCCGAGCGCAGCGACCGGCCGATATTGTCATCTCTGCACGCATCGTACGGGTATCGAGGCGGTTCGTAAATAAGCGCGGGCGAAGTGACGCCGTCGATGATCTCGCCCACGCCGAACCACAAGTGTTGTCGAACAACTGTAACGCCACAATCGTCTTTGCCGACTTGTCGATAAGGGTACGCCGGAGCGGCACACAAGGAAAGGGCCTTCGCGGCGAAACCCCGATATTGCCGGCATGTGGCAGCCGGCAGTGTAGCGCTTTTCGGTGGTACCGGGCGACGCCGTGACATTTGCCTGGCGCCCGTTATATGCTCGCCTCCAGTTCCTTGAACGCCTCCCGGGCAAGACGGAACGCGTCGACGCCGCATGGAACGCCGGCATAGATCGCGACCTGGATCAGCACCTCGCGAATCTCTTCTTTGGTGACGCCGTTGCGCAAAGCGCCTTTGACATGCAGCTTCAACTCGTGAGGCCGGTTGAGGATGCTGATCATGGCGATGTTGAGCATGCTGCGGGTCTTATGCGAAAGACCGTCGCTGCCCCATGCGGCGCCCCAGCAATATTCGGTGACAAGCTCCTGGAACGGCCGGTTGAAGTCGTCGGCGTTCTTCATCGACGCCTCGACGTAATCCTTGCCGAGCACGGCGGTACGGACCTCAAGACCCTTGTCGAACCTGACTTTGTCCATGGCGATTTCCTTCCTTGATAGTGCGGCGTCGTGCCGAACCGATGGGCGAAGCCGGAAATCTGCATGATCGATGCTGCTACGTCACGCCCGGGTTCCTCCGTTTGGAAATCCGGTCACGGAATCGTGGGAGGTGCTCCTTGTCAATTTAATAAGCCAGCTTATATTATTTGCAGCTTAGTGATGGTGACCATGCAAAAGACCGCGATAGAGAGAGAAATAGCCTTCAACATCAGCGACGTAGCACGTCTGCTGCGGACTTACGCAGACCAGCGTGCGGGTGAGTTCGGCATGACCCGGGCCCAGTGGGCAGTGCTCGCCCGCGTCGAGCGCTCGGAGGGCCTCAAGCAGGTCGAACTCGCCGACACGCTCGACTTACAGCCCATCACCTTGACCCGGCTGATCGACCGGTTGTGCGACAACGGCCTGATCGAGCGCCGTTCTGATCCGGACGATCGGCGCGCCAAGCGGCTCTTTCTGACGCCTGCCGCACGGCCGGTCCTTGATGGACTTGCGCGGCTCGGCGGGGACATGATGGCGACTGTGCTGGCCGGAATTGAACCGACCGCGGTCGAGCAGCTCCTCGCCCATCTTCTCACCCTTAAGACCAACCTGCGCGGCGCCATCGCCAATAGGACGAACGAAACCGCGATGGAGAAAAGCTATGGCTGACGCGCTTCTCAAATTCCCCGACGCGGTCAAGCAGCCCGCAACCGCAAAGCCCATGGGTTTAAGGAACCTTGTCCGCAGAAGGCTGCGGATGATTCTGCTAATCATAATACCGGTGATCGCTGCCGTGGCGGGCTTTGGACTCTATCTGTCCGGCGGACGCTACATCTCGACCGACAATGCCTATGTGGGCGCCCAAAAGGTGCTGATCACACCGGACATCTCCGGCAAGATCGCAACCGTGATGGTGACCGAAGGTCAACATGTGGCGGCGGGCGACGAACTGTTCTCGATCGATCCGGTGCCGTTCCAACTCGCCGTCACCCAGGCAGAAAGCAAGCTTGCGACGGTGCGCAGCGACTTCGCCACGCTCAAGACCAACCTTGATTCCTACCAGCAGCTCGTCGCACTCGCCGAGAACACGGTTGAGCTGAAGCAACGCGACGTCGACCGGAAGAATGCCTTGGTCGCAAGTCGTGCGGGCGCTCAACTGGACGTCGACAATGCCATGGCGGCGCTGGTGGCGGCGAAAAACCAGCTTGCCCAGCTCAAGCAGCAGGCGGCGAACACCAAGAACCAGTTGCTCGGCGATCCCAACCTCGCCATTGAGCAATATCCGCCCTACATGCAGGCGCAGGCAGCACTCGACCAAGCTGAGCGCGATCTCGCCCACACGACGCTGCGCGCGCCGATCGCCGGCACCGCGACCCAGGTCGACAACATCCAGCTCGGCCGCTACGTCACCGCCGGCACGCCCGTGTTCAGCATCATCGATGACGCCGTCCCCTGGGTTGATGCCAACCCGAAGGAAACCGACATCACCTATCTGCGGCCCGGACAGAAGGTCTTGATGAACATCGATGCATTTCCGGGCCGCACGTTCCGTGGCACGGTCGCCACTGTCAGCCCGGGCACCGGTGCGCAATTCGCCATTCTGCTGCCGCAGAACGCCAGCGGGAACTGGGTGAAGGTGGTGCAACGCGTTCCCGTGCGCATCGCATTCGCATCCGACCAGGAGACCAGGGATTTGCGCTCCGGCATGAGCGTGAACGTCGAGATCGATACCGGCCGCAGCCGATCGCTCGGCAAATTGATCGCATCGCTGTTCACCCCATCGGCCTCGCTCGCCGAGGAGCCGGCGGCGCCGGCGCGAACACAATGACCTCCGCTTTGCCCCTTCCCTCCGGAATGCGCCGAACGCTGCTCACGGTCTGCGCCATGGCTGGGACCATCATGCAGGCGCTTGATTCCACCATCGCCAACGTGGCGCTGCCCTATATGCAGGGCGGCTTGTCGGCCTCCCAGGACCAGATCAACTGGGTGCTTACCTCCTACATCGTGGCCGCAGCCATCATGACAGCGCCGATCGGCTGGCTCGCCGGGCGGTTCGGTCGCAAAAAGCTCTTCATCGTCTGTGCCGCCGGCTTCACCTTTGCGTCAGTGTTGTGCGGCTCGGCCCAGAGCATCGAACAGATGGTCCTGTTCCGTGCGCTCCAGGGCTCATTCGGCGCCGCGCTGGTGCCGTTGTCCCAAGCCGTGATGCTCGATTCCTACACGCTTGCCGAGCGCGGCTCCGCCATGGCGATCTGGGGCGTCGGCGTGATGCTTGGCCCGATCATGGGGCCGACGCTCGGCGGCTGGCTCACGGATCAGTACAGCTGGCATTGGGTTTTTCTCATCAACCTGCCGATCGGCATCTTGACCGTCATCGGTCTCATGATTTTCATGGATGAGACTCCAAGGGAGCAAAGCCGACGCTTCGACTGGTTTGGGTTTGTGGCGCTGGCGATCGGCATCGGGTCGCTGCAGATCATGCTCGATCGCGGCGAACAGCTCGGATGGTTCTCTTCCGCCGAGATCGTCGCTGAACTTGTGGCCTCAATTGTCGGCTTCTATTTCTTCTTCGCCCACTCGCTGACGACCGATAATCCGTTCGTGCGCTTAGAAGTCTTCCGTGACCGCAATTTCGTGACCGGCCTCGTGTTCATGGCCTTCGTGGGCGTGTCGCTGTTCGGGACCATGGCGCTGGTGACGCCGTTCATGCAGAACGTCATCGGATATCCGGTGACCACAGCCGGCTGGCTGCTCGGCACACGCGGCATCGGCACGCTATTGAGCATGATGGTCATCAGCCGGATGCTGCGCATCATCGAAGCGCGATGGCTGCTGCTGTTGGGCCTCATCCTCATGGCCGGCACGCTCTATCAGATGGAGCTGTTCACGGACCAGACGTCCGCGACAACGATCGCGGTGACGAGCGTGATCCAGGGCGTCGCCATCGGCCTTCTGTTCGTGCCGCTGAGCACGATCGCGTTCCTCACCCTCGGCAGCCAATTGCGCACCGATGGCACCGCGATGCTGACGCTGATCCGTAACATTTTCTCCTCGATCGGCATCTCGGTGATGATCGCCGAGCTGACCAACACCGCGACTGTGATGCACGCGCGCCTCGTCGAAAACGTGACGCCGTTCAACGGCGCGCTGCAGGCGCCGGACGTCGCCTCGACCCTGAACATGGCGACTGACACCGGCAAGGCGCTGCTCGACATGATCGTGACCCAGCAAGCGGTGATCATCGCCTACGCCAACGATTTCAAGCTGTTGCTGCTGCTGGCGCTGGCTGCGATGCCGCTGGTGCTGCTCGTCGGTTCTTCCCGTGCGGTGCGGCAGCAAGGGACGGCAGCGGTTCAAGGGCACTAAGCCGGCTCAGAAATCCGGCTTGTCGGCCTCCGGAAGCGGAAACAGGCCCTGATTGAAAAAATCCTGATTGTTCTCGGCGCAGATCGTTTCCTTCATGGGAGCATTCACCTTGAACCAGCGCTGCTGCATGGTGAGCGGCTCGTTGAACGTGTCGGGATCGTCGACTATCACCAGCGCGGTCAGATTTTTGCCGTCCGGATCGACGGTGAAGCGCTCCACCACATGCAGTTTCTCGGTGTGCGGCGTGCGAAAATTGTCGATGTAGCTGTTCCTGGTGGACAGACCGATGGTATCAACCACCAGCGTGTCGCCATCATAATGCCCGATCGACTCTCCGAACCATGACGGCGTCACATGCTCCGAATGCTGGTCGGTGAGAAAGATGCGGCGCACCATGTGGTCGCGCTGCCACATCATCCACACTTCCTTCGGAGTCTGGATGAAATAAAGGGGCTCGAAAGGATACAGCAGCTGACCCGGAACGCCGCCCGGGTAGCAGCGGGCCTGGGCGGCGAACGGTATCGCCATCTCACTGCGCAGCGCCGCGTCGTTCGACGCCTGCATCTGCGCCGCGGCCCATGGCTTCAGAACCGGATCCTTCGCGTTTCCGATGCGTTTTGTCGGTTGCGTGCCGGTCCGCGCCGCTTCGACGTTGCTGGTGAACGGATGGGCGGGGTCTGGCTTGATCGGTCCATGGCCGTGCCCGGGCGGCGGATCGCGCCAATCCGCGACGTTCGTCTGCCAGCCGAAATCGGCCGAAGCAAGCGGCGGTACGGCGTTGTTCGGTTCTGCCAACGCTGTCGAGGCGAACGCTGCGGCGGCGACAAAGCCGAAAATGCTGCAACCGGAAAGCGCAAGCCGCTGCGCCGACGAGGTATTGTTCGATCTGGTCATAATACTCTCCTCCCGAGCGTCGGCACATTCCAGGGCCTGTTGTTGCTATCATATGACAATTGCGACGGAAATTTAAGGTCAACCGCATAGGTCGACGACGACCCTGTCGCCGCCCCTCCGATCAGGCGGCAGCTCCTTCCTCCTTCAGGCGCGCGATGGCTTCCCCGTCGAGCCCTGCCTCGGCGAGAACCGCGTCGGAGTGTTCGCCGAGACGCGCTGCCGGGCGCCGCCAGACGCCGGCGCTTTGCGAAAGACGGGGAACGATATTGTGCATCGGGACGGTGCCGAGATCGGCGTCTTCGACGTCGACAATGATCCGACGTTCGCGGAAATGCGCATCCGCAATGGCGTCCGCGATGGTGTAGACGGGACCGGCAGTGACACCGGCGTCCCGCATCGCCCGCAGCGCCTCCTCGCGTGTACGCGCCGCAAACCAACTACCCACCGCGGCGTCCACCAGGGCGCGGTGCTTCACCCGCGCGCTGTTTGAGGAAAATCGGGCATCCGCGCTCATGTCGGCGCGGCCGATGACCTCGAAGATGCGCCGCGCCATCGACTCGGTCGAGCCCGACAGGGCGACGTAGTGGCCGTCCTGACAGCGGTAGACGTTGCGTGGTGCCGATGTTTCGGAGCCGCTGCCGGTTCGCTCCTTGACGATGCCGGTTTGCCGGTAGATTGCGGCTTCTGGTCCGAGCACGGAAAACATGGCGTCGAGCAGCGACAGGTCGATGATCTGCCCTTGCCCGCCGCGGTCGCGTGCGCGCAGCGCCGTCAGGACGGCGAATGCTCCGTAGAGGCCCGCAATCATGTCGGCGAGCGCCAGGGGTGGCAGCAGCGGTTCGCGATCCGGGAATCCGGTGCGGGCGGCAAGGCCGCTCATGGCCTCAACCAGTGTGCCAAAACCCGGCAGCGGCGCGTAGGGGCCGGTCTGGCCGAACCCCGATACCCGCACGACGACAAGGCCCGGATTGGCCTTAAGCAGCACCGCCGGGCCGAGCCCCATTTCCTCCAGCGTGCCGGGACGAAAGTTTTCGATGAATACATCGGCCGTTGCTACCAGCTGCAGCAGCGCCGCCTTGGCGCCCGCGTGGCGGAGATTGAGCACGATCGAGCGTTTGTTGCGGCCATAGGTCTTCCAGTGCAGTTCATGGCCGCCGTCACGCCAGTTACGTAACGGGTCGCCCGAAGGCGGTTCAACCTTGATGACATCGGCACCGAAATCCGCAAGTTGTAGCGACAGCATGTTGCCGGCAACGAGACGGGTGAGATCGAGCACGCGAATGCCGTCGAGGGGGCCGGTTGCGGTGGGGTCGAATTTTATCGGCGGTGCCTGGTTGGTATCCTTCATCTCTTTACGATCGATCCAATTTCAATATGCTTGAAGTTCGCCTTCCTGCGACGCGACTGCCGGATGCTTGATCCCGTCGGCCAATATTCCTTCGCAGACGCCCGATAGCGATAGCCGAAAAATTGTGCCATTGGAGATTTAAAGCATGTCCCGGTGACATTGACGCGGCGGCTAACCACTCGCCGTTTGCGCGGAGAGGTCGCCCCTACTCTATCCTCCCCGGCAAGCGGGGAGAGGAAGCGGTGGGCAGCGCGATGATTCACAGGGACACGGTCCAGGCGCGACTCCGCCATATATGAGGCCCCCATGCCGATCGATTTGTCCAACCTGAAGTCCGGCCTCACCGGATGGTCCGAACTGAAGGTCGGCGTGGAGCACACCGCGCCTAGCATCGGCAGCGGACTGGTGCCCGTGCTGGGCACGCCGGTAATGATCAACGTGATCGAGGCGGCGGCGCTTGCGGCTGTCGAACACCTCCTGCCGGCAGGCCATCAGAGCCTCGGCATTCATCTCGACGTGCGTCATTTCGCTGCCACGCCGATCGGCATGGTGGTTCGTGCGACCGCTGAGCTGATCGCCGTGGACGGCCGCACGCTGACGTTTCGGGTCGAGGCTTGCGACGACAAAGAGCCCATCGGCGACGGTTCGCACCAAAGGGTCGTCGTCAACGTGGCGCGCTTCGATGCGCGCGTGCAGAAAAAAGTCGATGGGTAGCCTGGATTTCGCGGCACTCAATCCGGGAACTACGGAACCGTGCGTGGCAGCCGACGCGGTCCAACTGTAAAGCGGAACCGCGTCGCCGCGGGGTCGATGCGGGAGGCGTCGCCTCGCAAGCGCGATGCACACCTAACAGGCTTACATCACGTTCGCCGATGCGATGAGGCGCTTGACGAATCCGTCCATGGCGCTGCCGTCAATCCAGCGCGCGACCGCGACCAGATCGTGCTCGGGATCCACGAAAATCATGTTGGTGCCGTTGCCGATATGGACAAAGGCACTCGCCGGAGCGCTCGGTAGCAGCTGCCGGTTGGTGTTGAGAAACCAGTTCATGAACCCGTAGGTCGGCTGGGCCGGTGTCGGCGTAAGCGCCCAATCCACCCATTGATCGGAAAGAAGCTGACGGTCCTTCCATTTGCCGCGGCGCAGGGTGAGATAACCAAACCGCCCCATGTCATAGGCGTTGATAAACAAGCCGCCACCCCAGTGGCCGCCGCCGGACACCGATTGCATCACGTTCCCGTCGAGCACCACAAAGGAGTTCTCGTAGCCGAACCAGCGCCAGGTGCTGGAAGCGCCGATCGGGTCCATGATGGTTTCCTTGAGCACCTGCGGCAACGGCCGCCGCCAAACATTGAGTGCCGCGAGCGCGAGCGCGTTCACGCGCGTGTCATTGTATTTGTAGACGGTGCCGGGCTTGTGGCGCGGTCGCGTGGTCCATTGGGCGACGCTCGGTTCCGGCCGGTCAGCCCAATCGGGCTTGCCCCACAGGGTGCCTTCCCAATCGCTGGTCTGACGCAGCATGTGCTCCCAGGTGATGGTGCGGTTGTGCGGCGTGTCGAAAGGCATCAGCAGATCGGGGGCGCCGAGCCGGTCGGACTTGTTGCCGGATACCAGCGGAGTATAGACCTGAATCGGGGCGACATAGTCCCGCACCGTGTCGTTGATGTTTCTTATCATCCCGCGGTCATAGGCGACCCCGATAACGCCTGAGAGCATGCTCTTGGTGACGCTGTGGGCCATGTCGACCCGTAACGGCTCGCCCCATTCGGCGACAATGTAGCCGTGATGAATGATCAGCCCGGTCGGGTCGCCGCGCTCCTTGATGGGCCCGATGGCGTAACCGAACGGTTCGCGGCCGAAGGTCTGGTAATGATTGAGGGCGAGGTCGCGCGGGTTCTTGGTCTCGTTCGCAATGGCGAAGTCGGTGGCCTCCTTGAGCCGCGCCGGATCGAGCCCCGATTCCGTGGGCGTCTTATGCTGCCACACCGCATCCGGGTAATAGACCGCGGATTTGTCATCGGGCCGGTTCGATTGTGCCGCGGCCCACAACGGCGCGGCGACGAACAGGAACACAAGGGTCGGCAGACGAAGGGGCGGCAGACAAAAGGCCATGGGTTTCCTCCAGTGCGTCCCGGCGGGGCGGGTTGGCAGGTGAGAGTATAATATGCGCAGTCACTGTGGGGGATGGCATGGGAAGGGTTCCATGCGGACGTTGAAGGGTGTTCACGCCCTGTAGCATCTTAGCCATGAACACGCCGCTGGATCGCATAACCATCGACCCTAGAGTTTGCAGTGAGGAAGGGGGAACCCGCCTCCGCCGAATTGCCCGAGCAGCGGCGCTCGATCGCGCATTCCGAATGATGCGCTCGAAGAGATTCGAACTCTGCCTCTGTTTTGCAGAACGAAAAGTCAGCGCTCACGCAAGCGCCGCCGCGCTGCCATTTGCCGCAAAGCGCGGCCGGATGGATTTTGCTTGCGCATGAGACCCGACCCGGCCTTCAATGCGCCGACAAGACAACAATTTTTTGAGCGAGGGAGTACGACTATGGCAGCTTCGATCCGGTGTGGCGCCGCTTGCATCGCGCTCGCCATTCTCGCGTTCGTGGCGCTGGTTCCGGCATCGCGCGCACAGGACAGTTTTCCGTCGAAGCCGGTGCAT
>Ga0126369_10002336_pt1 | contig 13445 bp, 13 predicted proteins | sample PanSoiMetaPlot_1_FD_109646 | JGI IMG/M metagenome (GOLD analysis project Ga0126369, IMG submission 109646) | Tropical forest soil microbial communities from Panama - MetaG Plot_1 | ecosystem: Environmental > Terrestrial > Soil > Tropical forest > Bulk soil | place: Panama | collected 2016-02-17 | reverse complement strand
CATCACCACGCCGCTTCTGCGCACCAGCGTGATCGCCACCTGGTGCTTCATCTTCGTCGGCGTGATCCGCGAGCTCTCCGCGGCCGTGATCCTGTTCACCTCCGAGACCAAGGTGATCTCGGTGCTGATCTTCGACCTCAACGAGAGCGGCGATCTCGGCGCCATTGCGGTGCTGGGCCTGATCATGCTCATCATCACGTTCACCGTGGTGGTGACCATCAACCGGCTGCCCGGCTTCGGCGGCAACGTCCGCCTGCGCAACAACTGAGCTCTTTCGGATAAGATCATGCTCCAAAGATAGAGCCTTCATGCCTGCTCACGTTCCGGACGTTTCGGTCGCCGAACAGCTAGTCGACCGCATTCTCGCGCTCGATCCGACGGGCCTGCCCGCCTCGCTGCGCGCGCGGTGCGAGGACCTCGTCGTCGACGTGCTCGGGCTGTGCGTCACGGCGCGCAACGAGGACTACGTCCAGGCGACGCTCGCCGCGTGCGACGATGACGGCGCGTGCACCGCGATCGGCCACGCCCGCACCCTGAGCGCCGCCGGCGCCGCGCTGGTCAACGGCACCGCGGCGCATGGCGAGGATTTCGACGACACCTTCGAGGGCGGTCCCGTGCATGCCGGCGCCGTGATCGTGCCGGCGGTGCTGGCCGCCTGCGAGCGGCACAATCCGGATGGTCCGTCCGCGCTGCTCGGCATCGCGGTCGGGGTCGAGACCATGTGCCGGCTCGGCCTGGTGACGCCCAAGCTGGTGCACAAGGCGGGCTTCCATCCGACCGCCGTGTTCGGCGCCGTTGCGGCTGCCGCCGGCGTCGGCGCCGCGCTGCGGCTCGATCGCCGGCAGATGATCGACGCGCTCGGCATCGCCGGCAGCATGGCGGCCGGCATCATCGAGTATCTGGCCGAGGGCGCCTGGACCAAGCGCATGCACGCCGGCTGGGCGGCGCAGTCGGGCATCCGCGCCGCCCTCATGGCGCGCAACGGCTTCACGGGTCCGCGCACGGTGTTCGAGGGCACGCACGGATTTTTCCACGGGTTTGCCCACACCACCGAGGGCAGATACGAGCTGCTCACCGGCGATTTCGCTGCGCGCTGGGTCACCGAGACGCTCGCCTTCAAGCTCTATCCGTGCGGGACGATGACGCATCCCTACATCGACTGCGCGCGCCGGCTCGGCGCCCGCGGCGTCAAGGCGGCCGACATCCGCGAGATGATCTGCGAGGTGGGCGAGGGCACCGTGCACCGCCTGTGGGAGCCGCTCGCCGACAAGCAGCGCCCGCCCAACGGCTACGCGGCGAAGTTCTCCACGCCCTACTGCGTCGCGGCCGGCTTCGTACACGGCAACGTCGGCCTCGACTCGTTCACCGACGCGGCCGTGCAGGACGCGGCGGTGCGCGAGGTGGCGGCGAAAGTCCGCTACGTGATCGACCCGCACAATCCCTATCCGAACAATTTCACCGGCCACATCCGCACCGTCATGACCGACGGCAGCGAGGTCGAGGAACGCCAGCCGCACATCCGCGGCGGCGCGCACGAGCCGCTGTCGCGCGCCGACATCGAGGAGAAATTCGCGCTGTGCTGCCGCCATGGAGGGTGGGACAAGCCGAAGATTGAAACCGCGCTGAAGCTGGCGCAGGGGCTATATCGCGGGCGGATCGACCTCAAATCATTGCGCGGCTGATGCGTATGCGGCTCTTGCGCCCTCTCCCCCGCTTGCACCGAAATCGGGCTTGCCCGATTTCGGCATAATAGGTCGGCCGAAGTCGGATAAATCCGGCTTCGGCTGGAGAGCTGGAGAGGGGGAAGCCGCTTGCTCCGCGCCTGTGGCTTCCCCCTCCCCGCCCTCCCCCGCAAGCGGGCGAGGGAGACCTACCTGCGCGTCGTGTTGCCTGATAACCTCCTCTCCAACAATCTCAGGGAGGACGCATGACCACACGCCGAGCTTTCCTCAAGCACGCCGCCACCACCGGCATGGTGTTCTGCAGCTGCGGGCTGCTCGACGCCGCCCGCGCACAAGGGGGCGCGCCGCGCGCCCTGCCGGTCGCCGTCAACGGCAAGCGGGTCAAGACCATCGACGTGCACGCGCACTGCCTGTTTCACGAATCGCTCGCCCTGATGGGCGACCAGGCCAACCGCGCGCGGCCGGTGACCAAGGGCTCCGAGCACATGTTCATCGCGGTCGAGGAGCGCCTCAAGGCCATGGACGCCATGGCGATCGACATGGAGGTGCTGTCGATCAACCCGTTCTGGTACCGCAAGGACCGCGACACCGCGGCGCAGATCGTCAAGATCAACAACGAGAAGCTCGCCGAGCTCTGCGCCGCCAAGCCCGACCGGTTCGCTGCCTTCGCGTCGCTTGCCTTGCAGTTCCCCGATCTCGCCGTCGAGCAGCTCGAGACCGCGGTGAAGAAGCAGGGCCTGCGCGGCGCCGCGATCAGCGACAGCGTGCTGGGGGAGAATTTCTCCGACCCGAAATATCACCCGGTCTGGGCCAAGGCCGAGGAGCTCGGCGCCGTGCTGTTCATCCATCCGCAGAGCACCCCCGAGCTCGCGGCGCGCTTCAAGGGCAACGGCTGGCTGTCCAACACCATCGGCAATCCACTCGCGACCACGATCGCGCTGCAGCACCTGATCTTCGAGGGCACGCTCGATCGCTTCCCGGGCCTCAAGATCATCGCGGCGCACGGCGGGGGCTATCTGCCGTCCTACGCGCCGCGCTCCGACCACGCCTGCTTCGTGTCGCCGGTGAGCTGCAATCCGGACGTCCATCTCAAGAAGAAGCCGACCGAATACCTGAATCAGCTCTACTTCGACTGCCTGGTGTTCACGCCCGAGGCGTTGCGCCACCTCGCCGCGCAGGTCGGCACCAGCCAGCTCATGCTCGGCTCCGATCACCCGATCCCGTGGGAGGAGCATCCGGTCGACCACGTCTTCGCCACCACGACGCTCAGCGACGAGGAGAAGATCGCGATCCTCGGCGGCAACGCGGCGCGGCTGCTCGGCATGAGCGCGTAGGTTCGGGGCCCCGTCAGGCGATGTCCTCGCGCGGAGGTCAGCGATCACGGTGACCTCGCGTCCCGACACGGGCGAGCGGAGAAATCTGGCCGTGACTGCGCGATAAGGTAGTCAGACCGCGTCCATTCCACCTAAAATGGCCTTCCAACGGCGGAGGGGAGCGATCATGGACCCGATGATCATGGATCCGATCTTGAACAGCGTCGTCACGATCAGCATCTGGGCGGTAGTCATCGTCCTGCTGCTCGTCTTGATCCGCGTCGCGAATGTCTTTCGCTACATATCCAACAGCCAGGTCGGCATCGTCGAGAAGATGTGGGCGCCGAAGGGCTCGATCAGCTCGGGTTTCATCGCGCTGCACGGGGAGGCGGGCTTCGAGCCCGAGATCCTGCGCGGCGGCATTCATGTCTTCTTTCCCTTCATGTACCGGATCCACAAATCCGATCTCGTCACGGTCGGACAGGGGCGGATCGCCTACGTGTTCGCGCGCGACGGCGCGCCGCTCGCCCCCTCGCAGGTGCTCGCCGCCAACGACACGGACGACAAATCGGATTTCCAGGACGCGCGCCGCTTTTTGCTCGGTGGCGGCCAGAAGGGACCGCAGCGCAAGATCCTGCGCGAAGGCACCTATGCGATCAACACGACGCAGTTCGCCGTCATCACCGAAGAGCGCGTCTACGGCCATGCGCTCAGCGCTCAGGAGCAGGGCGTCCTCAACGCCATGCAGCAAACGATCGTCGATCGCAACGGATTCGTGCCGATCACGCTACCGGCGGCCGAGGATCTGGTCGGCATCGTCACGGTGCACGACGGCCCCTCGCTGCCGTCGGGCGAGATCATCTCGCCGGAGGTCGGCACCGACGTGCGTCAACCCGACACGTTCCACAACAATTTCCAGGAGCCGGAGAAATTCCTCCACGCCGGAGGTTTTCGCGGCAGGCAGCTGCAGGTGCTGCTCGAGGGCACCTGGTACGTCAATCGCCTGTTCGCCACTATCGAGGCCGTGCCGAAGATCGTCATTCCGGTCGGCAATGTCGGTGTGGTGATCTTCTATACCGGCCCCAAGACCGAGGACGTCTCGGGCGATCAGTATCGCCACGGCGAGCTCGTCGTGAACGGCAGCCGCGGCGTGTGGCGCGATCCGCTGCTGCCCGGCAAGTACGCCTTCAACACCTATGCGGGCAAGATCGAGGTCATCCCGACCGTCAACTTCATCCTCAAATGGGTGCGCGGCGAGACCGGCCAGATGCGGCTCGACGAGAATCTGTCGGAGATCTCGCTGATCACCAAGGACGCGTTCGAGCCGACGCTGCCGCTCTCGGTGGTGATGCACATCGACTAAAAGAAGGCGCCGATGATCATCCAGCGCTTCGGCGACGTGAAGAAGCTCGTCGAGCAGACGCTCGACCCGATGGTGAGCGCGTTCTTCAAGAACATCGCGCAGAAAATGACCCTGATCGAATTGCTGCAGAACCGCGCTGCCATCCAGGAGGAGTCGGCGCTTGAAATGAAGTCGAAGTTCGAGGCCTATTCGCTCGAGCTGCAGGAAGTCCTGATCGGCACGCCGCGCGCGGCGGTCGGCGATCAGACCATCGAGAACATCCTGATCCAGCTGCGCTCGCGCCAGGTCGCGCGCGAGCAGATCGAGACCTTCCAGGAGCAGGAGAAGGCGGCCACCCAGGAGCGCGCCCTGAACGAGGCCAAGGCGACGGCGGCGGCGCAGTCCGCGCTCACCCAGTCGATGATCCAGATCAAGGTGCACGAGAACGAAGGCGCCGCCGCGCTCGCGCGCGCCCAGAAGGACGCCGAGACCGTCAAGGTGACCGCCGCGGCGAGCGGCGAGAAATCGCGCCTAGAAGGCCAGGGCGAGGCCGATCGCACGCTCGCCATCGGTACCGCCAGCGCGCAGGCCACCAAGCTCTCGGTCGACGCCTATGGGGGCCCGGAATATCGCCTCGCCGAGCAGAACTTCTCCCGGTTCGCCGACGCGCTGACCAAGATCAACCAGCCGCTGGTGCCGCAATTCCTCGTGTCGGGGGCGCAGGGCCAGGAGAACAGCGGCGGCGGTCTCATTCCGACGGCGATGCTGAGCACGCTGTTCGGCCGCATGATGCCCGACGCGCTGGAAAAGCTGAAGCAGGAGGCGCCGCGGCCGTCGCGCTGAGCCGTTCACCTCGCGGCGCGCTGCGGCGCTGCGGCTCGCGTAGGAAAGCCGTTGGTCGCCGCTTGCCAAACCGGACCTGCGGCCGCAAGATTATCGCGGTAGCGACCACCAAGGGATGCAAGGGGGGTATCAGTGGCCGATTACTATTACCTCGACGGGGCGCGCAATCAGCAGGGTCCGGTCCCGCCTGACGAAATCGCGCGTCTCATCCGCAGCGGCACGATCCGCCGTGACACCATGGTGTGGTCCGCCGGTATGCCGGAGTGGAGCCCGGCCGGCCAGGTCGGCGACTTTGCTTCCCTGTTCGGGCAGGGCGCGCCGCCCCCGCGTCCACAAGGTCCGCCGCCGGGTGGACCTTCCATGCAGCGCACCGTTCCGAACGCCGGCACCTATCAGGGTCAGGTACGGCCGGGCCAGGGCGCCTACTACAATCCACCCAAGAGCATGGGCTTCGGCGAGGCGATCAAGGTCTGCTTCGGCAAATATGCGGAGTTCAAAGGGCGTGCGCGCCGGCCGGAATATTGGTGGTGGATCCTGTTCTACTACCTGGTGCTCATCGGCCTGAGCATTCTCGATGCCGTCATCACCGCCGCCGGCGGACCGGGCGTATTGTCATTGCTGGCGATTCTGGCCTTGTTCCTGCCCACGCTCGCCGCCGGCGTACGGCGCCTGCATGACACCGACCGATCCGGATGGATGCTGCTGCTCGGCCTCATCCCGCTCATCGGATCGATCATCCTGATCGTCTTCCTGTGCCAGCGCGGAACCGACGGACCGAACCGGTTCGGATCGGATGACTTGGCTGTGGCGGCGGAATTCGACTGACGCGAAGGTCGACTGGCGCTTTGCCGAACCTGGACCAAAGGTTGTGAGGGAATCGTCGATGGCTGAATACTATTATCTCGACGCCGGGCGCAGCCAGCAGGGTCCGGTTCCGCCTGACGAGATCGCGCGTCTCATCCGCGGCGGAACGATCCGCCGCGACACCATGGTGTGGTCCGCCGGCATGCCGGAGTGGAGCCCGGCCGGCCAGGTCGGCGACTTTTCGTCCCTGTTCGGACAGGCCGGGCCACCCCCGCGTCCACAGGGGCCGCTGCCGGTTGGGCCTCCCATGCAGCGCACCGTACCGAACGCCGGCGGCTATCACGGTCAGGTACGGCCGGGCCAGGGCGCCTACTACCATCCACCCAGGAGCATGGGCTTCGGCGAGGCGATTGCGACCTGCTTCCGCAAATATGCGGACTTCAAAGGGCGGGCGCGCCGGCCGGAATACTGGTGGTGGTATTTGTTTTTTACGTTGGTTCTGTTCGGGCTGAGCATCATTGATTTGGTCATCGCAGCCGTGGGCGGACCGGGGATTTTGTCGCTGCTCGGGTATCTCGCCTTGCTCTTGCCTTGGCTCGCCGTGGGCGTGCGGCGCCTGCACGACACTGATCGCTCCGGATGGATGTTTCTGCTCCTCCTCATCCCGCTGGTCGGAGGGATCATCCTGATCGTCTTCTGGTGCCAGCGCGGAACCGATGGACCGAACCGGTTCGGATCGGATGACTTGGCAGTGGCCGCGGAGTTCGAGTAACGAGAGGCGGCGGTGGCCGATTGCTATTACCTCGACGCGGCGCGCAATCAGCAGGGACCGGTCCCGCCTGACGAAGTTGCGCGTTTCATCCGCAACGGTACGATCCGCCGCGACACGATGGTGTGGTTCGCCGGCATGCCGGATTGGCGCGCCGCCAGCCAGGTGAGCGAGTTCGCGCCCCTGTTCGACCAGGCCGCGCCGCCGCCTCGTCGACCGGGGCCGCCGCCGGTTGCGCCGTCCGTGCAGCGCACGGGACTGAACGCCGGCACCTATCAGGACGTACGCCCGGTCCAGGCCGCCTATTATCATGCACCCAGGAGCATGGGCTTCGGCGAGGCGATAAAGACCTGCTTCCGCAAATACGCGGACTTCAAAGGGCGGGCGCGCCGGCCGGAATATTGGTGGTGGTACTTGTTTCTTACGTTGGTCAACATCGGGCTGACCATTATTGATTTGGTCATCGCAGCCGCGGGCGGACCGGGGATTTTGTCGTCACTGGGGTCTCTGGCCTTGTTCTTGCCGTGGCTCGCTGTAAGCGTGCGGCGCCTGCACGACACCGACCGCTCGGGGTGGTGGATGCTCCTCTTACTCCTTCTGGTGATAGGGTGGATCATCCTGCTCGTTTTCTTCTGCCTGCGTGGAACCGACGGACCGAACCGGTTCGGATCGGACGACTCGGCGCTCGCTGCGGAGTTCGACTAAAGCATGATGACTTTTCTTCGAATCGTCATCACGCTTTAGGTCATTGTCGGAGCATGATCTTTTCCGAAAACCGGTGTCCACTTTTCGGGATCATGCTCTCGCAGTCGGGGGTATGAGGCCTGCTCTGGCGGGCGATCCTGGCCATCCGGCTGAGCCCTGCTTCATTTCGCGCCGCCGCTCGCGAACCGCACCACCTTGCCCCATTTCTCGGTCTCGTCCGCCAGCACCTTGGCGAACTCGGCGGGCGTGCCGGGCAGCGGCATGCCGCCGGTGTCGGTGAGCCGCGCCTTCATGGCGGCATCGGCGAACGCCGCGTTGATCTCGCGATTGAGCCGCTCGACGATCTCCGCCGGCGTGCCGCGCGGCGCGCCGATTCCGGTTGCGGCGCTCGCCTCATAGCCCGGCACGGTGTCGGCGACGGCGGGCACGTCGGGCAGCGCCGCCGAGCGCGTCGCGGTCGTCACGCCGAGCGCGCGCAGCCTGCTGGCGCGCACCGGCCCGATCGCGGCCGACATCGGCTCGAACATCATCTGCGCGTTGCCGGCCGCGAGCTCGCGCAGCGCCGGCCCGCCACCCGCATAGTGCACGGTCTCGACCGCGATGCCAGTCAGCATCTTGAACAGCTCGCCGGAGACGTGCGGCGAGCTCCAGGCGCCGGTCGACGCCATCCGCACCTTGGCCGGCTCGGCCTTGGCGTAGGCGATCAGCTCCGCCACGCTGTTGGCCGGCACGGCCGGATGCACCAGCAGCACCAGCGGCTCGCGCGTGATGCCGCCGACCGGCGCGATATCGCGCAGGAACACAAAATCGAGCTTGTCGGGCAGCGCGGCGCTGATCGCATTGGCGGGGCCGCACAGCAGCAGGGTGTAGCCGTCCGGCGCCGCGCGCACCACCGATGCGGTGGCGATGTTGCCGGAATTGCCCGGCTGGTTCTCGACCTCGAACGGCTGGCCGAGCCGGGCACTGAGCCATTCGGCCACAAGCCGCCCCAGGATGTCGTTCGGCCCGCCGGCCGGGAAGCCGACGACGAGGCGGATCGGCCGCGTCGGATAGCTCTGCGCGTGAGCGGTTCGCGGGAGTATGGGAAGCGCGGCGGCCATGGCGGCAAATCCCAGCAGTCGACGTCGCAGAAGGGTCATGACGTCCTCTCGATTATGCCTGCTTCGTGAGCACGACGTGGGTGGCGTTCGCGGTCGGGACGTGCTCGGTGCACCGGTAGCCGAGCTTCGGCAGATCGAGGCCGGTCAGAAGCGTTTCGCCCGCGCCGAGCAGCGTCGGCGAAATCGCCAGGTGCATCTCGTCGATCAGGCGCGCGCGCAGATATTGCCGGATGGTGTCGACGCCGCCGCCGAGCCGGATGTCGCGACTGCCGGCAGCCTCGCCGGCGCGCGCAAGCGCGGCATGGATGCCATCGGTGACGAAATGGAAGGTGGTTCCTCCATCCATGGCGATCGGTGCACGCGGATGATGGGTCAGCACGAAGGCCGGCACGTGATACGGCGGGTTGTCGCCCCACCATCCCTTCCAGCAGTCGTCCGGCCACGGCCCACGGACCGGCCCGAACATGTTGCGCCCCATGATCCAGGCGCCGACGTTCTCGAAGCCGCGCGCCGCGAACTCGTCATCGACGCCGGTCGTGCCGCCGTCCTGGCCGAACATCTTCCGGAACGTGCGGGTGCCGAACACCCATTCATGCAGCGCCATGCCGCCGACGCCGAGGGGATTTTGCAGGTCCTGGTTCGGCCCGGCCCCGAAGCCGTCGACCGAGACCGCGAAGCAGTGGACGCGCAGCCTGGGTTTTGTTGGCGTGCTCATCGGATTTCCGCCGCGACCCGCTCGCCGAACGCCCTGGTGCCGAGCGGCCCGCCCAGATCGGGCGTGCGCCACTCCGGCTTGGCGATCACCGCATCGAGGGTGCGCTCGATCGCGTCGGCGGCGCGCGCGAGCCGCTCGTCGCCGCGCCGCTCGCCGAGCCAGGCCAGCAGCATGGCGGCGGAGCCGATCAGCGCCGCCGGGTTGGCGATGTCCTTGCCGGCGATGTCGGGCGCCGATCCGTGCTGCGCCTGGGCGATCGCGTGCGTCGTACCGGCGTTGATCGACTCGGCGAGGCCGAGGCTGCCGGAGATCTCCGAGGCCTCGTCGGAGAGAATGTCGCCGAACATGTTGGTGGTGACGATCACGTCGAACCGGCTCGCGTCGCGCACCAGGAGCGCCGCCATGGCGTCGATGATGCGCTCCTCGTACGTGATCGCCGGATAGCGCGCCGCAACCGCGCGCACGCAGTCGAGGAAGAACCCGTCGGAGACGCGCAGCACGTTCGCCTTGTGCACGGCGGTGACGAGCTTGCGCGCGCGGTGCGACGCCATGCGGAAGGCCTGCTCGGCGATGCGGGTCGAGGCCTCGCGGGTGATCTTGCGGATCGAGATCGCGAGATCGGGCGTCGGCATCAGGTCGGCGATGCCGACATGCATCGAGCGGTCCGCATAGAAGCCTTCGCTGTTCTCGCGCACGATCACGAGGTCGACCGGCCTGCCGCAGCGTGGCGGGAAACCCGCGCGCGAGCGGGCCGGCCGGATATTGGCAAACAGCTCGAGGCGTTTGCGCATCTCGGCCGACGGGTTGAGGGCACCCTCCGGATAGTCGGCGGTCGACACCGGTCCCATGATGACGCCGTCGGCCGCCTTGGCACGCGCAAACGACTGGTCGGACAGCGTAGATCCCTGCGTCCGCAGGCCGGCGAGGCCGATCGGCGCCTCCTCGAACGCGAGGTTGAGATCGAAGGCGCGATCGGCCGCCGCGAGAACCGCAAGCGTCGCGGCGGTGATCTCCGGGCCGATGCCGTCGCCCGCCATGACGACGAGGCGGATGGCTGAGTTCGAGCGGTCGATCGGCATGGTCAGGCGCTTCCTTGGCTTTGCATCACGGCCGCACGCCGGGCGTCTCGATCGTCATGCCGCGCGCGCGCTGCATCAGAAACAGCTCGAGCGCGACGTAGTCCGGCGCGCCGAAGTCGAAGGGTTCGGCCCGCATGCCGGCGATGCAGTTGCGCAGCCGCCGCTGCAGCGAGCCGACGCTCTGCCACTCGAGCCGATAGATCGGATACCCGGTCGGATGCGCCTGTGGCACGATGTTGCCGGCGAGCTTCTTGCCCCAGTTGTCGTCGTGGCATTGCGCGCAGGACATGTTGATCTGCCCCTGCCGCAGCTCGTACAGCGCGCGGCCCTGCGCGATGAACGGCTTAAGCCGCGGGTCGGCCGCCTCCGCGATCGGCAGGCCGCGCGACTGGCGGCCGATGAAAGCGGTGAGCGCCAGCAGCTCGTGGCTCTCGAACTTCAGCGGCGGCGCATTCTGCCGGTCACGGCGCTCGAGATTGATGCGCTCCTCGAGGTCGATCGGGCGGCCGAGGCGCTCGTCGAACGCCGGATAGCGCGCGGCCACGCCCTTCATGCTCTGCGCCGCGTCGCCGTGGCAATCGGCGCAGGATTTGTTGGCGCTGCCCGCCTTGGCGTTCCAGAGCGCCTCGCCGTCGAGCACCCAGAACGTCGCCGGATTGGCCGTATCGTCGTCCTCCATGGCCTTGCTGTCGCGGCTGAGGTCTTCGTAGCCGGAGCGGCGCTGGTCGAGCGGGATCTCGGTGGCGAGGAGGGGCGTGCAGAGTGCGAGCAGCAGAAGCGTAGGGTGGGCAAAGGCGCAAAGCGCCGTGCCCACGCGGCCGACACCGCGGTGGGCACGCTTCGCTTTGCCCACCCTACGGGTCCGTGCCTCTTTCATTCCACGGTGATCTTCGCCGAGCCGGTCTCGTGGAAGCCGTTGTCGCCGGTCCACTCGAACTCGATCGTGCCGCTCTCGGTCGCGACCGTGTGGAAGCTCACGAACGGGTTGGCGGCGATCGCCGGAAACAGGTCGGTGCGGAAGATCTCCTCGCCGTTGTAGCGGGCGACGAAGGTCGTGATGATGTTGCGCGGGATCGCCTTGCCGACGTTGTCGTGGCGGAAACCGGTTTCCATGATGTGCGAGATCAGCGTCTTGATCTCGATCACCTGGCCGCTCTTGGCTTTCTGCGGCACGTTGATGAGCGCGCGGGCCATCAGTCCAGGCTCTCCAGGCAGGCTGCGAGGGTGACGATGACGTCGGCGGACGCCGACCAGAACGAGCCATCGCTCAACTCGGCGACCGCCGTGATGGTTTGCGTGTCGGCGAGGCGGAAGCGGGTCGAGATCCTGGCGCGGCCGGCGCGCGGGCCGAGATGGGCGCTGATCACGTTGGGCAGCGGGTTCTTCTCGTTGAACACGTGGATGGCCTTGACGTAGTCGTCCTTGGTCATCGGGCTCTCGACCTCGATCGCGAGCGCCACGGTGTTGCCGTTCTCGACCAGGGTGGGCACGTCGATGGTGACCTTGCCGTTGCGCACCGGCGCCTCGCCGACGACCTGCCGGATCGCCCGCTTCATCGAGTCGGGCGTCGCCGCGGCCGGCTCGATCCGGATCAGCGTTGCGCCCACCCCTGCCATGCCGGCGAGCAGCATGTCGCGGCGGGTCGCGCCTCTGCTGTCATTGTCCATCATGATCTCCACCATGACTGCCGCGATCGATTGATCGCTCAGTCCTTCAACGTCGCCAGGAACGCGACCACGTCCTCGATCTGCTCCGCCGTCAATATAGGCTTTCCGCGGAACGATCGCGCCACCCGGTTCATGCCGTCGACCACGTAATACGGCGGCATGATGGTGTCCGGGTTGAGCCTGCGGGCGTCGACCAGGCGCAGCCGCAACTCGCCCTCCGACCAACGCGAACCGGTACCCTTGAGGTCCGGCGCCATATTCCCTTGGAACCGCTCCTCGGGAAAGGGCCCCGAATGGCACAGCAGGCAGAGCCCGACCTGCCGGTTGAGCACGATCGCCTTGCCGCGCTCCGGATCGCCCCTGGCGCCGGTCAGCGATGCCGGGATGGCATCGCCCACGATGGTGTAGGGGCGCAAGGCCTCCTCGGCGCGGCCACCGGTGCAGCCCAACGCTGCGGTCGCGAGCGCGACACCGACCACACCTCCCTTCATCCAAACACCGCGGTCGTGGTGTCGACGTACCAGGCGGCGGCTTCCTTCGCCTCGGCGCTGCGCGTGTCCGCCGACGCGTTGACCGGGCTCACCACGATGCCCGGCTCGGACTCCTGGTACTGGCCGTCGATCACCCGGTAGGTGCCGCGCTGCGAGATCGCGTAATCGGGTGCGAGCAGGCTGAAGCACGAGCTGGTCAAGGTCGGCGCGGCCGGCGTCTTGCCGGCGAGCAGCGCCGCGATCGCGGCGGCGCAGAGTTTCGCCTGCGAGCCCGCCGCCGAGGCCGAGCGCGGCATCGCGCCGGCGATCGCGGCATCGCCGATCACGTGCACATTCGGCTGCAGCTTCGATTCGAACGTCACTGGATCGACTGGGCACCAGCCGGTGCGGTCGGCGGCGCCGGCCAGCTCGGCCACATGCCCGGCCTTCTGCGGGGGGATCACGTTCGCCACTGCGGCCTCATACTTGTCGAAGTCGGTCGAGAGCGTGCGCGTCTTCGCATCGACCGAGGCGAGGCCGCCGCCCGAGCCCACTGGCACCCACTCGATCATCTCGCCATAGAGCGCCTTCCAGGCGTTCTCGAACAGCTTCTGCATCGTGAAGCTGTCTTTGGCGTCGAGCACGATCACCTTGGAGCGCGGCTTGTTCGTCTTGAGATAGTGCGCAACGAGGGCCGCCCGCTCGTACGGCGCGGGCGGGCAGCGCGACGGCGTGACCGGCGACACGATCACCACCAGACCGCCGTCCGGCATCGCCTCGAGCTGGCGCCGCAGCAGCGCAATCTGCTCGCCGCCCCGGTAGGCGTGCGGCATCAGCGCGGACGCGGCCTCGTCGTAGCCCTGGATCGCGCCCCAGCGAAAATCTATACCGGGCGAGAGCACCAGGCGGTCGTAATGGACCGTCAAGGCATCGGCGCTGCCCGCGATGAATGCGAT
>Ga0126369_10002335_pt1 | contig 13449 bp, 15 predicted proteins | sample PanSoiMetaPlot_1_FD_109646 | JGI IMG/M metagenome (GOLD analysis project Ga0126369, IMG submission 109646) | Tropical forest soil microbial communities from Panama - MetaG Plot_1 | ecosystem: Environmental > Terrestrial > Soil > Tropical forest > Bulk soil | place: Panama | collected 2016-02-17 | reverse complement strand
GTACGCGGCGCGGCTGCACGACTACCGGTTCAAGCAGATGGAGTACACGCTGCCGGAAGAGTACAAGGACGAGAACGAGCTCGAGCGCCAGCGCAAGATCCACGACTCGCTGATCGCGATGGGGCTGCAGCTCATCTCGGAGTCGTATCTCGACGTGATGGCCCGCAAGGCCGCCGAGGCCGGCCTCCACTTCGAGCCCAAGATGATCGACGGCAAGCACTACAAGGTCCTGATCGAGGACACGCTGGCCTCCGACTACGACCTGGTGGTCATGGGCGCCCTCGGCATGGGCGCCGTGAAGGACAGCCAGATCGGCTCGGTCACCGAGCGGTTCGTCCGCCGCGTGAATCGCGACATCCTGGTCGTCCGTAACGCGGATGCCCTGAAGGATCGCGAGGGCGCGATCGTCGTCTGCCTCGACGGCTCGCCGCAATCGTTCAATGGCCTCAAGCTCGGGATCGCGCTCGCGGCAGCGCTCCACCGGCCGCTGCAGGCGGTCGCCGTCTACGATCCGTACTTGCACTACGCCATGTTCAACGGGATCGTCGGGGTGTTGAGCGAGAAGGCGTCGAAGATCTTCCGCTTCAAGGAGCAGGAGCAGCTGCACGAGGAGATCATCGATACCGGATTGGCCAAGATCTATCAGTCTCACCTCGAGATCGGCCGGAAGCTCGCCGCCGACGCCGGGGTGGAGCTGGCCATCACGCTCCTCGACGGCAAGTGCTTCGAGAAGATCCTGACCTTCGCCCGCAAGGAGCAGCCGTGGCTGCTGATCCTCGGACGGGTCGGCGTGCACTCCGACGAGAACGAGGTGGACCTCGGCTCCAACACCGAGAACATTTTGAGATTGGCGCCGTGCAACGTGCTCCTCACCGGCGGCAAGTTCTATCCGCCGCTCGACGTCAAGGCCGAGGAGATCATCTCGTGGACCGAGGAGGCGGAGGCCCGGATGGAGCGGGTGCCGCCCCAGGTGAAGGGCGTCGCGCGCACCGCGCTCCTGCGCTACGCGATCGAGCAGGGGCACACCGTCATCACCAACAAGGTCATCGACGAGGCGATGGCGATCTTCATGCCGACGCGGATGGCCGAGCGCATGCAAATTTTGGCCGAGGACGTCGCGGTGGCCAAGCTGCGCACCGAGTCGCAGCCGGCGACGGCCATTTGCTCGGTCTGCGGCTACACGGTCAAGGGGCCCAACCCCGTCGTCACGTGCCCGGTTTGCAAGGCCGCGCCCGACAAGTTCCAGATCATATCCAAAGAGGCCGTCGAAGCCATTGCCACTCAAGAGGGTGGGGTGGAGTCCGAGGAGTCGATGCCGGGCGTGCAGGTGAAATGGTCGGCCGAGGCGCGCGACGCACTGCGCGAGGTGACCGATGCCTACCTCAGGCGCCGCGCGAAGGCGCGGGTCGAGAAGTACGCTCGGTCGCGAAAGATCCCGGTCATCACCTGCCAGCTCGCGCTACCGATGATCGAGGAGACCGTCGGCCGCGAAAAGCTCGGCGCGGGCTGGGACACCCTGCTCGCCAAGACCAAGTTCGAGCCCGCCGAGATGCCGGGCGCAAGCTCGAGCGACGCGGGCACCGGCTTTGGCTGGACCGAGGAGGCGACGGCGCGGCTCAATCGCGTGCCTGCCGGCTTCATGCGTGACATGACGCGCGAAGAGGTGGAGCGCGTGGCTTCAGCTCGCGGAGTCACCGTCATCGATCTCGCGGTGTGCGAAGAAGGGATTGGGCATGCGCGCGAGACTATGAACGAGGTGATCGCCGGGTACGTATCGAACAAGAAACCGCGATAAGCGCGGGGCGGGGGGTGGGGGTGACTCCCCGGCGCCGACTGCTTACTTGCCGGCACGCCCAGTTTGGATGGTTGATTTGACTGCAACGCTGCCTACACGGCGCCGGGGAGTCACCCCCACCCCCCGCCCCGCGCTTCCATGGATCCCGCGCGCTGCGCCCGCGTCGCCTGCCATCGTCTGCGCTTATGACCGAGCCTAGTTCTTCTTCCGCTGCGGAGCCTGCTGGCGACATGGGCTCGCCCATGACGGGGCCAGCGGCCGATAAGGCGCGCCCGGCGGAGCCTGGCCCCAATGTGAGCTCGGGCGATACCGCACCGACGGCGAGCACGAGGGTGGCCTCGGACGCGACTCCGTATACGGCGTATAGCGTGTCGTGGAATTTGACGCAGCGGTGCAATTTGGAGTGCTCGCACTGCTACATGTCGGCGTTCGCGGGGGCGGATACGCGGGGTGAGCTGTCGACCGACGAGTGCCGGAGGGTGATGGACGAGATCGCCCTCGTCAACCCGAACGTGTTCCTGATCCTGACGGGCGGCGAGCCGCTGCTGCGCAAGGACATCTGGGACATCGCGGCGTACGCCGCGGAAAAGCGGTTCACGACCGTGCTCGGCACGAACGGCGTGCTCCTGCGCGAGCGCGAGGCCAAGGCGATGCGGGCGCACGGGGTTCTCGGCGCCTCGATCAGCCTCGATTCGATCGATGGCGTCAAGCACGACGCGTTTCGCCACCTTCCAGGCTCCTGGGACGGCGCGGTGCGGGCCACGCGCGTGCTGACCGACGCCGGGCTCGACTTCTCCCTGCACATGTCGGTGACCGAGTGGAACGTGAGCGAGGTGCCCGCGATGATCGACCTGGCGCGGGAGCTCGGCGCCAAGGTGCTGAACTTCTTCTTCCTGGTCCGGACCGGGCGCGGCCGTGACCTCACCGACATCGACCCGGCGGCGTACGAGCGCATCCTGACGTACCTCGCGCGCGTGCAGGGCGCCGGCAGCGGCCCGCCGTCGTTCGTCCGGACGCTCTTCGGCATGGGTGAGCGGCGGCCCGCTCAGGGCGCGGAGGCGTTCGAGGACCCGTGGTCGACGCCGGTGGGTCGGAGCGATGGGCTCCTCATCCGGGCCAAGTGCGCGCCGCACTTCCGGCGAGTTCTCTACGAGATGAATCCTTCCTCGCCGCTCTTGCGCAACTACGCCCACGGCTCGTGTCCGGCCGGCAAGTACTATTGCCGCATCACGCCGGAGGGCGACGTCACGCCGTGCCCGTACATGCCGGTCACCGCCGGCAACCTGCGCGAGCGATCCTTCGCCGATCTGTGGCGTGGCGCGCCGGTGTTCGGCGACCTGCGCGATCCGAAGCTCGGCGGCCGCTGCGGCGCCTGCGAGTTTTCAAAGATCTGCGGCGGGTGCCGCTGCCGCGCCTACGCGACCCACGGCGATTACCTCGCGGAGGATCCCGCGTGCGGCTATCAGCCGGGCGCGCACGGCGGCACGTTGATCGATCTGCCGGCGTCGCTCACGTTCGGGTTGCCGGTCGACTATCAGCTCGTGTGGGACGAAGAGGCGCGCGCGCGACTACAGGCGATCCCGTCCTTCGCACGCGGCATGGTGATCAAGGCGGTCGAGGCCTACGCGCGCGGCCGAGGCGAGACGACGATCACGAAGGAGCTTCTCGCCGACGTCCGGTCGAAGTGGGGCTCGCGCTTCCGGGCCTCGTCCTGATGGATCGCTTTCGCCTCGCGGCCCGCGCGTACCTGGTCTACGGCGTCATCTACTGGTTGGGCGGCTTCTATCTGGCCCTGCAGGGCGTCGGCGTCCGTGGCGATCGCATGATGCAGCCGGGCGTGGCGTGGATCATTGTGGGGCTCGTGCTCGTGGTCGCGATCCCGTATCTGCTCGCTCGGCGCCGCGCGTGGTTCGAGCGCTGGATCCTCTCGCGCCGGGACTTCGCGCGCATCCTCGCGGCGTTCATGGCGGTGCGAGCCTGGCACGTTCTCAAGGTCGCGCTGCGACCGGAGACGGCCAGCGTCCCCGCACCCTGGGGTGGCGAAATAACCTTTCGTCTCGGCGCGATCGTGTTCATGATCGTGACCGTGGCCGCGCTTGCCGTGATCGCGCGCGCGGCCTGGGCGGAGGAGGCTGCGTGAAGCGCTACAAGGACATTGCGGGCGACGGCGGCTCGAACATCGCGGGCCAGGTCGAGGCTCAGCAGGGGCGGCTCAAGCGGCGGCTCGAGGCGGTTCGCGCGATCGTCGCCATCGTGTCGGGCAAGGGCGGCGTCGGCAAGTCGACGCTCACGGCGAGCCTCGCATGCGCCTTCGCGCTCGACGGCTGGAAGGTCGGCGTCCTCGACGCGGATCTCAACGGCCCGACGCAGGCGAAGGTGATGGGCGTGCGCGGCAAGCGCCTGCTCATCGCCGACGGCGTCGTCGAGCCGCCGTCCACGGAGCTGGGCGTGAAGGTGATGTCGATGGACCTGTTGCTGCCCACCGATGCTGCGCCACTCACCTGGGACGCGCCCGCTCAGGACGAGGCCCACACGTGGCGCGGCGCCATGGAGGCGAACGCGCTCCGTGAGTTCCTGGCGGACACGAACTGGGGCACGCTCGACGTGCTTTTGCTCGATCTGCCGCCGGGCACCGATCGCCTCACGACAATCGCGTCGCTGGTGCCGACATTGTCCGGAATCGTCGTCGTGACGATCCCGTCCGACGTGTCGCACCTCGTGGTGAGGCGGTCGATCACGGTGGCCGCGAACACGCGCGCCCCGGTGCTCGGGCTCGTCGAGAACATGGCGGGAATCTTCCTCGGCCCGGACGCGGCCAAGCTCGCCGCGGAGGCAGGCATCCCGTACCTCGGAAGCGTGCCGTTCGATCGGGCGCTCGCCGTCGCGGGCGATCAGGGCGATCCCTTCGTCGCCACGGCGCCGGAGCGTGTGGCCGCGCTGGCGATTCGGCGAATCGCGCAGAGCATTCGGGCCGCGCTGGCGTAGCGCCCGGCCTGAAGCGCGTCCGCGAGCGCGCAAAAAACTTCGGCCCCGGACAGGGCCGGGGCCGAAGGACGATTCGTTGAAGCGCGCGCGACTACTGGCAGCTGATCTTGGGATCCGGAGTGTAGCCGGCGACCTTGTAGGTCAGCACGAAGTCATCGGGCCACGCCTTCGCCTTCATGACACCGAGCTTCGTCTCACCGTCCCACGCCATCACGTGCGAGCCCTCGGCCAGCTGCGCGACCGTGGCCTGCCCGCGCAGGAAGTTCGCGGCGAGCGCCTTCGGCACGAAGGCGGCCGAGGTCTCCATGACCGCGGGCTGTCCGTTCGAGGGTATGGCCTTCAGCCAGCTCGTGATCACGGTGAAGCCCTCGAGGTTCGGGTCCTTCAGCATGTCGTTCGTGGCCATCGAGCGGACCAGATGAGGAACGTAGCGCGAGAACATCGATGAGACGCGATCCTGAACACTCAGCCGGGTGAACTCGGGCGCCGGCTGCTGGTCGACGTTGACGTTCACCGACAGGTAGCGCACGTCGCCGTCCAGGTGCTTCGGCTTGTAGAAGCCGATGCCCTCCGGCTTCACGTCGAGCCAGGGCATGCAGTGGTAGATCTTCGCGTTGAGGTCGCGAAGCGATCCCTGGTACTTCTGGCCGAGCGTGCGTCCCTTTTCCGACGTGTACTTATCAGGCTGGAGCACCCGATCGGCCGGGACGTCGAGGGCCGAAGCCGGGCTCTGGGCGAGGGCGAACGTGACGGCCGCGGCAAAACCTACGATCGCGTGTCCGAGCTTAGTGTTTATCATGCGTGACACTGGTGGCATGTGTCGTGCCAGATGTCAAGGGGCGCTAAGCTGTTGGTTCTCCGCGAGTCGCCCCAGGACCTCGGGGATTGCCCCGTCGCCAAACTGCCCCCCGAAACGTCAAAAGGTGCCGACGTGGCGGGGGGCTGACGCTCGTTCAGCGCTCGAGGATCTGACCTTGATCGACCGTGACCGCTTTCCCGAACCAGTTCTGGTTCTGGGCCATCGCCACGTCCTGGCGCGTCACGGTGGGAGCCCCCTACCGGTTCTTCATCGAGAAATCGAAGTGCTCCTTCGACTGGAAGTGACTGGTGTTCGACCGCCAGATCTGCCACTCCTCGCTCGTCGCGCAGCCGCCAGCCAGGAGAAGTGCGCTTCCCACCACCACCGAGCGCCAGTGCTTCCCGTACATGGTCAGACCCTCCTAGGGAGTTCGAACAACGCGGTATCCTACAGTCGGGTGAGAAATTGGTCAATTGGCTGTTCGTGCTAGACTTCCCCTTACAACGTCGAAGAGAGGACCGATGCTGACAGTCCACTCCCGTCCAGAGAGCCTGCGCCGGCCGATCCTGATCATGGCCTTCGCCGGCTGGAACGACGCCGCCGAGTCGGCAACCACGGCCGTCCGGTACCTTGGAACGTCCCTTCGAGCCGAGAAGTTCGCCGAGATCGATCCCGAGGAGTTCTATCACTTTGGCCTCACCCGGCCGCATGTCCGCTTCAAACCAGGCTCCGAGACCGAACGGGAGATCACCTGGCCGGTGACGGAGTTCTCCCTGGCCAGGGCCTCGGATCTGGGCCGGGACGTGATCGTCGGGGTTGCCATCGAGCCGCACCTGCGCTGGAAGGCCTACTGCGGCCACGTTCTGGACCTCGCCCGGAGCTGCCAGGTCGGCCTGATCCTGTCCCTCGGAGCCCTGCTTGCCGAGGTACCCCATACGCGGCCCGTGCGCCTGTCCGGTAGCGCCTCCGATCCGGAGATCGGCGCCCGGCTCGGCGTCCGTCCGACCCGGTACGAGGGGCCGACCGGCATCGTCGGGGTGCTGAACACGATCGCGCGGGAGCAGGGGTTTTCGACGGCGAATCTCTGGGCGAACGTGCCGCACTACATCTCGGGGATCGAGAACCCGAAGGCCACGCTCGCCCTCCTCCGGCGCGTCACGCCGCTCCTGGGCGTGACGATCGACACGAAGGAGCTCGAGGACGCGGGCAAGCAGTTCGACAGCAACCTGAAAGAGATCGTCGCGCAGAACAACAAGATCGCCAATTACGTGAAGAAGCTCGAGTCTCGCGACGTCGAGGAGCAGGAAGAGGACACCCCGCCGCCGTCGCCGCGCCGGCAGAGCGACCTGCCGCCCGCGTCCGAGCTCGTCGCCGAGATCGAGCAGTTCCTCCGGCAGCAGCGACCGGAGTGACCCGGGTCCGGGTTTTCCTCGCCGCGTTCGGTCTTCTGCTCGTAGCGAACACCGTCCCGGCGGCCGAGAAGGCCGTCGTCACGTGGCACCCGTCGAATCCGCGCGTCGGCGACGTCGCGTGGATCCTCGTGAAGGATGCGCCCGAGGCCGCGACCGTCGAGGGTTCCATCGACGGCAAGCCCCTCACGTTCTTTCCGTACGCCGGCGGCCAGGCCGCGCTCGTCGGCATCGATCTCGAGACGAAGCCCGGAACGCACGCCTGGCGGGTCGGCGTCGTCGAGCCCGGGCGCGAGCCGCGAAGCGCGCAGGGCAAGGTGAAGATCGTTCGCCGGGACTTTCACGTCGAGCGCCTGACCGTCCCGAACACGATGGTCGATCTCGACCCCGAGACCGAGCGTCGCGCGGTGGCCGAGGGCAAGCAGCTGGCCGCGCTCTACCGGACCATCACACCCGAGCGGATGTGGCGCGGCAAGTTCACGGCGCCGGTCGGCACGAACGGGGCGGGCAAGGGCTTCGGAGCGCGCCGGATCATCAACGGCCAGCCCCGCTCACCGCACTCGGGCAGCGACTTCTCGGCGCCGAAGGGAACGCCGGTCGTGGCGGCGAACGCCGGCAAGGTCGCGCTCGTCGCCGAGTTCTTCTTTCCGGGACGGCTCGTGATCCTCGACCACGGCCTCGGGCTCTACACCGCGTACTTCCATCTCGACACGACTGCGGTCAACGAGGGCGAGCGCGTCGAGCGCGGCCAGACGCTGGGGACGGTGGGAGCGACGGGACGGGCCACGGGCCCGCACCTGCACTTCGGGGCCCAGGTGGCCGGGGCGCGAGTGGATCCCACGACCCTCCTGGGCCTTGCGCTGATCGACTAGCGGCGCCGGCGCGCCTTCGCCTTCTTCTTGCCCTTGCGCCGGGCTGACGCCTTCGTCTTGGCCTTGGCCTTCCGCTTCGGCTTGGCCTTGCTCTTCTTGCGCGCCTTTGCCTTGGGCTTCGCCGCGGTCGGCACGGCAGGTGCCGGCGGCGCCGGCCGCGGCGGTGCGGGCCGCGGAGGCGCGGGCGCCATCGGGGGCGGCGTCATCGGAGCTGCGGGCGGCGACCAGGGCTCGGGTTGACCGAACGGGCGTTCCATCGTCTCCTCCGTGCTTGGAGTCGCGCAGGGACGGTTCACACGCGTAAGTTCTACCCTGCGGTCGACGGCCTCGTCAGCGCAAGAAAGAAATTAAACGGCGATGCGCGCGCGCAGGCGCGCGGCGTGCGCGGCCAGCGCGCGATTCGACCAGACCGTGACCGTCGACTTCGCCAGCAAGGCGCGCACGGCGCCTCGCGAGATCTTGATCGGTGTCCTCACGCTCAATGGATTGGGGTGGGCGGCGAGCTCGGCCAAGGTGGCCAGTCCGATCATGAGGGGCCAGGCGCACGCCAGCCGCATCCGCCACTCCAGCCGCGGGATCGCGAGCGTGTACTCCCATCCGACGTTGTAGTGCTCGAGCGCCAGCCCGATGAGCCGCCGATACAGGGGCAGCGCCCGGGCGGCGCCGGCCGGCTCGAGCAGATCGCGGGGTCCGAGCCCGAGCGCCGCCAGCTCGCGCGCCGGCAGGTAGCATCGGCCGTGCGCGAGGTCGCCGGGCACATCCCGCAGGATGTTGGTCAGCTGCAGCGCCTTGCCGAAGCTGATTCCTTCCTCGCTCATCTCGCGAAGCGCCCAGTCGCCCAGCCGTTTGCGATGCGTGACGTGGAGCACGGTCCAGAACGGCCCCACGCAGCCGGCCACCATGTAGACGTAGTGGTCCAGCTCCTCGAGCGTCTCGATCGCCGCCAGACCGTTCTCGTCCTCGCCCGGGAAGCGGGTCAGATCGAAGATCATCCCCGACGTCAACGTCGCGAGCACGGCGCGGACCTCGTGGCGGTCGGCCGGCGTCAGCGCCTCGAGCCGGGCGAGCGCCTCGGGCAGCCGCTCGAGCAGTTGCCGCTCCGGGGCGTGAGTCTGATGGAGCGAGCACGCGCGCGCGACCGCACCGACGTCGGCCGGCTCGCCGGCGCACGCCCGGCGTACCGTCTCGAGGTGGGCCAGGCGGTCCTTGCGCGCGATGGCCTTGGTGTCCGTGATCGTGTCGGCCGCGCGCGCGAGCAGGTAGGCCAGGCCGATCGGCTCGCGCAACGGGCCCGGCAGGACAGCGAGAGAGAGATAGAAGCTCCGGCTGACCTGCCGCAGGAGGTTGCCCAGCAGGTCGCCGGCCATGCTAGTCGTGATCGAACGGTCGCTTCGGTGGACTCGGATCGTCCTTGGCCTTCTTGAGGCCCTCCTGGAACTTGCGGTCGAGGAGCTTGCCCTTCTCGCCCTCGGCGCGGAGCTGCTCCCTGAAGCGCTCCTCTCGCTCGGCGGACCGGCTGCGGAGCTTGTCGAACGCGGCGCCCAGATCGTCGACGGAGCGAGTGGGAGGCGGCGGTTCGTGCGCGATGATGGCCCGGAGCTCGGCGTCGAGCGTCAGCTTTGCCTTACAGCAGGGGCACTCGACGGTGAACGACCCATCGGCCATGGCGCCAAGCTAGCAGTGGGGCCCCAAGGGCGTCAAGCCGTGCGACAATGCCGCCGATGGGCGATCTCGCCAACGAGTTTTCCTGGTCTCGGAGCCGGGACAACACCTTCCAAGAATGTCGCCGCCGCTACTTCTACCATTACTACGGCGCGTGGGGCGGATGGGACGCGAGCGCGCCCGAGGACGTGCGCCGGCTCTACATCCTCAAGCAGCTCTCGTCGCGGCAGCAATGGGCCGGACGGGTGGTGCACGACGCGATCGAGATGGCGTTCCACGCCTTCAAGGACGGGCACGAGCTTCCGGTCGAGCCGTTCATCGCGGACGTGATCGAGCGGATGCGCGGCGAGTGGCGCTCCTCGAAGGCCGCGCGCTACCGTGACAATCCCAAGACCGTGGCGTTGTTCGAGCACGAATACGTCCTCGACCTGAAGCCCGAGGTCTGGCAGGCGCTCTCGCGCAACGTCGCCGTCTGCCTGCGCAACTTCTTCCGCCTGCCGCTCGTGGCGGCGATTCGCAAGACCTCGGCCGAGCACTGGTCGATCGAGCACTGGTCGAAGGTGTTCGAGTTCGAGGGCACGCCGGTCTGGATGGCGCCGGACTTCGGCTTCTGGAACGACGACGGGCGGCTGGCGCTGGTGGACTGGAAGACGGGGGGCTCGACGCCCGACGGCGCTGCGTTCCAGCTCGGCTGCTACGCGCTCTACGCCTCGGAGGTGCTCGGGGTCCCGCCCGTCAAGGTCGATCTGTTCGAGGCGAACCTGCGCGAGCCGGAGGTGACCCAGCTCACGTGGACCGACGAGCGGCTCACGGCGATCAAGGAGCAGCTCCGCCTCTCGGTGCGCTCGATGAAGGCATACCTCGTCGACCCGGCCGCGAACGTCGCGGCGATCGCCGATTTCGAGAAGGCCGAAGATCTGAGGATCTGCAAGTGGTGCAACTTCCGGGTGGTGTGTCGTCCCGAGCTCGCCACGTAGCGTCGGCATCGTTTTCATCCCCCAACAGGAGATCGTCGTGAGAGAGAACACGCTGCGAAAGATCTGGTCCCGCGGTGAGGCGGTCGTGAACGGATGGCTCTCGATCCCGAGCTCCTTCTCGGCCGAGGTGATGGCCCACCAGGGCTTCGACTCGCTGACGGTCGACATGCAGCACGGCGTGGTGGACTACCAGACTGCGGTGACGATGCTGCAGGCGATCTCGACGACGCCGGCGATCCCGCTGGCCCGCGTGCCGTGGAACGACCCGGCGCTGGTCATGAAGATCCTCGACGCGGGCGTCTACGGCGTCATCTGTCCGATGATCAACACGAAAGCGCAGGCCGAGGCGCTGGTCGGCGCCTGCAAGTACGCCCCGCGCGGCTATCGCAGCTGGGGCCCGGTGCGCGCGTCGATCTACGCGGGCGCCGACTACGGGGATCACGCCAACGACGATCTCATCGTGATGCCGATGATCGAGACCGCGGAGGCGGTGAAGAACATCGATGAGATCTTGAAGGTGCCCGGGATCGACGCGGTGTACGTCGGCCCGTCGGACCTCTCGCTCACGATGGGCTGCAAGCCGCGCCTGGACCAGACCGATCCGCCGGTCGTGGAGGCCCAGCTCAAGATCGTCGAGGCGTGCAAGCGCCACGGCAAGGCCGCCGGCATTCACAACGGCACGGCGGCCTACGCGCTCAAGATGATCCAGGCGGGCTATCAGTTCGTGACGCTCGCGAGCGACAGCCGCCACATGGCGATCAAGTCCGCCGAGGAGGTCGCCGCCGTCCGCAAGACCGGCGTGACCGCGGGCAAGGTGCCGGCGTACTAGCGGCCATTCGCGATGGGGCTCGACGACCGGAGCATCCAGGCGTTTCTCGCCACGAAAGAGGTCGCGGTGCTGGCGACCGTGCAGGCCGACGGCTCACCACTCGCCATGGCGATGTGGTTTCTGCACGCGCCCGCGAGTCTGACGATGATCAGCGTCGCCGACACCCAGAAGGTTCGCAATCTGCGCCGCGACCCGCGCGTGTCGGTGGTGGCCGAGGCGGTGACGGCTGCGGGCGAGATCCGCGGCGTCGCCGTGCAGGGCCGCGCGGAGTTTTTGCCCGACGGCCCAGAGCGCCGCGCGCTGATCGACCGCTTTCACGAGAAGTACCGCGGCCTGCAGCGCCTCTGGAACGGCAAGGCGATGCCGGCCAACCGCGTCATGTTCACGATCGTCCCCTCGCGCGTGCGGAGCTGGGGGCTCGGATGAGCGCCCACTAGCGCGTGGCCGAGCACGAGGCCGTTCGCTTCGACGCCGCGCTCAAGGCGCGGGTGCGGAAAAATCTCGCGGGATTCGAGCGGCGCCCGATCGCGCCGGACGGCCGGCGTCCTGCGGCCGTCGCGGTGGTGCTCCTCCCCGACGAGGATGGCCGCGCCTGCTTTCTCCTCACCCGTCGCACCGCGACCCTGCGGGCCCACGCTCGGCAGTGGGCGCTGCCCGGCGGGCGGCTCGACGCAGGCGAGACCGCCGAGGCCGCCGCGCTGCGCGAGCTCAGCGAGGAGGTCGGGCTCGGGCTCGCTCCGAGCGCGGTGCTCGGGCTCCTCGACGACTACGGCACGCGCTCGGGCTTCATCATCACGCCCGTCGTCGCGTGGGCCGGCGAGACGGTCGCGCTGGCCCCCAACCCGGCGGAGGTCGCGCACGTCTACAAAGTGCCGCTCACCGAGCTCGACAAGCCCGACGTCCCGCGGCTGATCACGATTCCCGAGAGCGACCGTCCGGTCATCCAGGTCCCGCTGCTCTCGTCGCTGATCCACGCCCCGACGGCCGCCGTCCTCTACCAGATCCGCGAGGTCGTGGTCCACGGCCGCCCCACCCGAGTCGCGCATTTCGAGCAGCCGACCTGGGCGTGGAAGTAGGGCTACAACAGTGTATTCTCTGCAGGCTGGAGGGGAGGCTGGATGCGCGCACTCGATGGACAGGTCGCGATCGTCACCGGCGCCGGCACCGGAATCGGCCGGGAGACGGCCAAGCTGCTGGCGGCGGAGGGCGCGCGGGTCGTGGTCACCGGGCGGCGCAAGGCGCCGCTCGATACCGTCGTGGCCGAGATCGGGGCGGCTCGCGGCCTGGCCGTCGCTCGGGCCGTCGACATCGAGGACCGTGAAGCGGCGATCGGGCTCGTCCGCTGGACGCTCGACTCCTTCGGCCGGATCGACGTCCTCGTCAACAACGCGGGCTACTCGAGCCGGGCGCGCTCGATTCGCTGGGTGCCGAAGGACGAGTGGGACGGCGTGATCAACGTCAACCTGAACGCGGTGTACACGCTGACCCAGGCGGTCCTGCCGGGCATGATCGAGCGCGGCGGCGGCACCGTCGTGACGGTGTCCTCGGCCGCGGCGCTGCGGCCCGGGCTGATCGGCGGCGCGCCGTACGGCGCGGCCAAGGCCGGCGTGCGCAACTTGATGGGGCACGTCCACAACGTTCTGCGCGCCAAGGGCATCCGGGCGACGACGATCATGCCCGGCGAGGTCGATACGCCGATCCTGTCGCGGCGTCCGCTGGTGCCCGACGACAAGGCGCGCGCGACCATGATGCAGCCGGAGGACGTCGCGCGGGCGGTACTGCTCTGCGCCACGCTCCCGCCGCGGACCGTGATCGAGGAGATCGTGATGAGCCCGACCATCGCGCGCGACTGGAGTGTCGACGTCGCGGTGGCCGCGCGCGAGGGAGAGACCACATGACCGAGACGCCATCGTTCACGATCATCGACGGCGGGCGCGCGACGGTGGTCGCCGAGGCCGAGGGCGCCGCGCTCGCGAAGCGCGCCGAGGCGGGTGGCCGCCCGGTAGCGGTCGATCTCGACGAGCGCGCCGCGTACCTCGGCATCAGCGCATCCTCGCGCGCGAAGTCGCTCGCCTCGCTCGAGGCCCCGGACTTCACCCTGCCCGACCTCGACGGCCGCAT
>Ga0126369_10002334_pt1 | contig 13457 bp, 13 predicted proteins | sample PanSoiMetaPlot_1_FD_109646 | JGI IMG/M metagenome (GOLD analysis project Ga0126369, IMG submission 109646) | Tropical forest soil microbial communities from Panama - MetaG Plot_1 | ecosystem: Environmental > Terrestrial > Soil > Tropical forest > Bulk soil | place: Panama | collected 2016-02-17 | reverse complement strand
TGGCCGAAGGGCCGGCGGTGCTGTTCCTCGACGAGGCCGAGGCGCTCTCGCTCGAGCACCTCTTGCCGCCGCCGCAGGCGCGCGAGGCGAGCGCCCGGCTGGTGGCGGCCCTCTGCGAGAAGCTCGACGCGATGAGCACCGCCGAGCGCATCCTGGTCATCGCGTCGACGACCCGCACCGACGCCCTCGATCCCGCGCTGGTGGCGCCGGGTCGGCTCGACCACCTCATCGAGATCCCGCCGCCCGATCCGACCGCGCAGCGCGAGATCCTGGAGCTGATCCGGCTCCGGACCGAGAAGGCGGCGGGACGTCCGCTGTTCGAGAAGATCGACTACAGCAAGATCCTGCCGGTCATGGGGGGTATGAGCGGCGCCGACCTATCGGTGATCGTGCGCCGCGCCCTCGAAGTGAAGGTGCGCGCCGCGGCCGAGCGCCCTGGCGTACCGCCCGTGTCCACCGACGATCTGCTCGACGCGATCGACAGCTACAAGAATGTCCGAGGGGTCGTGGAGAAGATCCGCTACGGCCAGTATCTGTGATCACCACCACGAAGGTCCGCGTCCGCTACAAAGACACGGACTGCATGAAGGTCGTCTACTACGGCAACTACCTGACCTACTTCGAGGTGGGCCGCGTCGAGTTCCTGCGCCAGCAGGGCCTGCCCATGTCCGACGTCGACCGGCAGATCCATCTCCCCGTCGTGGAGGCGCTGGTCCGCTATCGCAAGCCCGCGCGGCTCGACGACCTGCTCGAGGTGCGATGCTGGGTGAGCGAGCGCCGGCGGGCGAGCTTCCGTTTCGCCTACGAGATCCTGAACGAAGAGGGCGAGCCGGTCGCGACCGGCTCCACCTTGCACGCGTGCCTGGATCCGGCGACCAGCGAGATGGTGGCGGTGCCCTCCTGGCTCCTGGAGCGGATGCCCGTCATGGAGTGCGCGCCGCAGGCCGTGGCGGGGCTGGGGCCCCGTCGGCCGAGGCGCGCTCCTCGATAGTGTCGAAGTCGAAGTACGCGAGCCGGCGTTGTATACTTCGTAACCGGCCTCGATGATCGAAGTCGATCACCTGACAAAAAGCTACGGCACCGTCACCGCGATCCGGGACGTGTCGTTCAGCGTCTCCCCCGGTCAGATCGTCGGGTTTCTTGGGCCCAACGGCGCCGGGAAGTCGACGACGATGCGGATCCTTGCCTGCTTCATGCCCGCGTCGAGGGGGACGGCACGCGTGGCCGGCTACGACGTGTTTCGCCAGTCGATGGAGGTCCGGCGGCGCATCGGCTACCTGCCCGAAAACGTGCCGCTCTACACCGACATGCGCGTGGCGCCCTACCTCGACTTCGTCGCCGAGGTGAAGGGGGTCGGACGGGCCGAGCGCCGGCGGCGCGTCGCGGAGGTCATGGACCGCTGCATGATCGCCGACGTCCAGAATCGCCTGATCGGCAAGCTGTCCAAGGGGTATCGTCAGCGCGTCGGCCTGGCCCAGGCGATCGTGAGCGATCCGGAGGTGCTCATCCTCGACGAGCCCACGATCGGGCTCGATCCCAAGCAGATCACCGAGATCCGCTCGCTCATCAAGTCGCTCGCCGGCCAGCACACCGTGATCCTGTCGACGCACATCCTGCCGGAGGTCTCGATGGTGTGCGGCGCGGTCATCATCATCAACAAGGGCGGGATCGTGGCGCAGGGCCCGATCGATAGCCTGGTCGAGCAGATCTTCCCGACGTCGCGGGTCGAGGTCGAGATCGTGGGCCCGCCGCCGGCGGTCCGCGAGCGGATCGGGGCGATCCCCGGCGTCCTGTCGGTGCAGGACCAGGCGCCGGCGAACGGCGCCGCCCGCTACACCGTCGAGGCGGCCCGCGGCCGCGACGTGCGCGCCGAGATCTTCCAGCTGGCCGCGCAGCAGCGGTGGGATCTGATCGAGCTCAAGCGGGTAGGGATGACGCTGGAGGAGGTCTTCATTCGGGTCGTGGCGGGCGAGGAAGCCGCGGAGGGATCCGCGGAGACGTCGGTGGGCGAGGTCGTGCCGTCGTGAAGATCTGGGCGATCTTCAAGAAAGAGATGCGCCTCTACTTCACCTCGCCGGTGGCATGGGTGGTGCTGACGATCTTCCTGCTGATCGCCGGCTACTTCTTCTACTCGATCTTCGCGTTCTTCACGCAGGCCTCGATCCAGTCGGCGATGAACCCGCAGATGGGCCGCGAGCTCAACGTCACCGACAGCGTGATGCGCCCGCTGTTCTCGAACATCAGCGTGATCCTGCTCCTGCTGATGCCGCTGGTGACGATGCGGCTCTTCGCCGAGGAGCGGCGCGCCGGTACGATCGAGCTCCTGCTGACGTACCCGGTGCGCGACGGGGCGGTGCTGGCGGGCAAGTATCTCGCGGCACTCGGCCTCTACGCGATCATGATCGGCCTCACCCTGCTCTATCCGGCGATCGTGGTCTACTTCGCGCGGCTCGAGTGGGGCCCGGTGTTCACGGGCTATCTCGGCCTGCTCCTGATGGGCGCGACCTTCATCGCCGTCGGGGTGTTCACCTCGTCCCTGACCGAGAATCAGATCGTCGCCGCGATCACCACCTTCGGCGTGCTGCTGATCTTCTGGATCCTGGGCTGGAGCGCGGACTACGCGGGCGGGACCGCCGGGCGCGTGCTGCAGTTCCTGTCGATCCTCGAGCACAACGACAGCTTCTCGAAGGGCGTGGTCGACACGAAGGACGTCCTCTACTACGTGAACTTCACGGTGCTCGCGCTGTTCCTGACGTTGCGCTCGCTCGAGGCCCGGCGATGGAAGGGATGATCCGGCGCCTGCTCGACTGGGGTGGCTACCTCGGCGTTGCCGTGCTCGGCTTCGGCGCGATCCTGCCGTTCGTGCGGCCGGAGTGGAACCGATTCCGGCTGACGTTCCTGGCGGTGGGGCTCGTGCTCGTCCTGCTCTCGCTGCTGGCCCGGGTCGAGGACTACCGCGGTCTCTTCGGTCGCCGGTCGATGCGGTACGGCCTCAACACGGCCATCGCGGTCGCGCTGGTGCTCGGCGCCACCGTCGTCGTCCAGGCGCTGTCGTTCCGCCACAGCGCGCGCTGGGATCTCACGGAGAACAAGCGCTTCAGCTTGTCACCGCAGACGATCCAGCTGCTGGGCGGCCTCAAGACCGAGGTGAACGCCGTCTCGTTCTTCCGCAGCGATCAGCCCGGCAAGCGCGTGGCCGAGGATCTTCTCAAGCAGTACGCACGCTACTCCAACGGCAAGTTCACCTGGAAGAGCGCCGACCCCGATCGTGAGCCCGGCCTGGCCCGGCGCTACGGCATCGAGTCCTACGGCACGATCGTGCTCGAGACCAAGGCCAAGTCGGAGAAGGTGCTCGACGCCGAGGAAGAGAAGCTGACGAACGGCCTCGTCAAGGTGACGCGCGAGGGCAAGCGCCTCGTCTACGTGATGCAGGGACACGGCGAGCCCGAGCTCGGCAACACCGAGCGGCCCGGCTTCAGCGAGGCGAAGTCGTCGATGGAGAAGGCCAACTACGACGTCAAGCCGCTCGTGCTGGCGCGCGCGGGCAAGGTGCCGGACGACGCGACGGTCGTGATCCTGGCGGGTCCGAAGAACGACCTGTTCCCCCCCGAGCTCGAGGCGCTGGATGCGTACTTGAACCGCGGCGGGAAGGTCCTCGTGATGATCAATCCGTTCCAGAACGAGGGGCTCAAGAAGCACCTCGTCAAGTACGGATTCCAGCTCGACGACGACCTGGTGGTGGAGCAGAACCCGATCGGACGGCTCTTCGGGATCGGGCCCGAGGTGCCGATCATCCAGCAGTACGAGTCCCATCCGATCACCCGCGATCTCGGCGGCGTCACGACCTTGTTCCCCCTCACGCGCTCCATCACGGAGCTCAAGACGCCGCCGAAGGGCGTCACCGTGCAGGCGCTCGCGCGCACGAGCCCCGACAGCTGGGGTGAGACCAACCGTGCGGACCTCCAGCGCGGCGTGGCCAAGCCCGACCCCGAGGATCTCAAGGGGCCCCTGGCCGTCGCGGCGGTCGCGACGATGGACAAGGCGCGCATCGTCGTCTACGGCACGTCCAACCTCGCCGCGAACCAGTTCCTGAACATCCAGGGCAACCGCGACTTCTTCCTCAACACGGTGAGCTGGCTGGCCGAAGAGGAAGATCAGATCTCGGTCCGACCCAAAGACGTCAAGCAGACGCCGGTCTTCATGACCTCGAACCAGGCGCAGGCCGTGCTCCTCCTGCCGATGTTCGTCCTGCCCGGGCTCGTGCTCATCGGCGGAATCGTCGCCGTCGTCCGCCGCCGCGCGGCGAACTAGCCGGGCCAGCTCATGCGGTGGCAGACGACCGCGGTCCTGGCCGCCATCCTCATCGCGCTCGGCGCCTTCTACTACGTCTACGAAGTCCGACTCGGTCCGGAGCGCGAGAAGGTGGAGGGCCGCAAGGGCCGCGTCTTCACGGTCGAGCCGGCCGACGTCGCCGAGGTCGAGCTCAAGCGAACCGATGCAACCGTGAAGCTCAAGCGCGAGAGCGACGGCTGGCAGATCCTCGCCCCGGTGAGCGCGCGCGGCGACCGCGGGGCCGTCGACGAGACCGTGACGTCGATCGTGACGGCGCGGATGGACCGCGAGATCGAGGCCGATCCGAAAGCGCTCGGCGATTTCGGGCTCGACAAGCCCGCCGCCGAAGCGACGCTCAAGCTGAAAGACGGTAAACAGCTCGGCCTCGTCCTCGGGGCCAAGAGCCCGACCGGCGTGTGGGTCTACGCACGCGAGGCGGGCAAGCCGGCTGTCTTCGTGATCGGCGACTCCGTCCTGCGTGACGTCACCCGCCCGGTGGCCGAATTCCGCGACAAGACCGTGCTCGCCTTCGATCAGAAGGACGTGACCGGGGTCGAGCTCGATCTGCGTGACGACAAGGTCGCGCTCGAGCAGGCCGACGGAAAGTGGAAGCTGACGCGGCCGCGGGCCCTCCCAGCCGACGCCGACATGGTGCGCGACTTCCTCGACAAGCTGCGCGCCGCGCGCGTCAAGGAGTTCGCCGCCGATGCGCCGCGCTCGCTGGAGCCGTTCGGACTCGACAAGCCGGTACGGATCGACGTCCAGACGGGCCGGGACAAGGACCGCGCGACGAAGACGCTATTGATCGGGCGCACCGATACGGCCAAGAAGGGCGTCTACGCCATGCGGCCCGGGGAGTCCTCGGTGCTGCTGATTCCCGACGAGACGTGGACGGCGGTGCCGAAGAACGTGGCGGCGTTGCGCGACAAGACCGTGGTGGGGTTCGACCGGGACAAGGTCGCCCAGATCGAGATCGAGAGCCCCAAGGGCACCGTGACGCTCGCCAAGGATGGCGACCGCTGGAAAATCACCGCGCCGCAAGCGCTCACCGCCGACCAGGTCGAGGCGGGCGCCGTGCTGTTCAAGCTGCACGATCTCCGCGCCCAGTCCTTCTTGAGCGACGACGCCTCGGGGATCCCGCGTTACCTGGCCAAGCCCACCGTGCGCGTGAACATCACCGAGCAGGGCGCGCCGGCGCCGCGGACCGTGCTCCTGGCGCCCTCGCCGGAGAAGCGCGGCGGGGCGCCGACCGCGTACGCGGCCGTGGCGGGCCAGGGACCGGTCGTGCTCGTGGACGGCAAAGCGCTCGACGAGCTCAGCCGCTCGGCCGACGAGCTGCGCGATCGCACGCTCATCTCCGGGCTCGAGCCGCGGGACATCAAGCGCATGCGTGTGCGCGCCGGCGGCCAGACCGTCGTGGTCGAGCGCAGCGGTGACGCCGACTGGAAGCTGGTCGAGGGCGGCAAGGGCGCGGCCAAGGCCGCGACCGTGGACAACCTGCTCTATGCGCTCCGCGCGCTCAAGTGGAAGACGATCGCGGCGCCGACGGGTGACGAGCCCGCGAAGTACGGACTCGACGCGCCGACGCTCGAGGTGACGCTCGTGAGGGCCGACGGCGGTGAGGCCGCCGCGCTGCTGGTCGGCAAGCGCGAGGGCGACCAGGCCTGGGTGAAGCTGAAGTCGTCGCCCGCGATCTACGCCGTCGACGTCAAGCAGCTCGGCGAGTCGCCGAAGGTGCCCGACGACTTCAAGGGCTGATCACGCGAGCAGGCCGAGCTCGCGGTAACGCGGCGCGATCCGCTCCGAGATGAGCCCGAGCCGCTGCAGACGCGGCATCAAGTTGTCCTGGAACAGAAAGCTGTTGAACGCCTTCGTCGTCTGCCCATTCCTGACGGTATCGCGCCAGAGCGCCTCGCCGTCCCAGCCCATCTCGGCCCACACGTTCTTGATCGACTGAAAGCCCGTCCGCTCGTCGCGCGCGTACATGTGATCGCACGCCTTGAAGGTGAAGTCTTCCAGGTACTCGCGCTTGGCCGGCTCCATGTTCGGGATCGAGCGCCGCAGTGCGAAGTAGCCGAAGTTCACGTGCCGGCCCTCGTCCTGCAGGACGTAGTCGAGCAGCTGCGCCAGGGTCGGATCGCCCGTCTGCTTGCGCATGAGGTTGAAGGCGGCGATCGCGAGGCCCTCGACGATCATCTGCATGCCCAGGAGCTTGAGCTCCCACAGGTTGGTCGCCAGGATCTCATCCAGCAGGGCCTTGAGCAGCGGGTCGACCGGGTAGATCTTGTGGAGCTTCTTGACGTAGCGCTCGAAGACCTCGACGTGCCGGCCCTCGTCGACCACCTGAGTCGAGGCGTAGAGCTTCGCGTCCAGCTCGGGGATCGAGTTCACGAGCTGGCCGCACACGACCAGCGCTCCTTGCTCGCCGTGGAGGAACTGCGAGAGACGCCAGGCGGAGGCCCGGATCTCCACCTCCTTGCGCTGCTCCTCGGTGAGCCTGGGGAAGAAGTCAGTGCCCAGGAACGCCATCTGCACGTTCAGCACCGGGCCCTCGGTACCCACCGGCCGACTCCAATCGATCGCCGCCGAGCCGTTCCACTGGTTTTTCTTGGCGGTCTCGTACAGAGTGGCCAGCTCGTCGTGCGTGGGCACGTAGTCGTAGTCCCACAGGGTTTCGAGCTGATAGGTCACCCGTCTGGCCGCTGCCGCGCTGGCTGTCGTCACATGCGCACCTCGAGATCAAAAGTTCGGTCCCGTATTCTACCGCGGCTCTCGGATTCGACGCGCTCGTGTGCCGCACGGGCGCGGCGTCCAGCGGAGCTCGCCCGGACGGGGCAGCCTGGAGTAGGATGGGAGCCGTGCCGGACGACACGATCTATCTCGAGCAGCTGGAGCTGGGGCCGATGCAGAACTTCGTGTACCTCATCGGCGACCCGCAGGCGCGCGAGTGCGTCGTGGTGGACCCGGCGTGGGAGATCGACACCATCGTCGACACCGCGCAGTCCCGCGGCATGACCATCACCGGCGCGCTCGTCACCCACACCCACCAGGACCACGTCGGCGGGAGCCTCGAGTCCTGGGGCATGCCGGGACGTATTCCGGGCGTCGAAGAGCTCCTGGAACGTGTGAAGGCCAAAGTCTACGTGCACAAGGCCGAGCGCGAGTTCCTGAAGGGATTCGGCTCCGACCTGGTGAAGGTGGACAACCACTCGACCCTGACGATCGGCCGGCTCACACTGACTTTCATGCACACGCCCGGGCACACGCCGGGCTCGCAGTGTTTCCTGATCGACGGCCGGCTCGTGTCCGGCGACACGCTCTTCATCGGCTCGTGCGGCCGCACCGACCTGCCGGGCAGCGATCCCAAAGAGATGTACTACTCGCTCACACAGCGGCTCGGCGCCTTGCCCGACGATACGATCCTGCTCCCTGGCCACAACTACGGCGGCCCGTCCTCCACGATCGGCGACGAGAAGCGCGGCAATCCTTTCATGCGCTTCCCGGCCCTCGGCGACTTCCTTCGCGTGATGGGCGGCGGCCGGATCTCCGCGCCCTAGCGACACCTCGACCCGTCACGCGCGAGCCGGCCGCGGCGCCCCCGTACTGTGCCGCCGTCGCTGGCGCGAGGTGCTATTCTCGAAATCAGCATGTCGTTCAGCCTGCGCAACTGGCTCAAGGTCCGGTTCATTGCCGGATTCTTCGTGACGGTGCCTGCGTTTCTCACCGCGTGGCTCTTGTGGATCTTCTGGAGCCGCATCGACGACGTCTTCACTCCGATGTACGAGCGAATCCTCGGACGCGCGGTCCCCGGGCTCGGATTCCTCACGGCGGTCGCGATCATCCTGATCATGGGTACGTTCGCGCGCAACGTGGTCGGGCGGCGCGTCCTTGCCTGGGGTGACAAGCTGCTGCTGCGCGTGCCGATCTATCGGCAACTCTATCCATCGGTCAAGATGCTGATCGATTCGTTCTCGCCCGAGCGCCGGAGCGCCTTCGGCGCGCTGGTGCTCGTCGAACATCCGCGCCAGGGCGAGTACGCCTTCGGCTTCGTGACGAGCCATGTCGTGGTCGAGACGCCGCACGGCAAGCGCGAGATGGTCACGGTCTTCATCCCCACGAACAACCTCTATCTTGGCGACGTCGTCGTGGTGCCGCGCGACGACGTGCTCCCGACGGGGCTGCCGGTGGAGGAGGGCATCCGGATCATCCTCTCCGCAGGCAACGCCACCCCGCGCCAGCTGCCGAGAATCTAGCGCTCCGGACGACCCCGCGGCAGGCGCTGCGCCCACTCGGTGACCGCCTCGCCGAGCGGGAACAGCTTGCCGAAGAAGAAGTGATCGGCTCCTTCGATCGTGACCGCCTTCATCCACGGGCGCGCGGCCGTGAACCGTGCGAACTCGTCGGGAGGACAGTACTGGTCGCGCGTTCCTGCGACCGCCAGAGTCGGCCCCCGGAGATTGTCGAGGAACCCGAAGTCGGACATCGCCAGGGGCGGCGCGATGAGCGCCATGCCTCCGACCCGGCCATCGCGGCTGCCGACCTGCGCCGCGATCCGGGAGCCGAACGAATAGCCCGCGATTGCGAGCGTGCCGGCGCCTGTGGCCTTGGCGAGCGCGTCGAGCGCCGCCGCCGCATCGTCCTGCTCGCCGACCCCGCCTCCGTGGACTCCGCCCGACGCCCCGACTCCCCGGAAATTGAAGCGCAGGGTGGCTAGACCAAGCGCCGCGCACACCTCCTGAACCCGCACGACGACTGGATTCTCCATGTCGCCGCCATACAGTGGATGGGGATGGCAGATCACGACCCCGGCCGGCGGGGAGGCGGGCAGGGCCAGGAGAGCCTCGAGGCTTAGATCGGGTCCTACCGCCAGACTGACGGGCTGTTCGGGTATCATGTGCCGCCGATGAGAATACGGGTGGGGGCCTCGGACGTCCAATGGTCGTGTTGACCTGTTTTTTGACACGCCGCAAGATCGACGCCTACCTGGACGGCGCGCTGGAAAATGGACAAGCGCAGTCCATCGCCAAGCACCTGAGCGGATGCAGCAGATGTCAGGGCGAGGCGGAGAATATCCGGAGAGTCCGGGCTCTCCTACAGCGCACGCTCAGCCCAGGCCAGAGCCGCGCGGAGCCCGACTGGTCAGGGTTCTGGCCCGGAATCGTGCGCGGGGTCGAGGACGCCGAGCACCGCCAGGCGCCGATGCCGGTCCCGGCCCGTGGAAGCTGGTGGTGGCGGCCACGCCTGACGCTCGGTGGCGCGCTCGTCGCCGCCGCGCTCGTGTCGGTGACGCTCTGGCAGCTGAACTCCGGCCCGCTCGCTCCGGACGCTCCGATCTTCGTCCGATCCGCCCACACCGACGATCCGCGCGGGACCGTCGTCGTCTACTCGCCTCACGAGCAGCAAGACGTGGCAGTGGTGTGGGTGTTGGGGCTCGACGAATCGTCTGACTGAACGGCGCGGGGGGCGGGGTGGGGGCTGCCCGTGACCTGCGCGCGTCATTCGCGCTGGGTACGACTGACGGTCGAACGTTCTTGGCTACCGTACCTATACAGGTCACGGGCAGCCCCCACCCCGCCCCCGCGCCGTTCAGCCCTGTCGGGCATAGTTCGGAAGCGGATCGCGTTGGACTCTGGTGCGATCGCCTTCTCTATCTCAGTCGGTGATGCCTCTCTCTATTTCATCGCAATGGCTTCCTCGCTGAATTCTGCTCACTGGGTTCTGGTCTGTGGATTCGTTGGCAGCGGAGTTCAGGCTGCGTATTGGTCGCACTCGTTCCATGCGCGCCAGTGGCATGCGTGGCGATTCTCGCGTGGCGTTACAGGTGCAGCGATTCCGCGGCGCCGCGATTCCGCGGCGCAGCGGGTTCCTCGGGGCGGCGATTTCGTCGTGATTCCACTTGGGTCGGTTTCTGCGCGCCCGTTCCAGTGGTGCTGGTTTCAGTGGCGGTGGTTCCCGCAGTGCTTCCCCCGTTGCGGGCGATAGTTCAACTGAGCTGGTGTCTTGCGGGCGGTGTCGAGAGCTCGGGGGTTTGTTCGGTGGGGGACGGCTGACTGTTGAGTGCTGCGGGGAGCGGGCGGTGGCGGGTGGTTGTTAGCGGGGGGTGTTTTTGAGGGTGGTGAGGCGTTCGCGGGCCAGGGAGGTTTCCTCGGCGCGCGGGAAGTTGTCGACGAGATATTGGAGTCGGGCCTGCGCGAGAGTGGGCTGCTTGAGGTCGATCAGCGCGAGCGCTTCCTTGTAGAGCGCGGTCGGCACCTTGTCGGCGCGGGGATAGTTGGCCTGGACCTTCTTGAATTCCTGCACGGCCTGCTCGAGCGACTCGGAGGCTTTGTCGCTCTGGCTGGCGTCGCTGAACCCGCGAGCCAGCGCGACGTAAGACTCGCCGATCCAGTACTGAGCGCTTCCGGCGAGCTCGTGATCGGGATAGCGCCGGAGGAACTCGCGGAAACCCGCGATCGCGAGCGAGTAGCTTCCCTTGCTGAAGTCGATGTATGCCGCCTGATAGATATCCTGCGGCTGCAACGATCCGGTGGGCTGGCGCGAGGGCGCGACCGCGACCGGTCCCGGCGCGGCACTCGAGGGCGCGCCACCCGGTGCGCCGGTCGTTGCGCCAGGCGCAGCGCCGGTGGCCGGCGCGGGGGTGGACGGAGCGCCGGCGGTGCCCGGCGCGGGCCGCGGGGTCGCCGCCGCCGCGGCGGCGCCGGCGGCCGGCGCGGAGCTGCGCATCTGGCGATTCACCACGTCGAGCTTGGTGTTGAGCTCGTCCACGCGGCCCGACAGGGTCGTCACCGTGTCGTTGAGACTATCGATCTGGCGGTTGAGCGTGGCGACTTTCCGGTCCTGCTCGCTGGTCTGCTCGCGGACGCGCTTGTCGACTTGCGCTGCGATGCTGTCGGCGTCGACCCTGCCACGCTGCGCAGACTGCGCCGCCATCATCTCCTGACGGAGCTGCAGCAAATCCTGTTGAGTGGCGACGCCGGTCGCTTCCTGAACTTCCGCGCAGCCGGCTAACGACAGGGCGAGGAGGAGGCCGAGCCCTCTCCCCGCCGTCAGGATCCTACGCGCGCCTAGCGCGGCTTGACGAGAAAGCTCGCGCGGCGATTCTTGGCCCAACACGCCTCGGTCTTCTCGGTGCAAACCGGCCGCTCCTCGCCGTAGCTGATGATGGTGATACGGTTGGCCTGGATACCCTGGGACACGAGATAGTTCATCGTCGACTTCGCGCGCCGCTCGCCCAGGGCCAAGTTGTACTCGTTGGTGCCCCGCTCGTCACAGTGGCCCTCGATCAGCACGAGGTTGTCCCCGTTCGACTTCAGCCACGCCGCGTTGGCGTCGAGGGTCTTGGCGTCCTCGGGACGGATGTCGTACTTGTCGAAGTCGAAATAGACTTCCTTCAGCGCCGCGACCGCCATGAACTCCTTCGGCACGGGCCGGGGAGTCTGAGCCGCTGCGGTGCTCGGCGCTGGTGCGGGCGCCGGCGCAGGAGGCGCCGCGGCGCTGGGCGCGGGCGCCGGAGCCGGCGCGGACGGCGCGGGGGCCGGCGCTGCTGCCGCCGACGTCGTCGTCGCGGGCCGCTTCGCGCAGCCGGTGATCATCAGCCCAGCCAGCAGCACCGACATCAACGTGACTTGCGCCGCGCGCGTTACCATGACGCCTCCTTTGGCCTCCGCTCTGGACGGCCCGTGTTCGGCCACCAATGCTATCACGGCAGGCGCGGCGACCATGCGGGACTTGTGGATTCTCCCGCGCCCGTCGTGATCTGCGTCGTCGTCGTTCCGTCGAGCAGCATCATGAACACCTGCCACCGGCCCGAGCGATTCGACTGGAACGCGAGGTGACGTCCATCGGGCGCCCAGGTTGCGCCCTGGTTGTCGCCCTGACCGGTCGTGAGCGGGCGCGCGTTCGTGCCGCCCGGGGTGATCGCCCACAGATTATGCGTCCCCTCACGCTGCGTGTAGACGATCGTGTCGCCCTTCGGCGACCACCGTGGCTGCGTATGAAAACCGCCGTTGGTCAGCTGGCGCACGTTCGAGCCGTCACGGTCCATGACGAAGATGCGCGGCTGCCCCGCGCGGTCGGAGACGAACGCGAGCTGCTGGCCGTTCGGCGACCAGGTGGGCTCGGTGTCGATCGAGCCGTGACGCGTGAGGCGCTGGAGCGCGCCGGTCGCGATCGTGAGGACGTAGATCTCGGGATTCCCATCCTTCGAGAGCGTGAGCGCCAGGAACTGGCCGTCGGGGCTCCACGACGGTGACGAGTTGATCCCGTGGAACGACGCGAGGGTCTGCACGCCTCGGCGCGGCTCGAAGGGGAACAGACGGAAAAGGTCGGGATAGCCGTTCATGAACGACGTGAACGCGATCGACCGTGCGTCGGGGCTCCAGACGGGCGAGAGGTTGATCGAGCCGTTGCGCGTGACCGGGCTGCTGCCGTAACCGTCGTAGTCGGCGACGACGATTTCCTTCGCGCCGGATGGTCCGACGACGTAGGAGATCTTGGTGTCGGCCACGCCTTTCTCGCCGGTGAACTGCAGCACGATCTCATCGGCGATTTTGTGGGCCAGCCGGCGGCGCCAGTCGTAGCTCGACGTCGGCGGCTGCGGCGCCGCCGCCTCGAACTTGCGCGACGCGATCAGCCGCTGGTCCGGCGTCGTGAGGTCGTACAGGCGCATCTCGGCTTCGACCCGGTCGCCGCGGATGGCCAGCAGACCGTGGACGCCGGCGTGGGCGCCCGACGCCGTGAAGTTGTTCCAGGTCTGCCTGAGCGCCTCCGGATTGTTTGCCGGGATCCGGTCGGATCCGGCGACGACACTGAAGTAGTCCGAGAGCGTGAGATCGTTCCCCGCGACCGTGGGCAGGAGCTTCGAGAGCCCGGCCGCATCGCTTCCCGACACGACCGTGAAGTCGGGGATGGCGATGTTGAGCTTCTTGTTACCGGGACCTCCCGTGACATTGATGTAGACGTCCGCGGGAGCCTGCGCGCGAACCGGAGGCGGCGGCGCCCACGGCCCGGCGGTGACGATCGCGAGCACGGTGAGAAGAACGGCCATGGCGATACGTCGCACCGGTTATCCCCCTGTTGGATCGAAGACGAACTGCAGTCCGATCCTCAGCACGGGTTTCTTGAAT